>Ga0209287_10001766_pt1 | contig 10401 bp, 7 predicted proteins | sample PPLLak3cmMay2015_2_FD_187255 | JGI IMG/M metagenome (GOLD analysis project Ga0209287, IMG submission 187255) | Freshwater sediment microbial communities from Prairie Pothole Lake near Jamestown, North Dakota, USA - PPLs Lake P8 Core (1) Depth... | ecosystem: Environmental > Aquatic > Freshwater... | reverse complement strand
CTAAACCACTAAGAGCACAAAGTATTTCACAAAGTTCGCAAGAGGCTATATATACTAGCCCTTTGCGAACTTTGCGTTTTTGCTTTGCGAACTTTGCGTGAACCTCTTTCACTATTTTCTTTCACTACTAACCGATAGAAACATTAAGTTAAGGGCTAAAGCCCTGCATAAGTTGGGCTTCACTAACCCCAGACTTAAGTCTGGGGTTAGTGACAAAGATTCGCTTTTGGGCTTTAGCCCAACAAATCCATATCCCTGCAATGAATGTTCTAGCAATTCTCAACATATACTAGCATATTTTAGTCGTTTACTAGTGATTTTTTTTATTTCAAACCAATTGTTCTGTTAACATTTTGACCCAGCCCATGGGAAAATTCTTTTCTCATATCTATAACATACGCTAAGGTTTGATAATAGGTGTCAAAAAGCCTACATCCTGAATTTTTACTACGGTCATAAATTTTATTACAAAATATTTTACTTAATTTTTATGTATCGTTTTAGTATATTTATACTGTATAATATATATTTATTCTATCTTATATAATTTAATAATATTTATTGCGCATACAATAAATAGTTTATTGTAATTTGAATGCGAATCTTAATCGCTATGCTTTTATGATTACAAACAGCTTTTACATGAAGGTAATAACGCATTCAGCAATGCAATAACTCACTACTAATCCATTTTAAACCTAACTATGAAAAAACTATCTTTTTTAATCATCGCCACAATAATGCTATGTAGCATTAAAATGTACGGTCAGGTGTATCAGCATCGGATGACCGAGCAGGAAAAGAAATTGATGCCTGAGTATCTCAAAAATGCTCGATCAAAAACAAAGGCTTCTGCTCCGTCGGGAACCATAAGACCTGTAGCCGAGTTTGAACGAACCCAAGGTGTATTAATCGCCTACCCTCTTGGCATTTCATATTCTGTAATAGCAGAAATGGCTAAAAGCGTAACCGTTACAACAATTGTTAGCAGCTCGACTCAGGCAACCCAGGTGAAGTCCGAATACCAGTCTAAAGGGATAAATGTTACGAATTGTAATTTCCTAATCGCACCTCACGACTCATACTGGACAAGGGATTATGGGCCACTATTTATAGCCGGTGACCAAAAGATTGAAATTGTAGATTTTATATACAACAGGCCAAGGGTCAACGACGATAATATACCTATCAAACTTGCCACTTTTCTTAGCGTCAATGCATATAGCATGAATCTCGTTCAAACCGGGGGCAACTATATGAACGACGGCATAAGCATTGCAGCCTCAACCGATCTTGTATGGGATGAGAACACCTCAATATCTCACTCCGAAATAAATCAGCTTATGCTATCGAACCTTGGCGTAACCAACTATATTGTAAGGGAAGACCCTCAAGGAGAGTACATAAAACACGTGGATTGCTGGGGTAAGTTTCTGGATGTTGATAAAATTTTGATCGCCAAGGTACCAACGAGTAATGCAAACTACTCAAAGTATGAAGCAGCAGCCACTTTCTTTGCCAATCAAACAACTTCATGGGGTAATAAATATCAGGTTTACAGGGTAAACTCTCCGAATGGCGAACCATACACAAATTCATATATTTTAAACAATAAAGTACTGGTGCCACAAACAGGTTCAGCGAATGACGCTAATGCCTTAGCAGCCTATAGAGCCGCTATGCCCGGCTACACTGTTATTGGGTTTACCGGATCGTGGGAATCAACCGATGCATTACATTGCAGGGTGCATGAGATACCTGATCTAAAAATGCTCAAGGTAAGCCACACACCTACCCTGGGGACAATAGCTCAGCAAAACTCTTACTTAATTTCAGCTCAAGTAAAGGCGTATAGCGGGCAATCGGTTTACCCTGATTCTACTAGAGTGTTTTACAAGGTAAACTCCGGGAACTACCAATCGATTAAAATGACCCTAGGCACAGGTAATACCTATACCGCATCTATCCCACAGCAACCCGCTGGAAGTATTATATCATACTATATCCATACCGCTGATTATTCGGGTAGAAGAGAAAACCACCCTTTAATCGGAAACAAAGACCCTCATGTATTTACCATATCCGGTGGACAAAATCTGCCTGTGGCTGAATTTATAGCCAATGTAACAAACATTACAACTGGCGCTACTGTGCAGTTTGCCGATAAATCAACGAATAGCCCTACATCATGGACTTGGACTTTCCAGGGAGGCACTCCATCAACAAGCACATCGCAAAATCCTGCAGTTATCTATAGCACTCCTGGAACCTATAATGTAACCCTACTCGTTTCGAATAGTGCGGGAAATAACTCTATAACTAAAACTGGATATATTACCGTATCAGGCACAAGCTATTGCTCCTCAAAGGGTAACAACAGCACCTATGAATGGATTGCGCAAGTAAAAATCGGCGCATTCTTAAACAGCTCAGCCGCAGCAGGATATACCGATTTTACTGGAAAAATCGTCAATCTAACCGCAGGAGCATCGGCTAGCATTACCTTAACCCCCGGTTTCAAGGGTAGCGCATACAAGGAGTACTGGAGAATTTGGATTGACTACAATAAAGATGGTGATTTTACAGACGCTAATGAGCTTGCTTTTGATGCGGGTTCCTCAAGCAGTTCTGCTATAAATGGTACAATTAACGTTCCTTCATCAGTCTCTGGTAGTACCCGAATGCGTATTGCCATGAAGTATAATGGGGCATCTACTCCTTGTGAGGCATTTAGCTATGGAGAGGTTGAAGACTATACCGTATCCATAGGTAGCAGCATTGCAGCACCTCGCGAAAATACTACTATATCTGCTTTTACAGCACAGATTTTCCCAAATCCGAGTAACGGAAATTTCAAACTGGAGATGAATGGAAAAGGCGGAGATAAAATAATAACCGTTTACAATATCTCAGGTGCTCCCGTGTATAAATCGAAATTATCGAATGACGACACCTATTACCTGTATAACATTGAAATTCCGAATGCTTCGAAGGGAATCTATATTGTCGAGATTATCTGCGAAGGAGAGGTAATCAGAAAATCAATAATCATAAATTAACGTGAGTTCGATCTAAAAAATAGTGGTAATGCTCTAAAATGTAATTTGTTACAAATTTTTCATTTGGAATTGGAATGGTGCCTACCTGCCGCCTGCCTGCCGGTAGGCAGGGAAAGGCAGGCAATATTCCGTTTTCCCACTATTCCCATTAATCATTAAGGATATAATGATAATAAACAAGTAGTTAAGTTGCTTCTTACGTCGAACTCACGTTAAATTAGGCTTTGATAGTTTTTTTCTACTAGCCACAGGGGTGCTCTATAAGCCGAGGTTTATAGAGCATTTCTTTTTTATTCCCAATCCAAATTCGGCATAAAAACCCGAGCGGGCTAATAGGGTTAAAACTCTTCGCTGATGCAAAACACAGAGGTTTGGTATGCCAAAACCATTCGTGTAAGTCAATAGAATCAGGGCTTGTCCCTGACCCATCTCAACTCAACCGAGCACCTCTTATAGCAAACATTTCTTGAAGTTTAAGATAATGATTTTAGAACTTCTCTTCTCTCTCTTCTTCTCGTTTATAGCAAATCATAATACACTACAGTATCATTCTAAAAAAGAATTCATCCATTCAAAGCCCTACGAAAGACTGTCAAAAGATATCGTAAACAAACCGACAACTCATCCAAGTGATCGGATAAAAAAGTTCAAACCCAATCTTCCATCAAAAAATAACAAATAATATTTATACCAAAAACTTACTGCAAGTTTTTTAAAACCGCTGCATACCAGTACAAATTATTGGAAACGAAGACTAGTTTTTTAATATTTATGTACTATAAATGAATATATATTACATTTTATAAAATAGATATAATCTATACTGATTTATAAATAATATTTAAATTATTTATGAGTATATAATTACCGAAATTGCTAAGCAACTAATCTAAACTATTTTATCATGAAAAAAATTCTTCTCACTTGCATTATTGCCATGCTGCTTTTTTCAGCAAAGGCACAGCAAACGGATTGGCAGTACTTAGGCCAACAGAAAAAAACTGCTTCTGATTTTGAACTGGTTAAATCAGATCCATCAGAAATTGTTGTGAAATTCACCCAAACAGCCTATGGCTTACAAAGTATTACCACAGCCAAAGGCAAAGCGTACGTTATTATACCTTTTAAGGGATCGCAGATTGAAAAAAAAGGTGCTCCTGATTTGGGTAAGAATACACAATCAGTGATTATCCCCGATACAGAGGGAATGATGATTGAGGTTGTTAGCTCAAAATTCACTGATGTTGAGAATATTGATATTGCCCCATCAAAAGGGGTTATATCCAGGGATAAAAACCCTAAAGACATTCCCTATGAGTACGGCATTGAGTATAAAACAGATGCTTTTTTCCCAAAGGATATTGCCTATCTCGGAGAGCCTTACATAATAAGAGATTTTCGTGGGCAAACTATTGTTATGCAACCATATCAATATAATCCAGTTACAAAAAAATTACGCATATTCTCTGAAATAACAGTTAAAGTGACCTCAACAGGTAAAGAAGGAAAAAATCCTTTAATGAGGCAAAAAGCCATTGAGCAGGTAGATTCTAGATTTGAATCAATCTACTCTAACCAATTCCTAAACTATACGCAAAGCAAATATACCCCAATAAGTGAGAATGGCGGAAAAATGCTAATCATTTGCTACGATAACTTTGCAAGCACCATGCAGCCACTTGTAACTTGGAAAAACTCCATCGGCATTCAAACTGAACTGGTTAATTACTCAACCATTAACAGCTCTGCAGCACTCAAAACCTATGTGCAGAATTACTATAATACTAAGGGGTTAACATTCCTGCTAATTGTAGGCGATAATGCACAAGTTCCAACATCAAGCACCTCTGCTGGAGATTCCGACAATAATTATGGTTATATTGTGGGTAGCGATCATTACCTTGATATTTTCGTTGGTCGTTTTTCTGCTGAAAACGCTACTCAGGTTACAACACAGGTTAATAGAACCTTATACTACGAAAGGGATATGCCATCGTCAGCCGCTAATATTATTAAGGGGGTTGGTATAGCTTCCAATGAAGGTGCTGGTGGTGGTGGTGATAATGGTGAAAGTGACGAGCAGCACATGAATAATATAAAGACCGATCTCACCGGGTACGGTTATACAATTACTAACTGCTATCAGAATGGTGGAACCACTGCCCAACTTTCGAGCTTGATAAATACAGGTACAGGTATAATTAACTATGTTGGGCACGGATCCAACACCAGCTGGGCTGCCCCTTCATTTAGCAATACGAATGTTGACGCTTTAACTAATACCAACAAATATCCATTTATCTTTTCTGTTGCCTGCGTTGTTGGTAATTTTAAATCAATTACCTGCTTTGCCGAAGCATGGTTACGAAGCACAGATGATAGCGGAAATCCAGCAGGTGCTATAGTTTTCTGCGGATCAACAATCAACCAATCATGGGCATCACCTATGCTTGCTCAGGATGAAATGAATGACCTACTAGTAGCCAATTCCTATAAATCCTATGGAGGTATTTTTGTAAACGGTTTGTTTAAAATGATTGATGGCTACGGAACTGATGGTGCAAATATGGCCGATACTTGGACCGTTTTTGGTGATCCTTCTCTTCTTACAAGAACTCCTGGGCATTTAAATGGACCAAATGCGAATACCGATACTCAAGCCCCAACCGCTCCAGCAAACCTAGCCGCTTCGAATATTGCACAAACCACATTAACATTGGCTTGGACGGCTTCTACCGATAACATTGGTGTGACGGGATACAATATTTACAAGAATGGAACGTTGCTTACAACCGTAACAGGTACAACTTACAATGTTACTGGGTTAACTGCAAATACAAGCTATTCATTCTATGTTAAGGCAAAGGATGCTGCTGGTAATATTTCTGCTGCAAGCAATACAATTAACGTTACAACACTGGTATCTACCGATACGCAAGCACCAACAGCACCAACAAATTTAGCGGCTTCGAGCATTGCTCAAACCACGTTAACGTTAAGTTGGACTGCATCTACCGATAATGTAGGTGTAACCGGTTATGATGTTTATAGGGGAGGGACAACACTCGTGGGTAGCACAGCTACAACAAGCCTTAATGTAACAGGTCTCACCGCAAATACTTCTTACAGCTTTACTGTAAAGGCAAAAGATGCAGCCGGTAATATCTCCTCTGCAAGCGTGGCTTTAAATGTTACAACAATAAACGGTGCTTACTGCACATCGCAAGGCAATACCATCACTGATGAATGGATTGCTAGCGTTAAAGTGGGTAGTTTCACCAAAACATCTGGTGCTTCAAACTATTCCGATTTTACTAGTACTACGATTACTATGGCTCTGGGTTCAAACAGCGTCACACTAACACCAGGGTTCTCATCATCCGCTTACACAGAGTACTGGGCAGTCTGGATCGATTTTAATAACAACCAAAGCTTTACTGATGCCGGAGAACTGGTATTCTCAGGAAACGGACAATCTGCAGTATCTGGTAGTATAACAATTCCAACTTCTGCCAGTGGATCAACACGTATGCGCATTTCAATGAAGTATAACGCTGCACCCACATCATGTGAAGTTTTTTCGTATGGTGAAGTAGAAGACTATACTGTAAGTTTTGGGGGAGTTATCGACACTCAAGCACCTTCTGTTCCTACTGGGTTAACTGCATCAAACATAGCACAAACGAGCTGCACCCTAAGCTGGACAGCTTCTACAGACAATGTAGGTGTTACCGGCTATGATGTTTACCGAGGTACTACGCTTGCAGGAAGTTCATCAACAACGAGTTTAAATGTTACTGGGTTAACTGCGAATACCCTTTACAGCTTCACTGTAAAGGCAAAAGATGCTGCTGGAAATGTTTCCGCAGCAAGTAGTGCATTGAACGTTACAACTCTTCCAAATGTAATTACCTATTGTTCCTCTGCAGGAACCAACTTCAACTACGAATGGATATCCAAAGTTGTTATTGGTACACTTACCAACACATCGGCAGCGTCTGGTTACACCGATTTTACAAGTAAAACTATCACAGCAACAGCAGGAAGTACACAAAGTGTAGCATTAACCCCAGGGTTTTCAAGCACAAGCTATAGTGAATACTGGAAGATTTGGATCGACTTTAATGGCGATGGCGATTTCGCTGATGCAGGGGAAGAGGTATTTAGTAAAAATGGGACTAGCGCTGTAACAGGTACAATTGCTATCCCCTCAACCGCTTCGGGAACAACAAGGTTAAGGGTTGTTATGCAATACAATGCAGCTCCATTGGCTTGTGGATCATACACGTATGGCGAAACAGAGGACTATAAAATCCAAATTAACAGGGAGAGAGCAACAGATGATATTATAACTGAAACATCAATATCATGCTTCCCAAATCCTACCGATGATGATCTTAAACTTCGAATCACATCTGAGTATTCAGGTAGTACTCAAATTTTGGTGATAAATACCATTGGACAGGTAATCCAAAACTTCTCATTCAGCAAGTTGAATAGAACCGAGGAAACAAGTATAAGTCTATCGGACTTACCTTCTGGTATTTATATTATTAGCGTAAGAATGAATGGTAAAGTACTGAATGAAAGGGTTGTACTGAAATAATCCTTCATTTATGTAAACAAACTATAACGTGAATAGTTTGCAAGTGATACTGAGAAAGGGAGGCTGACAAAAACTACAGCCTCCCTTTTTATAAAAACCATGTACATTGAATTAATAATTATTATATCTGTTTTACAGATATTTTATTTAAATTACAATTATGTTAATCTTTTACGACATGAAAAAAATTGAAGTTGACTCAAAATTCTCGAATTTTGAAAATAAGTGGGTTTTGTCTAAGCATGAACTTTGCTGTATTAAGGGAGGTGCTGGAGATGATTCTGAAAATGATGATTCATCTGATAGTCCTAAAGAAAACGACCCTAGTATTTGGGAATTGGCAAAGTATGCGGCAGTTGCAGTTATGGCTGCTTTCTGGCGCTAAAAAAGTGATGCAAATTTGTTAGGCAAACAAAAAATTTTGACAGAAGGTTTCAAGGTTAGCCTTGGAATCTTCTGTTTTTTTATACCATTTATTCACTTTTGGCAAGACCTCATGTGGTAATTAAAGAGTATTTAAACGGGGCAACAAGAAAATATGCAAATCCAGCTCAATTTGCCATTTATCTTATAGCTATTTCAACCTTCATTCTGGTTCAGCAAGGCTATTTAGAAAAAAATAACGAGAGCTTTAACCGAATGATAGACTTTAACGACCCAAAGGGGATTGAGGTTCAAAAGGCTTTTATAGGATTTATAAAGCACTATTTGCAATATTTCAATTTACTGCTAATCCCATTCTTCGCTCTTGCATCAAGATGGCTGTTCAGAAAGCATAACTACGCTGAACATCTTGTTTTGCATTGCTTTGTATTCGGGTTGCTTTCTATAGTGAGCCTTCCCTTTACTCTTTTTATGAATAGTTTCGGAGTTCTTAGAGTTATGCACTTCCTACTAATAATCCTTTTTTACGCTTATGTTTTTCGTAAGCTCTATAGTATTACAATTTTTAAGTCTGTTACCAAAAGCATCCTGTTTTACATTTCTGGGTATATAATATACGTACTAACTTTTTCAGTTGCACTGCTTGGTTACATGTTTATTCATAAGCAAATTACAGGTAGTATTCTTTAATAGCAATAGAATTCTACCCTAAAGCATCCCAAGGGGTGCTTTTTTATTATCCTAATAGTTCAATCAAAAAATATCATTATTAACCGAGAAAAAAATCTAAATTCAATAGATCGCAGCGATGCTGCTTTTTAAAGTCGCATAGCGACGACCTATTTGTAGGAATTTTGATTAAGCAGAAAATCAAGCCCCGTTAGGCCTGCCTGCCGCCTGCCTGCCGGTAGGCAGGGTAGGCAGGGGTGACCTATGATATTACGTAGTAATATTAAGTGTTTCATGAATTATATAATATTTTAGTCGGTCAGTAGTGAAAAAATATATTATTTCAAAAATCGATTTCTTATATCATCCGTTGGAATCATGCACTTCTCCCTTTTCCCAAATACTCTATACCTTATTTTGGCAATGACATTGTATATAAAGTCACGAAGAAATTTGGGAATCACAATAAACACATAGAAAGTTTTCCAAACGGAGCCTAAATCCTTCAAAATATTAAGCACCGCAGCTGAACGAGCGAAGCACCTATCATCTTTGATGTAAACTACAGAATCAGCATTCTCTGTTTGAATATTAAATTGCTTTAGCAAAGATTGTCCTACCTCCGATTGTATTGACGCAAATTTAAACAGTTTTCTTTTATCCCGCTTAATTATAAACCGGATAGAAAAGTTGCATAGATTACACATGCCATCGAAAAGGATGATTTTCACCGGTAAACCTTTTCCAGATAACAATAAAAGAGATGCCATTGTTAATAGAGTAAACCCAATAGCTGTAAGATTATCCGATGACACGGTTCAAAACATTACTTGCAACTACTCACCACGAAGACGAGGTTGCAGGTAAGCAGAGTAGGCAGGTCAATATCTCTGTGGTTTTTGCTCATTTCGATTATTGCTGAATGGTTACGAATTATTTTGTAAACATTCCCCCACAGTTTATGTTATAAAACATAATTTTCTTATCTTTGTGGACTTTATCAATAAAACTAAAATGGAAAACAGGTTAAAGGCGATAATATCCGGCTTTACGAATTACGCATTCCCAAGCAAGGAGATTGAAACGGTTGCACTGCAACGCGCTGCCATATGCGCAACCTGCCCCCTTGCAGTAACCACTATGATGAAGCAGTTGCTCCCCGACGATAGCATTAAGAAGATTGAGGGTTTAAAGTGCTCCGAATGCGGATGTTTCCTTTCTGCAAAAGTACGACAAGCCTACGAGAGCTGTCCGAAGAAGAAGTGGTAGCTAATTAATTTTTAGCCCAATTACCAGAATATCATCTACTGGTTTGTGGTTGCCCTTCCACTCATCGACTGTTTTTTCAAGAATTTCCTTCTGCTCAACCATAGAGTTCTCGTTTATTTGCAGATTTCCTTAATTGGTCGATACAAATAAAGAGGCTGTCTCAAAATTCCATTCTACTTTTGAGACAGCCTCTTTTTCCTGTTTTCCTCGTTGGGACACCCAACTAAGCATAAAAAACGTTAAGGAGTTCTATTTGCTCTTGATTTGGTAGGTATAGCCTAGTCTCTTGGGTTTTCGAGTACGGAGTTACGATTGTAATCTTAAAAATTGTATTGGCAATATCAATCGCCTTTTCAGGACTCCAGCTTGCTTGAGCACTTTTCAGCTGTCGTTCGAGCTCTTTATACACTTTAT
>Ga0209287_10001765_pt1 | contig 10402 bp, 7 predicted proteins | sample PPLLak3cmMay2015_2_FD_187255 | JGI IMG/M metagenome (GOLD analysis project Ga0209287, IMG submission 187255) | Freshwater sediment microbial communities from Prairie Pothole Lake near Jamestown, North Dakota, USA - PPLs Lake P8 Core (1) Depth... | ecosystem: Environmental > Aquatic > Freshwater... | reverse complement strand
CCCACTACCGCCGCTGCTGCCGCCGACTTTCTGACCGACGGCCGCACCGGTTGCGCCACCTACCGCGCCGCCGACCACCGCGCCGGATTTACCTTCGCCCTTGGTCGTGGCCGCCGCGCCCACGGCGCCACCGACAGCGCCGCCAATGATCGCCCCGGTATTGCCGCCGACGGATTGGCCGATCGCCGTCCCCGCCGCCGCACCGACACCGCTGCCCACAGCCGTTTTGGCATCGTCGCCAGCGTGCGCGGTGAGCGCGCCCGATGTGGTGATGATTGCAGCGATCAATCGTAATGTGCTGTTCATGTTGGGTTCCTTGCTTGCGTGATTGGATGGAAAAGCATGAAGCAAAATCAATTGGGCGAGCAGTTGCCAGCCCGAGTTGTGTGTTGACCGCTATCCCGATTGCGCTTGCGACGCCTGATTTTTATCGCGCAGATAGATGCCTTTTTCATTGCTGCGAATCTCGAACAGGCCGATGGCCTGGAACAGGTCTTTCAGCTTGGCGTAACCGTAATTGCGCGAATCGAAGGAGGCCTGCTTGGAGATGTGCTGGCCCACCGCGCCGAGTCCGGCCCAACCTTCGTCGTCCGCGGCCGCCTCGACCGACTTGCGCAACAGATTGACCAGACGGGTATTCGCCTTGAGTTCCTTGCTGCCAACCTTGCCGACTACCGGCTTCGCAGCTGGCGCTGCAGCGGGAATGGATTCTGGAGTCGCCGCAGTCTCCGTGGCGCTGGTTTTTTTCACCGCGGGCGGCGCTGCGGGCGACGATAGCGGCTCGGATTCACCGAGATTCTCCAGATAGAGGAACTTGGAGCAGGCGTTGACGAATGGTTCCGGCGTCTTCTTCTCGCCGAAGCCGAACACTTTCAGGCCGTTGGCGCGGATGCGCATCACCAGCGGCGTGAAATCCGAATCGCTGGACACGATGCAGAAACCGTCCAGATCCTTGGTGTAGAGCAGGTCCATTGCATCGATGATCATCGCCGCATCGGTCGCACCCTTGCCCTTGGTGTAGGCGAACTGCTGCATCGGCTGAATCGCGTAATCGTGCAGCACCGCCTCCCAGCCTTTCAGATGCGGGCTCTTCCAGTTGCCGAAGGCGCGCCGGATGTTGATCACGCCGTATTTGGCCAGTTCATCGAGGATTTCCTCGATCTTGCTGGCCGGGCTGTTGTCGGCGTCGATCAACAGCGCGATGCTGGTTTCGTGGTTCATGCTTCGTGGCCCTCCTGTTCGGTCAGTAGATCAAGTTCAGCATCAGCATCATCACAACCAGGAACAGCACCGTCATGATGCCGCCCGCCCGCATGAAGTCGGCGACCCGATAACCCGCCGGTCCCATGATCAAGGCATTGACCTGGTGCGTCGGCAAGAAGAAGGAATTCGACGTGGCGAGGGCCACGGTGAGGGCAAACACGGCCGGATTGGCGCCGGCGCCAATGGCGATATTCACCGCCAGCGGTACCAGCAGCACGGTGGCGCCGACGTTGGACATCACCAGGGTGAACAACGTCGCCAGCACGGCGATGGCCAGTTGCAGCACCCAGGTGGGTACGCCGCCGAGCAGGCTGAGGGTCTGCTGGGCAATCCAGGCGGCGGTGCCGCTGGTCTCCACCGCAAGGCCGAGCGGAATCAGGCTGGCCAGCAGGAAGACCGATTTCCAGCTCACCGCATGGTAGGCCTCCTCGATGTGCAGCACGCCGCTCAGCACCATGCCGATGGCGCCGGTCATCAGAGCGAGTGACAGGCGGACATCGGTGAACAGCAGCATGAACAGCGCGATGCCAAAGAACAGCAGCGCTGGCGCGACTTTGTGCGGGCGTGATTCTTCATGCGGATATTCGGTGGTGACGACGACGAAATTGCGGTCATTCTCCAGGCGGGCGAGAGCATCCCAGGTGGTGTGGACGACAAGCGCGTCGCCCGCTTGCAGCGGCAGATCGCGAATGTCATCGCCTTCGCGCAGGGTGTTGCCGCCGCGATGCAGGGCGACCATGGCGATGCCATAGGTTTTACGCATCCAGACATCGCGCGCACTCTTGCCGATCAAGTCGGACACCGGCGGTATCACCACTTCCGCTATGCCGGCCTTGGTGGCGGCCAGCGATTCGGCGAAGGTATCCAGCTCCTTGTGCAGCAGCAATTTATTGGCATCGACAAAGGCTGCAATGCGGTCAGGCGAAGCCAGGATGCCGAGCACTGTTTTGGCCTCGATGCCGATGTCGCGCGCCAGTCCGCCCGGGCCGATGCGCAGATCCTCGCTGCCGCGCAGCGCGGCGACCACGCGGACACGGCCTTCCTTTTCCACCACATCCAGGAGTTTGCCGATTATCGGACTGTCCGCCGGCACGACGACCTCATACAAGCCATAGTCGAGGCCGTACAGATCCTGGAAATATTGCAGCGTGTTGGTCGCCTTGGTCATGTCTTCCTGCTGGCCGCCGGGCAGCACATAGCGGCCAGCCAGGACGAAGTAGGCGATGCCGCTGACCAGCAACGCGATTCCGATCGGCGTCACCGAGAACAACGACCAGGTCTGCATCTGCTGTTCCAGCGGCAGCGCCTTGTTCGAGGTGAGGATCAGGTCATTCAGCAGAATCAGCGGACTCGAACCGACCATGGTGATGGTGCCGCCAAGAATCGCGCAGAAACCCATCGGCATCAGCAAACGCGACATCGGCAGGCCGGTGCGCGCCGAGATGCGGCCGACCACCGGCAGGAACAGGGCGGCGGCGCCAACGTTCTGCATGAAGCTGGAAATGAAACCCACCGTGCTGGAAATCGCCGGGATGATGCGCGCTTCGGTTTGTCCTGCCATCTTCAGGATGACGCCCGCCAGCTTGCTCATCAGGCCGGTTTTATCGAGGCCGGCGCCGATGATCATGACCGCGATGATCGATATCACCGCATTGCTGGAAAATCCACGGAACAGTTCGGCAATCGGCACCAGCGGCTGCGCCAGACCCAGCATATCGCTGAAGGAACTGATCAGGCCGAGCAGCACCAGGATGCTCACCGCCGCCACATCAACGCCGACGATCTCGAACGCGAATAGAAACACGGTCAGCAACAGGATGCCGATCACGACGGCGATCTCGACACTCGGCACCACACTGGCGGCGAGGGCGCCAAGCAGAATGAATCCGATGGCGGCGAGGAGGGTTTTGATGGGAATGGTCGGCATGCGTATTTTCTGTTCGGCGAGTGGTCTGGTTGTGCAATATCCTGTTCAGTAAGTGACTGATTTAGTTGTACTTTCAGTCGGATTTCGCAACCTTTTGGAAGCCGAATTATAAAGCGTGAGGCTTGGAAAGCGGGTTAGCCGGACGGATTCAGGTATTTCAGATGGCTGCCACAACCCCGTCTGCAATCCGAAGCGCCAAATCCCGGCACCGGAATTGCGCCGGTCGTTGCCTGATTCAGACTGCATTCGTCCGTCTCGGAGCGCATCACCGCCGTTACGCTGACGCCGGGCGCGGCGAGCAAATAGTCGATATGCCAGCGCAAGGTCTTCTCGCGCCGCTGATGGCGGGCGATTCGGGCTTCGAAATTGCGCTTGGCCGAACCGGTGTAGACGTAATCCCCGGCCGCAAAATCAAACGCGCCGAAGCGGCCGATCTGCAGCCGCAGGGGATGCGGCAAGTGGATATGGAGTTGGTAGGTGCAGGGCAATATGGTCTTCGCCATAACCGTTACCGGCTGATCGGCTTATACCGAATCCGCTTCGGCTTGGCGCCTTCCTCGCCCAGGCGTTTGCGTTTGTCCGCCTCGTATTCCTGATAGTTGCCGGCGAAGAAATTCCATTGCGAATCGCCTTCGCACGCGAGGATGTGGGTGGCGATGCGGTCGAGGAACCAGCGGTCGTGCGAGATGACCAGCACGCAGCCGGCGAATTCGAGCAGGGCGTCTTCCAGCGCGCGCAGGGTTTCCACGTCGAGGTCGTTGGAGGGTTCGTCGAGCAGCAGGACGTTGCCGCCCTGGATCAGGGTTTTCGCCAGATGCAGGCGGCCGCGTTCGCCGCCGGACAGGTTGCCGACGATCTTGCCCTGGTCGCCGCCTTTGAAGTTGAAGCGGCCCAGGTAGGCCCGGCTAGGCATTTCGAATTTACCGACGGTGAGGACGTCGGCGCCGTTGGCGACGGCGTCGAACACGGTCTTGTCGGCTTCCAGGCCTTCTCTGGATTGATCGACAGAAGCGATCTTGACGGTCGGGCCGATGTCGATGCTGCCGCTATCCGGCTGTTCGCGGCCCTGGATCATGCGGAACAGCGTCGATTTGCCGGCGCCGTTGGGGCCGATGATGCCGACGATGGCGCCGGGTGGAATCGAGAAGCTCAGGTTGTCGATCAGCAGGCGGTCGCCGAAGGCTTTGCTGACACCGTTGAACTCGATCACCTTGTCGCCCAGACGCTCGCCCGGTGGGATGAAGATTTCCTGGGTTTCATTGCGCTTCTGGTATTCCGTCGAGTTCATTTCCTCGAAGCGGGCCAGACGCGATTTGGACTTGGCCTGGCGCGCCTTCGGGTTCTGCCGCACCCATTCCAGTTCCTGCTTCATCGCCTTCATGTGCGCGTCGATCTGCTTCTGTTCGGTCTCCAGGCGGGCTTCCTTCTGCTCCAGCCAGCTCGAATAGTTGCCCTTCCACGGGATGCCGTGGCCGCGATCGAGTTCCAGAATCCACTCGGCGGCGTTGTCGAGGAAGTAGCGGTCGTGGGTGACGGCGACGACGGTGCCGGGAAAGCGCACCAGGAATTGTTCCAGCCATTCCACCGATTCGGCGTCGAGGTGGTTGGTCGGCTCGTCCAGCAACAGCATGTCGGGTTTCTGCAGCAGCAGTTTGCACAGCGCGACGCGGCGCTTCTCACCGCCGGAGAGTTTGCCGATGACGGCGTCCCACGGCGGCAGGCGCAGCGCGTCGGCGGCGATTTCCATCTGGTGCTCGGCATCGCTGCCCGAGGCGGCGATGATCGCTTCCAGGCGCGCCTGTTCCTCGGCCAGCTTGTCGAAGTCGGCATCCGGCTCGGCATAGGCGGCGTACACCTCTTCCAGCTTCTGTTGCGCCTGCATGACCTCGCCGAGGCCGGCCTCGACTTCCTCGCGCACGCTCTTACCGGGGTCGAGTTCGGGTTCCTGCGGCAGATAGCCGATGGAGATGCCGGCCAGGCGCTGCACCTCGCCGTCGAATTCCTTGTCCGCGCCGGCCATGATGCGCAGCACCGTGGATTTGCCGGAGCCGTTGAGGCCGAGCAGACCGATCTTGGCGCCGGGGAAGAAGGACAACGAGATGTCCTTGATGATCTGGCGTTTGGGAGGAACGATTTTGCTCACGCGGAGCATCGACATTACGTACTGGGCCATGGTGTGGATCGTTTCGAATCGTAATTAGAGAAAGAGAATATCGCGGCCGATAGGGCTGCCATATTGGCTGATGCGATTGTTGGTAGTGATGAGTTGCAGATGTTCCAGATGCGCTTGGGTGATCAGCAGGCGGTCGAAGGGGGCGCCCTCTAGCAGGAAGGCGTTCCACAGTCAGCGTGCTACTTCCGGTTGCGTTGAGGTTGTTCCTATCGGCTTTGGCCTTGCTTCTGCAGCAGGGCGTCCGAATCCGCGATCAGTTGCTCCATCTCGCGGTGGAGTTTTTCCTTGCGCAGTTGCTGTGCGGCGGCCTTGGCTTCGGCGCTTTGTCCTTTCTTCTCGGACTGCTCGGCCTTCTCGATGCTGGCGATTTCCCTAGTCAGGGATTCCTTGCGTTTTTCCAGTTCGCCGACGCGCTTCAAGACGCCGGCATCAAGGTCTTGCGCGCTCTCTCTCGCGAGTTTGTAGGCGCTGCCCAGCTTCTCCAGGGCGGCGTTGTATTTGCCGGCATCGAACTTCTCCTTCTCCGACTTGGCCAGGTCTTTCACCGAGACAGCAACCTCTTTCACCTGGCCGAACACCTTGGTGGATTGGGCTTTCTCTTCGTCGGTGCCAAAAAAATAGTTGTAGGCCAGAACACCGGCCACTATCAGCACGGCGATCTTGAGCAGGAATCCGATCATGGGGGGGACTTCCTCGGTTGATTCAAGTGTGTGGGGCCAGCATCTTTTCCCATGCGGCGGGCGCATGCAAGCTGATATCGCTTGTCGAAATCATCAATTCAAGGCCCGTAGATGCCGACCATTCTTTTATTCTGAAGCAAGAACCGCTACCCAATATTTCCGTGTCTTCATGCGTCGGTGCGGTTTTCGGCTTGTCCCTGTGACTCTTCCTGGCCGACAGCGGGCAACCGCACACACCATCCAACATGGCATTCCGGGGTGCGGCGATGTCAGCATCCGGTCACGTCAACGCACTCCAACTCAGCCTTGCGTGCGGGGGCGACATAGCGAAGTACGTCGCCCTCTGCCCATTATTTACCGTTCGTCACGGCTTTCGCGGTCACGCCCCCGGTGGGTCTGGCTGGCGGGCTGCCCTGGCAGGGGCCGCTCATTTCTGTCCTGCCGAACTTCGCTGCGTGCTGGAGCGGTCTCGGAACGTGTGCGCGGGGTTTGCTTGCTGGCCGGCGCAGACGGCCGAGCGGCTGGCGGCGCAACCACTGCAGGTTGGACCGGCGGCGCTACACGCTGGGCAGATCGCGCCACAGCCTGGGCAGGTGGCATTGCGGGCTTGACCTCCCGGCGCATGGTGCTTTGCTCACGAGTCGGAAGCTGGCTGCGCTCCGTCTCGCGTTCGCGCACATGGCTGCGTGTCGGGACCGGAGGCGGCGCAACAGGTTTCTTCACCTCGCCATAGCGCGGCGGCAACGGCAGCGGTACCCGCTCGGGCCCGGCTTCGGCGCCAAAGGGTGGCCGCGGCAGCGCGCGTTTGTCCTCAATCCGACGCGCGGGCGGGATTACGTAGCGGGGCTGGGGCGCAGGCTGGGTGCGCACCCGTGGCGTATCGTCCTGCCAGGGCTGGGCGCGTTCACGCGGTGTGCGCGTCAATACCACCGGACGCGAAATGATTTCCCGCGGCGGTTGCACGCCTTTGGGTGCGCCGCCGAACAGGCTGGCGCGTGAGGGTTTGACCGGCAGTTCGCCGCGCACCGGCGCGAAGTCGGTGTGGCGGTAACGATTTTCCACGCTGGCGCGAATCCGTTCCCGCCCGAACTTGTCTGCGGGCACCGTCAGGATGGCGCGCGGCAGGCTGGCATTGTGGTAATGGATGTCGCCCACATTGATGACGGTGGTTTGATTGATCACCACGTTGTTGACGATGCGCGGTCCGCCCCAGCCATCCCAACGCGGATGGCCACGATGCCGATGATGGCTCCACCATGGCAGCACCGGTTCGCCCCAACTCAGCGCAACCCACCACAGCCCGGGCAGGCCGATGCTGATGCGCACCGACACGTCATGGTCGCGGATCATGAAGGCCACCAGCGCCGGCGAATACACCGGCCGCCGCACTACCGGCCCCGGCGCCCACGCCCAGAAGCCGTCGATGGAGACCCAGCGGCCGTAGTGGAAGGGCGCCCAGCCCCACGGTGCATCGTCGATCCAGGTCCATTCGTAATAGGGATCCCATACCCACGAGCCGGTGCTGTAGGGGGCCCAGTCGGCGCTGATGCCATAGGGGATCCATACCGCGCCGTAGTCCGGCACCACCCGCCAGTGTCCGTAATGATCGAGTTCTTCGACACCGTACACATCGGGCGGCAGATAGCGCGCGCTGATGGATTCGCCGATGCGGTCGCTGCGCGCTTCGTTCCAGCGATCCCAGGCGTCGGGCGCCGGCGCGGCGTAAGTGGCCACGTTCACCGGATAGCCTTCCGTGACGACGATGTCTTCGGAGGTATACACGCTCAACGAGCGTCCGTCGGCGGTGGTCACCGTGGCTTCGCCGCCGCGGCGGGTAATGAAGTGGGTATCGCGGCCATTCACCTCCACCCGGTAATAGCCGGGATGATCGATATTGAACACGGCATTCGGCGTACTCACCTCGACGGTGTCGCCCACTGCCAGGCTACGCATGTCGAACGACACCCGGCCGCTGGTCAACTTGAACTGGATAAAGCGCTCTTCCTGGTTCAACAGCGACAGCTGCGTGTTTGCATCGGCGCGCACGAAACTGCGGCTGCCAAACTGCAACTCGAAGTTGGCGTCCTTGCCGGTATAGAGCGCATCGCCTTCCGCCAGCGCCAGATTCGGGCGGGCGCGCGCCCAGTCCTCGGCACCCTGCCGCGAGTAAGACACCTCGCCGTCGACGAAGCTCAACCGCGGCGGCGTGGGCGCCCAGGCTTCGTCATCATCGGCCGCCAGCGTGGCCGTTCCAGACAAGGCAAGCAGCAACAGCAGAGGGATAAACCAGATGCGTTTAAGGTAGTTCATGAAACCTCCCAAACTCTAGAAGTGAGCCATGCCAACAGTCAGCGACGCGCTTTTCTGCACGCCCCTAAATAACGTTATAGCCAATCGAACCGCCGGGGATTGAATTGGTTCTACATTTTTTTGCGCAGCGCGCAAGTAGAGTGGTGTTGTTAAGAGCTCGGCGCGATGTTGAACACGTTGCGCAGGAAGGCGATGAGTTCATCGCTGTGGCGTTCGAGTTCGTCGGTGGCGTCGTGCTCGCCGGGTAGCACACGGAGCTGGACGCGTTCGCCGGGCCTGCGGGCGAGGATGGCGTGGGCATCGCTGACCGGCACCGTGCTGTCGTCGGCGCCATGCACCAGAAGCACGGGGCAGGTGATCCGAGCGATGGTGTTGATCGGGGCGATATTGTCGAAACGATGGCCGATGACGTGCTGGACGTAGCGCAGCACGTACCAGCCGAGCGGAAAGTAGGGCAAGCCTTTGGCGGCCAGCCAGCGCCGCATCATCGCGGCGGGATGCGCGAAGGCGGCGAGGCTGATGACGCCGGCCAGGTCGCTGCGGCGGGAGGCTGCCAACAGCGCTGCCGCTGCGCCGACCGAATGGCCGATGACGGCAATGTTTCCGGCGAGGACTTCCGGCTGGGGTTTCAGCCAGGCTATGGCGGCGTCGAGGTCTTCGGCGAAGCGCGGCATCGACGAGAACGTGTCGGAATCGCTGGCGCCGTGATTGCGCGCGTCGATCAGCAAAATGGTGAGGCCTGCCGCCTGCAACGGGCGCGCCAGTGGCAGCATCATTTCGGCATTGGCGCCCCAGCCGTGCAGCACGACGACAGCGGGCGCGGGCTTGTCCGCCATTCCCGGCAGCAGCCAGCCGAACAGGCGCTTGCCGCGCTGGCTGGGCAGCCAGACTTCCCGTCCGGTCAAACCATGTTGCGCGAGGCTGGCGGTCTCGCGAATGCGCGGGGCGCGCAGGCTGCGGCGCAACATGAAGTTGAAGCCGGCAAGCGCGACCAGCAGCGCACCGATGACGAGAGCAGGGATGGTCAGCACATCAAGGCCGATCACGTTGCTCAGACGCCGAGCGCTTCCAGCTCCGCTTGTTGTTCCAGCCATTCGCCTTCGAGTTGCTCCAGTTCCCTGGACAGCGTGGCTTGCTCGAACAGATGCGATTTGACGGCGTCTTTCTTGTCTTCCGCATAGATCGCCGGGTCGGCCAGCAGGGCGTCGATTTCAGCTTTACGCGCGTTGGCCCTGGCCATTTTTTCTTCCAGCCGCTTGATACGGGTCTCGATCGGTTTTTTCTGCGCCGAGGCACGTTGCCGGGCTTCCGCTTCCTGGCGTTTTTGTTCCTTGCGTTCGGCGGTGCTCAACACGGGTTCGGGCGTGGCCTGGATCTGCGCAACCGGCGCCGCTTCCACCTTGCCGGGTTTCTCCGGCTTCCCGGGTTTGCTGGGTTTGGCAATCGCCAGCTTGGTCTTGAACAGCCAGTCGCGGTAATCGTCGAGGTCGCCGTCGAACGGCTTCAGGCTGCCATCAGCGACGATCAGGAATTCCTCGGTGGTGGCGCGCAGCAGGTGGCGGTCGTGCGAGACCAGCACCAGCGTGCCCTCGAACTGTGCCAACGCGACGGTGAGCGCTTCGCGGGTTTCCAGGTCGAGGTGGTTGGTCGGCTCGTCGAGCAGCAGCAGGTTGGGCTTCTGCCAGACGATCAGGGCCAGCGCCAGGCGCGCCTTTTCGCCACCGGAGAACGGCGCGATCGGGCTGGAAACCATCGTGCCGGGAAAATTGAAGCCGCCGAGGAAGTTGCGCAGTTCCTGTTCGCGCACGGTCGGCGCGATCTTGGCCAGATGCCACAGCGGCGACTGATCGTGGCGCAGCATTTCGACCTGATGCTGGGCGAAGTAGCCGATGGCCAGACCCTTGCCCCAGTGCGCGTCGCCGGTCAGCGGCGGCAGTTCGCCGGCGATGGTCTTGATCAGCGTCGATTTGCCGGCGCCGTTGACGCCGAGCAGGCCGATGCGCTGGCCGGCTTGCAGGTTGAGGTTGATGTTGCCGAGGATGGGTTTGT
>Ga0209287_10001764_pt1 | contig 10405 bp, 5 predicted proteins | sample PPLLak3cmMay2015_2_FD_187255 | JGI IMG/M metagenome (GOLD analysis project Ga0209287, IMG submission 187255) | Freshwater sediment microbial communities from Prairie Pothole Lake near Jamestown, North Dakota, USA - PPLs Lake P8 Core (1) Depth... | ecosystem: Environmental > Aquatic > Freshwater... | reverse complement strand
AAGCTATTAGATACCGATTTATCTTATGAATGTAAGCACTCATTATATATGATTCTTACAAACTGCCACCCTACCCCCGAAGATTACAAGATTATTAAAAAAGAGCTTACATATTTAAATATATTTTTCATTAATCTTATGAAAATGATGTATAAAAATAATAATTCTTTAAAATCTAACCTCATACCTTACATGACGCTGACATCCTATATTGATAAAAAGAGCTATAAAAAGATAAATCATTTAATCAATTTAGAAACCCAAAAAATAAACAAAAATTATATTGATGAGAAAAATAATAATGCTATAAAGGCTGGCGATGAAAGCAAATATATTACCGATTTTACACCCGAAACCCTCATAAGTAATATGGATAAGCTGAATGATACGGAAAAAGTCATTTATGGTATTTATACGCTTCAAAAAGCCCGAAGGCTGGAATATGGAAATATGACGATAACCCATGAAGGATATGATAAGGAAGTTAAAAATAATTATTTAGTTATTGATGAGGATAATAACTCCATATATTTTTATTTTAATGATTATAAAACCCAAAAGACATATGGGAGTCAGTCCATACCTATTAATGACGCTTTAAAGCCTTATATTAAAAATTATATTACGCAGAATGGCTTGAAAGCTGGCGATAAGTTCCTTAAATATAATCAAGGCCACATGTCATCCGTCATTAAAAATGTATTTAAAAAGGTATATGATGCCGATATTACCCTCAATTATATAAGGCGTTCTCACGCTACGCATATTAATAGTTTAAATATTAGTAATAATGAGCGATTAAAGCTGGTATTAGAGATGGGACACTCACCGAGCGAAAGCTTGCTTTACCGTAAAATTATTTAATCTTATCTTATAGTAGGATATATGGCCTTTTTTTTGCCTGCGATAGGAGAATTAATTTTAGAAGGCGTAGGTGCTGGCGTTGTTACTAATATGACAAATGAGGTAATTAATACCTTTAAACCGATTGTATCTCGTAAAATAGGTACGGAGATTGCAGATTATGCTAAGAAACACCCGAAAGGATTCTTAGCTCAATCTCTGGATAGTGCGACAAAATCAAGATTTCAAGCGATTCAAGATAGCAATAAATCAAAAATAAAAACAAAAGCTAAGCAACCAAAGCGTAAAATATATGATGATGACGACAGTGATGATAATATGGATAATCGCAACAGGCAGACTCATAGGTACGGTCATTTCCCCCGAAAAGGCCACCGTGTTTCTCGTCATTAAATTATTCAATTTCTTCAATAATTAAGTTGATATGTAAATTGATAATATTATTATTTTTTAAAAGCCCCACACCAGCTTCATTAAAAACCTCTATTTCAAAATTAATCATATCTTGTGGTTCAATTTCAAGGGCAAAAAGCCCGTTTTGTACGCTTTGTTTAGTATCAAAATTAAAGCAGATGATGGTAGGGTTTGCATTCTTATCGCTATTATAATATGAAGCGTGATTATAGGCGATGTTATGAGCTTTTACAGTCCAATTATGCCCCGTAGCTTCGCTATGTCCCGCACCTGACAGCGTAATGCTATTTACTTTTAAAATACTCTTTTTTTTAATCTGTATTAGAGGCATACCGTGAAAAATAAAGTTTCTTCTAGTACCGTCCGTTGTAGCGTCTCCCGTATTAAGCCAAATATTTTTTATCTTATGTTCTTTTGCTAATTCCATTCTTATTTAACTATGAGATTTTTTTTTTAAAAGAAAGCATATTCCCATATTATCACCCGTTGCCGTTATGCCATATCCTGTATCATCTTCAATACTCATTTTAATACAAGATATAATCTGTGGTGGTAGGGTTATAATCGTATTATCAATTTTATTAATATTTTGCGTGTTTGTGTGCTGAATCTCCGCGATGACTGGGGCATATTTCCTACCGCTATTTATATATTCGCTCGGTAAATGCTGTATATTATCAAGCGATATTTTATATCTTTTACCTACGGTAGGCTCGGTGAGAACCCTGCGATTACTATGATAAGTAATGAATGCGTCGTTTTTCGCCCATACAAAATCCGAGCCTAATGTGGCATGTGTTAGTGTTGATGAATTACCTACTAATAAATAAAATGGAGCAGTGGCTTTGGTATAAATAGCAAACTCACCCGTTGTGTTAAAAGCGTAATTTATGGTTACGGCTAATAAGCGAGCGTCTTTAATCCCGCTCGTATTAATAAAAACCTCAAATGTAAGGGTTCGTAATGAAAACTGGTCGTATAAATAATAAACACCTAATGTAGTACCGAGCCAGTTGCTATTTGTTCCAGCTGTTATATATATATCCTCAATTAGCGGGGCAAATACCGTACGGCCAGTAGATGTATATGTCGTGTCAATCACGCATTCGCACAATTCCATATTATGCTCTTCTTTTAGAATGATAGGATGCTTTAAAAAAAATGTAAAATCCTTTTTATCGCTTGTTGTGATGTCAGCGTCATTCGTATTTAATCTAATTATTTTATAATCCATTGCTACAATTATAAAAGAAAAAATAACCTAATTAGGTTCGGTATTTAGGCTTTAACTTGAAAGAGTGACGCTCGGGGCGGTGAAGTGGAACATCTTTTTTTCTCATCTCATTTATCTTCTCAGGAATTGATACATCATATACATATTCGTTCTCATATCTGGGGTCAGTTTCGGGATGATGAAATAATTTATCAGTTTCGTGAGGTTCAAAATAAGTGATGCCTTGCGTCGGGTTGTAATTTTGTAAATTATTAAGCATTATCGTGGGGTGTGTATGCTCTATTTTCTTATATTTTTTGGTGTCGTGGTCGTATCCCGCGATTTCCCTTATATAATTCTTATTTCTCTTTTTAAAAAAATCTATGTCGTCTTTATTAAATGGAACGGACAAAACATTGCTTTTATCGGCTACTATTTGCCCCGTTGCGGTGTGTTGTTGGAATGAATGGCCTAAGTGATTGCCTGTTATAATTCCGCTATGGTTATACATTCTATTATTAGCATATATTTTTTTTATTCAACGCTAATCATTCTGCCCTGTTTTACATGTAGGACACGCGAAAGCTTAGCGATAATAACGGGGATAATAGGGACTTCATTAGATGCCCCGTCAAACTTAGCCACCCAATTCACAGCACATGAAGAACCCGAAGATGACAAGCCCGAGATGTAAAATGAGCTTTTATCAATGAGTTCAAGCGACTGGATACAGCCTCCGTAATATTTAAAATAATGAAGAAGACTAACGCAAGCGGGATTTAGCCCGTTAGCCGATACATCAACATTCTCATAACCGAGGGCACACAAGTTGTTAAAGAATATTTCCTTAGCGTCAAAAGAACCGTAATTGAGAGCTTTATTATTAATGGAGAACTGCGAAGAGGCAATATTCGCCATCTGTCTTTGTAGGCCTTTCGTAGAGTAGAACCCGTCGCCTTCCACATTATCTGCGGAGGTTGCCGAGTCATTGCCTGCGTATGCTACGGGGTCGCTGAGATATTTATAAATATTTAGAGCAGTTCCAGAAGTTCCAAGTGTCCCGTAAGCTATCATTTTATCGGGGATAGACTTAGGAGGATTACGGCAAGTTCCTACGATATGGTCTATTGAACCCGCCGATAGGTAAGTTGTCACATTAATACCTGTTTTTTTCGTGGTCGCAGCGAAAGTAGAGACTACATAATCACTGAAACCGAACTTTAAGTCATCTTTTTGATTTATAGCGTTATAATAGCTATCATCACTGAAAGACAAGGCTTCAACGGTTAAATAAGTATCGGTTATTTCATAAGTAGCCGATGAGGTAGGTGTGATGTTTTCAACACCGCCCAAAACTTCCCAAGTTGGAGCCATCTCGCATGATATGACTACTTCCCCTGTTTTATCCGTCGGCAATATGGATGTAGAGGCTGACGATAAGAAGCCTACAAAGTTATTAATACACAATTTAAGGTCAGTTTGTATCGCGTTGCCGTTTGCTAATGAATTAACAGCGGTAATAGGGGTTTCGGTGGCTGAGGTAGGGGCTGCCTGAGACCATAAAACGGAATTATCAGTCCAATCGCCAGCGTGTCCCTTAGTAAGTGCCTTATTGTTATGGTCGGCGTAGAATGAATAAACAAAGTTATAATCTTGAATTATTTGCACGCTTGTGTTGTTAAATTGGATACTTAGACGCTTTATGAAGCTTTGAGCGTAGCGTGCGGGCAAAACCTTTTCATTCTTCATATTTACCTTGAACCACAAAGCGAGCGATTGAAGATTGAGAAGAGCACCGATGGGTAGGCGATAATTAACAATTTGATGCGGGGCAATACCCGTTGAGCGGTCGGCTGATACTTTAATTACCTGCTTTGACAAAGCTCCTTGAAGCTTAGACAGTTGATAGGAAAACTCCACGGGGTACTGAGACGCAGGAATATCCTCAAACATTTTATATAATTTCTTTCTAATATAAAGAGAAGAAAAAAAAATAATTGCGTATTATTAGAACGAGGGGTATGTCTTGGTATAATGATAATATTCAAAATGGATTTATTGACACAACCCAAGAGTTTGTTGGCGGAGGAGGAGGAGGAGAAGGAGGAGGAGGTGGAACGGGTGATTTAACGGCGATTAATACAGCTATTACCAATTTACAAAATGAACTTTTAACCGCTCAAACTAATTTTAATACTATTAGCGATGATATAAGCGATATAAACGAGGTATTCATACCTAAACAATTAAATACTCAAAACGCTTCGCTTGATACTGTAATTGTAAATAATACCGTCAATTCAAGGATATTTTTACAAAATCAAAATACCACACCAAAAATAAAAATTGAAGGGGGTAAATTATATTTATATTACGATTATAATTTTGCGAATGCCCCAACAATTACCGCAGGATGGATTGATGTAGATAATTATATTACAGCGATAAAACAGAATGTTTTAGTTTTAGATGCTAATGTGACTGGGTTAGATACAATTATTTTAGCACCGATAGTTGGAATTAAACCAAGATTAGACATTTTAGAACCAATAGTTGCCGTTAATACCGCCAATATAGTAGAATTACAAGGGCAAATGATTGTAGTGGCGGACGCAGCTAAAATAACATTGAATGACTGGGACAATGCTTTACGCGAACATTTGAGAGAAAACTTTGACAGTCAAATGGAACAGTATAGGGATGTTTTGGGGCAAAAAGCAGATGCATTTTTACAAATAATTAAAGAAGCAGATAGGTCAGGTGCTGGGGCAGCAGCGAGGGCAGCTTCTGCGTTATTTAGGACAAAAAATGAATTGTTATACGCTTATTTTCAATATGTATTGTTGGGTTTAGGTGGTTTAGCATTATTAACTCAAGGTGCTGGCGAGCTTTATGATAGGTTTGTAAAAAGAGATGTTGAAATTGATGAGGCTAAACACATAACAATGTACGAAAAAATAAAAGATAGTCCGTCGGCACAAGTCCCGAAACATATTCATAAAGATGGATTGGAAATAGTAGCAAGCACAAATAATGGATTTAGTACATTTAATACTTATAAAATTACTTTAAGCAATTTAGCGGTTTTAAGAATAAAAACAAATGGGTCTGGGGGATTAGCGACAATTGAGAGCGTTGAAGATGTAGGCGGAGCAACTTTTCAAGTATTTAATAATATTTATATTCCAAAAACCAGCTTAGGAGGAACATCAGGGGATTTACAAATAAAAGTCATATCTTTGATTAGCGAAATTGATGTAATATTAAATATAATAAACAAATTAGACGCTAAACGGACAGGAATTGAAAATCGCCGAAGATTACGAGATAAAATTATTAATACCGACGAATTAGGAGACGGGCTAACGAAAACTTACGATACATCTATAACTAACGAAGAAACAGGCGAAGTTTTACAAGTCCCTACAATTAAACTAAATTATAATACGAAACAATTTGAGACCGTAAGCGGAGCAATTCATGTAAAACCCTTATTAAATAATAATTGGCTTGACCCTATCGCAACAACGACCCCTGCAACTTTTAATGCGGAACTTTTAAATATAAGGACATTATATGAAGAAGTATGGCGAGAAGCTATTACATTGACGGAGCAAGGCGTTTTGGGTTCAGCGACCGCACGAGTAGCGAGTCGGTTAGCATCAAAAACGGAAGATTTAAGGGAAGCATATTTAGATTATGCCCTTGTAGGTATAAGCGGTTCAATATTCCAAATATGGGATGTTATGTGTAATGAGGCAAATGTTAAATTAGAAAAGCAAATATTACTTTTATATGAAAAATTAAACAACACTTCGCAAAATAATTTCGCAAAACATATTCACCGAAACGGACTCCAAATAGTTGATAGCACAAATAATGGTTTTTCAACAATAGGTAATTTTTATGATGTAACATTATCAAACGGAGGGATAATAACTTTCGTTATAGGTTCTTTGGGAGGAGTTCCAAAAGCATTTCCTTATAAGGTTAAAGAAGTAGGGTTGCCCGTATTTACCGAAGGGCAAATATTAGATATTCCTAAAAATAGTTTAGGATTAACAACGGGCACTTTACAAGTACAAATAACGACTTTAATCAGCGAAAAACAGGTTTTATTGGATATATTAGAAAGTATTAAATTATCACAAGATACAATTAATAATCGCCGACGAATACGAGATGGGATTATTAATAAAAACGAATTAAGCGACGGCCTAACGATTACATATACTAATTCAACGCAGGCGGAGACAGGGGAAGTTTTACAAGTCCCGTCAGTCAGGGTAAAATTAAATACAAATCAATTTGAGACCGTAAGCGGAGCAATCCAAATAAAACCCTCATTTTTAGGGGAAGGGTTAGAAATAGCAAATGATAAACTTTCATTAGATTTAAATACGATAGGATATGATACAGCACTAACGGATATTACCACATTAAAAGCCGATGTTGCGACTTTACAGACTGATGTAGCGACCATTATAGGATTAAATACCGATGTTGTGGATTTATTAGACGATGTAGCGACTATAAAAACCGATATAATCAACATTAACGGGAATATCAGCATGATTAACGGCAATATTAATGCGATTGATTTAGATATTGTGGATGTAAATGCGAGCTTAGATAGGGTTTATAAGGTATTATTGCCTACGGGTTCTACGATGACAAGTGATGACCGATTAAACTTGGGATTTAAAGAGATTTACTCAGGGTTTCCCTACGACCTCATAATGTTTGCGGTTAGAAGCGGGAATTATACCGTATTTAATGCCGATGATTATAATAATGATTTTTTGGGTTTATATCCTAATATGATTAGGTTGGCAAGTTCGCTAAATTATAATGTTTATGACACCGAGCAATTAACGATTAATCCAGCACAATATTTTACAAAAGGCTTCATATATTTTAAAAAGATTAATGAAAATTATATAACTAATTTAAATAATAAGTTTGAGTTTGTAAGCTTTTTAAAGTTTTCAAGCTTTAATAATAATACGACCGATTACCATATCCTACAAAGCACCGACGCTTTGGGAGTATCTACGGGGAGATTGAGCGTATGGCTTCGTAACCGTAAATTAAATATTAGACATCCTGCGTTAGTTGAGTATTTAATTAATGATATTAGCACTAATAATTACCTCACTACTAACATTATAAATAATAGTTATGTATCGCTTACCGTTAATGATGACAATTTAATATTAGCAAGCACCATAATACCTAAGGCAACACCAGAATACAGATATAAAATATCATTTTTAAATAACACTTACGCCGTTCATCTAAATAATGACACGAGATTAGCACGGATAATTAACAGTGGATATACGACCGAGCCAGCAGTCAGCGAAGATTATTTAAGAATGTATCTATCGCACCCTAATAATCCATCTCTGCCTATCGCAAGCGGAGTATATCCATCATTAGTGCTTGATATTGGAAAATTAACCACAGGAGGATACGAAAGCGATCCGCCACCTACTAATATTAAGCGTGTGACTATTAATTTTGCTATATTATACACCACGATGTACGGAAGCCAAGACGAACAACCAGCGATGAATGTTTATGATTATGCCGAGACAGTGGAGAGATGCGATTTTACTTTTAGATTTAGGTACTCTTTTGACGGGATTACATTTACTAATTATAATTTTACAATGGGCGATGTATCAAGCACGACAACTGATGTGGGTAATATTTTTTATGATGGTTTCGGTTCTCTTGTAGGGGCATACTATTTCCCTAAAAAATATTATACTTTTACTTTTGATATAGCTGGAACTTACCCAGCAGGTACGGGACAAAAAGTAAAATATTTAGAGTTTTCATTAGTTAAAAAACCGAATGCGACTTATCAGTACGGGACGACAACTGATAAGAGATATAATTTTCAGCCTATTTTATATCTTTTTAAATATATTGTTAATGATTATAATACCGTAGGCACACCTTATCAGGTAGTTGTAAATGATTATACTACTGCTGATGTAAGCAATGCATTTTCAACGAGTATTTTTACGACTACATGGTACTTATTGGCTTTACAGCTTGATTTACCTAATAATAATATCGGGTTTTACTTGAAAGGTATTTATAATAATTTTATAACGAGGAATAATTACACTCTCACATCGGCACATATTACGATGCCAGACACCATAACGACACTTACATCAACTTTTGTAAGTTGGGCTAATCTTACACAAGACTCAGGCAATATAGTGATAGGTAATATCCCGACCGTAGGAAGTATTCAATTTACGCATTTTAATTGGAAGTTTTTTCAAGATTTAATTACGCCATTTATGACATCAACCGAGATAACAAAATTATCGGGATTGATTAATTACGGTTATTATGAGGAATATGTAGCAGTAGATAAACTTTTAACGGCGGGGGAGATAATAACTTATAACCTTGACACCACAAATATCACTTTAAATAAAAAACAACTCATTAAGCCTATGACAGCCGAAGCGAGAGCGAGAGATTTACGAGCAGAACAAACACAAGACCCCGCAAATGTTTTAATAAGATTAGATAATTTATATGTGGAATATCCCGTATCAAGTGGTACTATTTTTTATGACAAAATAACTAAAACATTTACGGTAGGAGGCGGTGGAGGGGGAGGGGGTATTGGGACGAGAGCAGAGGAAGACGAAATAATTTTAGGATTTATTGAGGACGCAGCAGGATTCGCTCTTCAATGGGATAATATAACTAAAAAATTAAATGTAATACCAGAATATATATGGCAAGACCAGACTCCAATATATGATGAGATTGCTTTGAGCCGAGCAAGAACGAGCAACTATGTGGATGCTACATGTAATTATTTAAAAGGCATTATTGATAATATACCGCCTCCCGCACCTTATGATGATACTACAATTACAGCAATTATTAATACTAATGATGGGAATGTTAGCAATTATGTGTGGCACACGAGCAATTATTTACAATCTCAAATTGACGCAATAATCCCTTATGATGATACAGCTATTAATGCCCTTATTAACACTAATGATGGGAATGTTAGCAATTATGTGTGGCATACAAGCAATTATTTAAAAGGCATTATTGATAATATACCGCCTCCCGCACCGTATGACGATACAGGAATTACAGCAATTATTAATACTAACGACCAAAATGTAAGCAATTATGTGGATACTACAAGCAATTTTTTAAATGCCGATTATATCGCACGAGATGCCGTATTAAATACGAAGATTGATAATAATATTGTATGGGTTAAAAGTGGAACGAATATTTATAATAATAATACTGGAAATGTCGGCGTTGGAACGACTGACCCTCAACGCAAATTAGATATTCAAGGAACAAACGCAACGCTACGAATATTTGACCCATCGCCAAGCGGTAATGCTATATTAGAGTTAAAAAAGTTCGCTAATAATTTTGGTTTTGATATAATATACGATGGAACTCCTAATAAATTATACATTAGAGCATATAATGATAGTGCTACACCGAGAATTGATATGACGATTTTGCGTTCAAATGGTGATGTAGGTATTGGAACTGATAATCCTTTGAACCGCCTTCATTTACATAAAAACGCAACATCACAAGATGTTAGATTAATCATAACAGATAATACTTCCACATCAAGTACCACACGAGGATTTCATTTAGGCAAACAAACTACTAATAATGCCTTTATATGGAATTATGAAAATACTATTTTACAAATTGCTACAAATAACACGGAAAGAATGAGAATAACAAATACTGGAAATGTGGGTATTGGAACGACAAATGTAGCATATAAACTCCATATTAAATGTGTTCTTAATAGTATAGCATCAGGACTTCATTTAGACGGAAATGATAATGGTAATGCTAATCAATACGCTCTAACAATTTATC
>Ga0209287_10001761_pt1 | contig 10413 bp, 15 predicted proteins | sample PPLLak3cmMay2015_2_FD_187255 | JGI IMG/M metagenome (GOLD analysis project Ga0209287, IMG submission 187255) | Freshwater sediment microbial communities from Prairie Pothole Lake near Jamestown, North Dakota, USA - PPLs Lake P8 Core (1) Depth... | ecosystem: Environmental > Aquatic > Freshwater... | reverse complement strand
ATTTAAAATATAAGAGCCTGAGTCAATCCACTCATCTATTTTTGCAATGGGATTTACTTCGATCATTTCCCCATCCGGAGCAATCTTATTTAACAAATCATTAAGCGTCGAAAAGGACGCTTTTCCAGTAATCTTTTTTGCTTTAGCCATAAAATTAAATTATCTAATTTTATTAATCTTATGGTCGTTTTTGTTAAAAGTTTTACATTTTTTGCATAGAGATATGACAGAGGACGTTAAAAGGGCAATCGAAACAATTGCAGCAGAAATATTTATTAAATGAGAATGATGCAGATGAAATAATGCTTTTGCAGAGCAGCTCAAAAGAACATAGAATTCAATTGATAAAAAGAAAAGGAATGCTAAACTAAAAGCTTTTATTAAAAAATCTTTCATTAAAGAAGGATTATTTTATAATCCGAATTCTTCGCCTCCTCCTTCGGGAGTTTCTTCCGGGGTTTCCTCTGCAGGTTTTTCTTCTTTTTCCGGCTCTTCCATCTCATCGAGAATAGGTTTTAGCCTCCAGAAAATCCTTTCCGCTGCTTTATCCTTGAGTATGAATCCAGCCCAATCTATTTCTTTTTTATCAGGGGTTAAAGCATCTGAAGAAATAGGGGTAGAAGGATTTACAATAAAGTAATAAACTCTTTTATAAACTTGCCCGGATTTATCTTTATAATCAATATAGCGAGGCTCTGTATCCGTGACATCTTTAGGATCAATAGATAATCCAACTTCTTCTCTTGTTTCACGAATAGCAGCAGTTAAAAGATCTTCTCCTTTTTCTACTTCCCCCTTTGGTATGCTATAGGTTCCATACCACTTTGATCCAGTTGGGTGTCCAAGTAGAATACTGCCATTTTGAATTATAGCTAATCCAGCAGTTAATTTAATAGGAGCATCGAGCTCTTCAATCTTTTTCTCAAAAATGGCTTCTTTAACTATTTTCATTTGGAGCAATATTCTTTTATCTTCTTAATATTTATCAATTTTTCTTCGAGATTTTTAATTACTTCATCAATATCTTCATATTCTGCCAATAATATATCCTTTATAGCTTGATCTACAGACTTTGTTTTGGGTCTTCTCCACGTATCAAATTCCTGGGTAAGAGGATTATAAACAGAAAAAACTGTACTATGATTCTTAGAATCCTGACGAATCAATTCATAATCACCATTCTCGTCTGCTTGCCACTGAAGGTTTAAATTAAATTTTTCACAAGTTCCGATAATATGATTTAATTTGCCCTGATCAGACATACCTATTTTCATAGCTTCCTTTGGATCCAAACCCCTTTCAAAGTTAATATTTTCTTTAACTAGTTTCATAAATTATGATACCACCATTTCATTTTATTTATTGCATCTTCTATTGTATCGTATGGTATTTCATCTTGTTCATCAGTTGGGGCATTTGGGGAAGAAGGCCATTTAGATCTATGCTCAATCTTATATCCAGCAGCCCAATGAGTAATTCCTTCTTCTATATCAGGGTCAGGAACATAAACTAGATAATTGTAGTATGTACTTGATCCGGGGGTATATTCAACCCCAATTTGCATAAATTCTTTCTGAATATTTTCCTTTATCCTCATATAAGGAGGTTCACCTCTCCATTCTTTTATCATTTCTTCGCATGCTTCCTTCATTTGTCTATAAGCTGCTTTCATTTTTCTTTCATGAACTCTTCCAATTTCCATAGAATCCATAGGTTTTAAACCTCTTTCAAAATTTACAGATTCTTTTACAGCTCCTTTTGCATGCCAGTTAAATTTATTTAAATAGATACGAGTTTGAAGCATAGCTTCCTCTAGAGAATTTTTTGGCATTTGATCTGCTATTTCATCTTTTGGAATATAGGTATAGCCTGCCCAAAAATGCTCTCTTTCAAAATCATAGAATATCCAATAACGATATGGATAAAGAATATTTGGTTGTTTTCCATCAAATTCGACCCCCATTCCTCGATCATCTTTCCATGGAGCAATTGTATTAAGATCAAGATCATAATCACGACAAATAATACGAGCAGCTCTCTCCATTCGTTTTTCTAATTGGACGATTTTATTTCCAATACTCATTTGTTCTTTAGGATCTTCTCCTCTTATAAAATGTGCTCTCATATTGATTTTATCCATTCTGATAATTGCTGAAGTGCTCCATTAGAAACATTAAACATTTTCATATCTGAAGGTCCTGGCCCAGGAAGTTTAGACCATTTTGCAGAAAACTTTTGAGCAATTTCCATATTTAAAGGATTTCCAAGCCATCCTAGGGCAAAATAATATCCGCTATATTCTGTACTTATATTAATTTGATCCGTCTCCATTTGTTCCCTATTTCCAAATCCAACATTTACTTCTCTAAATTCGATTTCAACTTTAGGAGGATATTTTTTACCTTCAAAGAGTTTTTCAAAATTTCTTTTCAAAATTTCAGCAATACTTTTAAGTTTTCTCCCCTTAACATCGCCAAGTTTCATAGCATCCATCGGGTCTTCTCCTCTTATAAATCGTGCTCTCATACAAGATGCGAGTTTTTTTCAAAAAATTCTATTTGCCTAATCAATGTATCTACTTTTTCAAATGCTAATCGGTCTTCCCTACCCCTACTTGAAATAAATGTTAATTCATATCTAGGGGCATAATAAGTTACCTCCAAGATATAAGTATTTTTATTTCGGGTTCTAAATGTTATCTTATAAAAGGATATTTCGTCGGTTGTTGTTATAGTTTGTTTGGGCGTGGAAAACTTGGCTTTTAATTTTTTGGCTGCATCATATATCTCATCTCTTCTTAAATTAAATTCCTCTTTCCTTCTTTTCTTTTCTCTTCCTTCGACATCACCTATCTCCATAGAATCTTTAGGATCCATGCCTCGTTCAAAATTTATATTTTCAAAAACGAACTTAGCTTTCACAACAATTTTTTATTTATTTATTCAAGAAAAAAGGGGAAGTTAATCCCCTTCTATAATTCCGTAATCTACTGCGATTTTTTGGTCCCCGATGTTTCTAGCTTTATCCTGCATAATTTGGCAGACTTCGTAGAGATTTATTGGTCTCCACCCCCCGCCAGGGAATTGATGTATTTCTGAATTATCAATGCCTACATCAAAGGCAAGGCCGGGAAGCTTGTATCGACCATGTACGTGACCGTATAAGTGCCATGCGCCATGAGGCTTTCTATTCCATGATGCAAGAGGATAATGAGCAAGCACAATGTGTATATTGAGCCCAAATTGGGAGAAGGTAAAATCTTTAATCTGAGTAATCTGAGTAAACTGAGGTAAACCTGCAGCACTTTTGTCATGGTTACCCAATATCATAAATTTCTCTCCATTAAGTCTATTAATGAATTTTTCTGTGTTTACTCGGTTTGCAAAAGATAAATCCCCAAGGAAATATACAACATGTTTTCTTTGAACCCATTTATTGTGGACTTCTTTTATAAGCCATTCTTCGTGTTCTTCACGAGTGGTTGGACGATTACATATATCTACAATCTTTGGATGCGAATGATGATAATCCGCAGTAAACCAGATGGTTTCTAAGACCTTCTTAGCTTCTGGTGTTATAAGTGATAAAATTTTTGAGGTCTGATGATCTGCCATTTGTTATTTTGTTAATCGAGGATAATATGACTCATTTGCATAATCCTCTTGTGAATAATCTCTATCGTGTCGATCAGAATACTGATCTTCTGTGTTTGTATCCATTTCTTCCTGAGAAGTTTCGGGCTCTGGCTTAGGATTTAAATCCTTAATACGAGTTATAACCGTGGATTTTTCTCCTTTATATTCGCTATAATCCTTAATTTTAAATACGCAATCATGGAATTCTTCTTTATCAATAAATGGAGGATGTGGACCCTTGAGCATAAAGGAATTTCCTTCTTCGTCTACAAATTTTGTAACGATAAAATCCCCCCATTTGGTATCCCCTACTCGTCTTGTGAATACTAGTTTAATTTTTCGACGAATTTTATCTCCTTTATTCCCAACAAAATCAGATATTTCTGCTGCTTTTGCCTGTTCTTCTTTCCAAGCTTCTTGCTTTTTTTTCCAATCGTAATCTTTTTTTGTTAAAAGCTCTCCATTATAATCTAAAATAAGACCTTTTTCTAAGAGAATTTCTTGTATCTTCTGAAAGAATTCCTCATCTTTTTCTTTTCTCTGTGTTTTATTAGCATTCCAGAACCATACTGAATAACTCTGAACTCTCTGATTATCCCAGTCCATGTGTCGAATATCCTGACCTTTATATTGGCCAAATTGCCATTTCCATGCTTTGTCCGGATCTTTTGCTTTTCGTGTGATCTCTTTTAGCGGGGCATCATTTACTTCAAAATTTGTATTTCCTAATATTTGCTCTGCCTTCTTTTTAGCTTCTTCAATATTAGTTCCGAGTACCTGAATAAGACGGTCATAAGGATAATTTCCAGAGAAATATCTTTTCATCCCCTTAACTCTTAGAACATACATTTTTCCATTTGCCCCAGGAGCAATATAATATCTTTGATTAATAATGCTTGACATACTAATAGACTATTTTATCTATTTATTTCGCAAATATACGAATAAAAATTTAATCTATTATTAATCTGGAATAAAATCTTGGAGGGTAATAAATTTCTTCAATAGTAGGAGGGGGATTTCTTACCAAAATCTGAATAGCTTTTTTAATTCCATAGTAATCTATAAATGACTTAAGATATTGAGGAGCATATCTATAGATAATATCTTGTTTATTTTCGGAATCCGTAATTTCTTCAATAGTTTCGGGTGTATAATCTTTTAAAATAATCTCTTCTCCTATCTTTAGATTAACATATTCTGCCACTCCTTCTTCTATAAAAGTAGCTCCAAAAGCATTTCTGGGGATAATAGAAAAATTATTGTATTCATTCGCTACATGCATTTGATACATTCTCATTTCTCTAATAACCTGATTGAAATAATTGTGAGTCATTTCATGAAAAACTACTCCTTTGACAAAATTATTAGCTTCAACAATAGTTCGTCTTTGATATTTGGATAGCATCGAAACTTCGTAAGCAATAAATTTTTCTTCATTGGTTATAACTATTTCGCTTGCTGTAGAACCCCCCGGAATGCAATATCCCAGAGTACCATCATCCCCCGTATATTTGCTTATATCATCAACAAATAAATATACATCGTAGATTGTATCGCTGACTAGATCCTGAAATTCAGAAATAAATTTACTCTCGTTATCTCTGATATACATTTCAATCCCCTGTTTTGAAGGTCTTCCCTGTTTATTTAGAGGATATTTCTGAGAAGAAGATTGAGAACAAAATAGAGGTAAAAAGAGTAAAAGAAAAAATAGAAATAATATTTTGGGGGATCTTTTCATCTATTATCACCTGAACCGTGTTGAACATTTCTTTTTAATCGATCCTTAATTTTTTCTATATTGGAAATTGCTACATCATCAAGAGTATAACCAAGTTTTCCAGCCATACGAGCAATGTACCAGAGGACATCTCCTAGTTCCTTTTTAAGAGTTTGGCGTCTTTCTTCTGTAAGAACTCCACCATCATCTCTTAACATTTTTTTAACGTGATCAGCTATTTCCCCACCTTCCCCAGTAATTCCAAGAGCACAGTAAGCAATATCATCATGTTCATAAAAAGCGGTTTTAGCAGCTTCTTCTTGGTATTCATTTAGTGTCATCTTTAAAATAAGGATTTAGCATAAATAAGATTTCCGGGAACAGGACTATATCCAAGGGCTTCAATAAATCTATTGAATGGTTCTACTATAGTTTTTTCAAATTGAAGGTCATAATTTATTTCTGGAGCAAATTCATGAGGGAAGTTCCCTGGCAAGAATCCAAATACTTCATCATCAGATTTGCAGTAATAAAATTTGATTTTATCCCCTGTTTTTATTAAATTATATTTTCCTTTCCATTTGGAGTTTTGGAGCTTGTGATTGTAAACTGCCCCCGATCTAATATTAATAGGGCATTTATCTGCCAATGTTATTTGTTTCTTATCTTCCAAGCAATATTTTTCATATTCCCCAATACCCATTCCTTTACAAATATCATCTGGATTCTGTAAAATAAATTGCTGTTTATATTCTTTAAGTTTCTTAACAGCATCGCTATAATTTAATCCCTTTCCCTTCTCAAAGATATATTTGGTCAATTCTTTGAGTACTTTTCGAGCAAATTTTGGAGTTGAGCTTTGTACGATTTCTACTCCAGTTGAAGCAATCTTTTCCTGGGGTTTAAATTCTACTCCAGGATCTTTCCAAGCAAGGTCAAGAACATATTTCTTTTTAGCCATCAAAAGAGCATTATAAGAAATCTTTTCAAGATCAAGATTTTGAAGATCTATTGTATTGAATCTTTTAGCATATTCTCCAAACCTTTGTTTAAAATAAGAATTTAAACGCATTTTTTTAAGCTGAAGAATAAACTCAACTGGATTGCCTTTCCAATCGCAGGATTTTATGACAGGTTCAAACGTCACATACGTGGAGTCAGTATCATTATAAATTACCAAGCTCTTATTTGTAATTTGCTGAACCTTTGTTAATCCTAATGCTTGATGTAATTGAGTATCTTTGTGCCAGAGATTTAAAAAATAATCATCTATAATGTCATTGGCAAAATGGATTATATCTTGACCTTGAAGTGTTACTGCTTCAGCAACATAAATGTTATATCCTACAAAGAAGGGGGAAGCACAAGCTCCGTAAATTGAATTAATGAAGATCTTAATAGAATGCTGAAGACCGTTATACTCGTCCACAATTGATTTTAGTCTTTGGATCTCCTTCTTGAGTTCATCCATAGAACAATTAACTGGATCAATTTTAGACAATTTTAATTCTACCATATAAGTTTTTATTCTTATATGGAGGGAGGGGGGAATGGTTTTAATTTTTACAAACCATTAACGGGCCAAGGGATTGAGTAGGAAGGGCTTTGAATAATTTCCATTTAAGCATCATAGCAGCACCAATTGCTATATGTTCGAGATAAAGAAATTCATCGAACGAAACCATTCCAGGATCGTAGATAACTGTGAAAATTTCTGTCATGCCCTGTAACCTTGGAACTATCCTATATTTTGATTGATCTTCCATGGGGCTAATGTACAAAATTTTTCCTTATGTTGTCTTTTTTCTTAGAAGTATTTTGTTGCTTAGAGGATTCCAAGCTTTTTTCCATTCAGGGAACTGAGGAAGAATTTTCTCGACGTATCTTAAATAAAGATTTTGTCTCCTATCATCTCCTTTATAATTTTCAACAGGATTAATATTTAAACCATCGATTTGATTACTGCTATTGATAAAATCTTTTATAATAGTAATAACTGTAGACATTACTTTGAAGATTCTTCCTTTGTTGACAACGTCTCTATCTCCTGTCTTGCCGGGAACCACAAATTCTGTCTGCCAGATTTGTTTTTTCTTATTGTGAATTTCCCCCAGATTCATAAATCGAACAGAGTATTTGTCACCATCTTCTGTATTAAAATAATAAAAGCAAGCTAGTTTATCGCACTTTCCTATACGATATTCATAAGGCTGAACCATATCCATCCCTATTTCAAACAAAGGTATGAGGGACTCTTTCACGATCATTGGTTTTTAATTTATATATTCAAAAAAAGGGGCTAAAAAAGCCCCTAATAAATATTTTTAAAAATCTGTTACGGATTCATCATATTTTTCATCCTTGACCACCATTGAGGTTACTGTTATTGTTCGACTATCCTTCGATTTATAAACGATTTTCTCATCAGAAAGATCTACATCATAGTTTTCCAAGTCAACTTTCTCAAACTGAGCTTTATAAATAGCTATCCCCGTTTCAGATTTTCCGGAATCAGCTAATGCAAATTCGAAAGTTTTCCCTCGAACATTTAGTTTGTTTCCTCTTGTCTTAAAATCCAGAAATTTATATTCGTTGTCCAATCCGCAAAGGGAATTAATCTTTTCAATTCTAAGAGAAGGAAGCTCGAATGAAACATCGGGGGTAATTTGAGCAATATTTGTAAGAAAGAGATTGTCCGAAATATATTTAAATATATGAAGAGGAGCACAAGTCAAATTCATCTTAAGCGAAGAATTTTTAATGAGAATGCTTGTTCCAACGAATCCAGCATCTTCTCCAATAACTTCATCATATTTAAATCCAAGATAAAATTCCTCAGAAACGAAATGTTCTAGAGATTTCATAACTCTTGGAATGTGAAAAATTCCAGCTTTTATTCGGGATTTTAGAACCGGTTTGCTCGTAAGTGTAAGACCAGCATCTTCAAAAGAGATCCTGGAGAACTTAACTACACTTTTCTCGGGGTTATAGGTTTTAGCTAAAAATTCTTGAGCTGATTCATCAATCTCCAATAGGAGAGAATTGTCGATAGAAGAGAATCTTTTAAGCCATGAAGTAAAAGGACGAATATTAGTCGCCTTGAACTCTAATACTTTTGCCATAGTAATTTATTTTGTAACTATTATAATTTGTATGTTTTATGATGATAAGGGCAAGAAGTTTTAAAAATTATCCTTTAAATTTAAGTTCTGAATGATCTACTCTGCAAACCCCGGAATTAAACCAACCTCTCATCATTTCTTCAAATGATGATTCAAACCACTCTTCAGTCATTTCTTTAAACCACTTTATAGCTTTTCTCTTATCTGTTAATTGGTCAATAGTATTTTTATTGAAATATTCAGGATTATCCCAAAAAGTAGCTTCTTCTTTAGTAAACATCCTGTCTGCAGGTTTATTTTGCATATTACTTATTGCAAAAGAAGTTCCGGAGAATCCCCATCCTCCTATAAGTCTTTCCCCATCAAAGTATACAGTATCCGCTCTTTGAGATTCATTTTTTGTAGAATAATAAAGATGCACCCAATAAGTTTTTTTATTACCCATCGGATCTGTCAAATAAAAGAAATAAGTGAAGAGAATTTTGCCATCATGGTCTTTCCTCCATTTATCATAAAAGATTCCAAGATCCATAGCTCTCATAGGATCTTTCCCTCTTTCGAAATTTACAGCTTCATTAACTTTTTTAGCTTTCATGCAAAAATTCTTCTATTGTTGTTGGAGAGTACATTTCAGTTAAAGACTCATTAGTTTTATAATCTTTCAAAAACCCCTGTACAATTTGTTTATAGGTTGTGGATTCTAAAGCGGGATCCCAATCGTTATAATGTTCTTCTTCTAGGAATTTTGAAAACCTCTCAATTATTTTTTCTTCAGCTCCGGGATCATTAACATTAACATCCGACATATTTGCAAATCTATTAACAAAGAATCCGTTTTCTGGTAAATATTCTTTATAAAATAAGTCAGAAATTTTTGAATAATCTCCTTCTCTAGCGGATTCATGAATAGCAGATATTTCCGTAGTTTTTAATTCTCGAGCAACTAATACAGGATTTATTCCATGAGCTTCAGCACTCTGTATAGCTTCCGTGTTTTGAGGATCATTAAGAATAGCTTCTATTTCATTCTCTGGATAACCTTGCTGCTCATACCATCTCCATATAATATTTAAATAAATATCAAGCTTTTGGCCCCAAGCTTCATTTAAATACCAATTATTTATAATTTCTTGAGCATCTTCTCTTGCAGTTTCATTTTCGCTGTTTAAGAGAAATTCTTCTATTTCTTGTGTAGCACTAGGATTTCCCAATATTTTAGCAACATAAGGTGCAACTAAATCCGGGGTAACGGTTTCTAATCCTTTTAATTCTCTAACTACCCTACGAAATATATCAGTATCTGGGGTTCGAGCCTCGTTAACTTTCTTTTTTGATTTTTTTCTAGGAAGTCCTTTATGCTTAGTTCTTGCAAATTTTTCAAGATCTTTTTTAGACATTTTTGCCATTTGAGCAGAAGCAGTCCCGGCTTCAGGTTTTTTGCCTTCCTTTTTAGCTTTTAAAGCGATAGCAGCAGCAATCTGCTGATTTTTACTGGTTGATGGCATTTGACGAACATTTTCTTTATTTATTCGTCTTCTTCTACGGGATTTTCCCCTCCTTTATCAAATGGGTCTTCCCCATCCCAGATAACTACTCCATTTATCTCAGTTAAATCCTCAGCATCAAATAAATCTACTGTATTTTTCTTGGAGCCAACTCCTCTAGCAAGTGTTGGATCTTTTAATTTATCAAATCCAGCTTTAGCTTTTATAAGATCTTTTTCTTTAGCTTTAAGATCTCTTTCAAGTTCTTTGATCTTTTCTTTGGTAGCTATAAGTTCGTCCTTGGTGAATTTCTTAGAGGTGAGTCCTTCTAAGCGTCCTTTTATCTCTGGTTGGTAGGGTTTTAAAAACTTGTCCAATTCATCAACAGTTCTTTTCTTAAGAAGAATAAAATTTATAAATTCCTCTTTGGCTCTATTAAATATAAGTTC
>Ga0209287_10001760_pt1 | contig 10415 bp, 9 predicted proteins | sample PPLLak3cmMay2015_2_FD_187255 | JGI IMG/M metagenome (GOLD analysis project Ga0209287, IMG submission 187255) | Freshwater sediment microbial communities from Prairie Pothole Lake near Jamestown, North Dakota, USA - PPLs Lake P8 Core (1) Depth... | ecosystem: Environmental > Aquatic > Freshwater... | reverse complement strand
TTATATATAATATATATAATTTCTAAGTTGGAATGACTAACAAATCAAAGATTGTAGACGGAATACGATACGTACAATGTGGTAAATGTAAGAGATATAAGCCACTAGATAGTTTTCATAAGTTAAAACATGGTCGTTACGGTGTTCAGAGTGAATGCAAGAAATGCAGTGAAAAGAGAGTTTTGAATTGGATAGAAAAAAATCATAAAAAATACGTGGAATACCACAGGGCACTCTATAGAAAGAGGTGTGATAATGACTCTTCTTTCAGGGAGAAAATAAACCAGAGGAGCCGTGAGTGGAGAAAAAGGAATCCTTGTTATCTTAAGGAGTGGTTTAAGAATAACCCTGATTACCAGAGGGAACGGCGGCGCAAACTCAGAAAAGAGAATCCAGGCCATTACAAAAAATTACGACAAACGAAAACAGCGTAGCCCCGTCTATTTTTAGTGTTGGTTTTTAAAAGAAAGAGAAGATGGACCTTTCCTCTTCAGCCTCGCCCCAGGCCTGTTAAACCAAGGCATCTCCTTGATTTTCATAAACTTAGAATTATTTATTATTACTTATATTTTATTATTCAACGGATTGATACGGATTGACAACAAAAGAAAATCCTCACCACTTTTATCTTTGTTCAAAAATCAGGGCTTGCTCAGGAGTAAATCTGTCTTCCAATTCAGTTCAAAAATTGGGTCTTGCTTGCACCCAATATATAAAACCGCGTTCAAAATGCAGGTCTTGACTTTTGTTCAAAACTTTGGTCGCAAACTTCATCCAAAACTTGGATCCTGGCTTGCATTTGCAGGAGCATACTCAAAATAAGACTCTTCATCAAACCATGCACACCTTATTTTATCAAAAGGCAACTTTGCCCTGTAAGAAAGCGCGGACGCATAAAAGTAAAGCTGACTTGCAGCTTTTTTATCTTGTGTCGCGTTTGGTTTATAGTCGACTAGATAAACAAGGTTGTTTCTCACCTGAATCATGTCGATGTGCCCTGTTATCCCCAAGTCAGCTTTTTTATCCCAGTACCAAACGGGAAGTTCGCATGCAATGGTTGCCTTGTCGTTAATAATCATGAATCTTTCGACAAGTTTGTGCCTATCATGATTGCTTATTGCCGCGGAGCTTGCAAAGCCAGCCATTTTGCATGCAAGGTTTTTCTCTTCTCGCGCTTCAACAGAAACTCCAAAAATTGGACTCGAACAACGCTTCCCAACCTCAAAAAACACATCTGGGCAACCTTTTTCAAATCGTATAATATAATTGGCCAAATCAGAAAACTTATCTTTAACAAACGAGTCCAGCTTGAACTTGTGATACATAAATAAATAATCTAGATTTTCGTGTTCAAAACGTTTTGTAAACAAGACATCATTATCCCTGGAAAATTCTTTTCGAAAAGATCGGATCGGGCAAAAATCCCCAAACTCGTGTATCCAACAGTGTATCGTACTTTTGCTAGTTTTTACCTTGAATTTTTTATTGACTTCCTTGCTTGTCTCTTCCAAGTTGTGCCCAAGATTGTAAAAGTTTAACGCATTGAAAATTACTTGGGGCGTATGTTTCATGTACTTGAATGAAATATCGGCAAATCTTTTGCCACATTCTTTACATTCATAACGCTGCCTTGTTCTAAACTTACCCTCACTCCTTCCTCTCTTTATAACTTTTTTACTCGTGCAATTTGGACATTTGACTCTTATTTTTTCTGTATCCGCTTCACTTTTAATCAAGCCACTTTCTAAGATAATACCACCAAGCCAAATACTATCCGGATCAAGCAAGTTCTTAATTTAATGAATTTATAATTATTTAATATTACTTATATTTTACTCTCTAAAAGTAGATTGTGATTTCCAAGATATTAACCTATCAACTTATTAGTTAATAAGTTTATTAATTAGATATGACAAATTGTAAAAATGTCCGTAATTATCATATAGAATTTACTAAAGTTGATATGAATGTCAATAATAGTTGTACTAAAATTGACTTATAGTTTAATAAAAGTATAATGAGTAAAATCAGACTCCCCTCCTACGCCCTCCTTGCAATTATTTGTTTGTCAGTACTAAAGTAAATTAGGGATATGATTCTCTATTAAATCTTCTATAAAATTTATATCTTTTTCAACTTCATCAGGATCAAGCGCAGTCTCACTTGGATAACGCGGTAGATTGTATTTGGCCAAAATCACATTTATCCTTCTGCAAACTTCATCTCCAACATCATCCTTAAAATGTTTACCAAACTGCCCACCAATATTATGTGTCTTCCAAACGTCATCTGCTTTAGTTAAAAGAGCTGCTTTTAGAGAAAGCTCCAGAGCATGTATTGCACTAAACATAGCGGGCTCAAAAAGCTCATTTTTCAAACTAATCTTTGCAGACTCAAGATAATTGCAACTTAAATCATAATACTCTTGTATCTTTTTATCTCTTGTTTTATCTCGTTCCATCTTTTACCTTTTTCATATATTATAATGCCATTATCTTTTATTTCTTTTTTCAATGTTTTATCCATGGTTTTAAACTCATCAAAGCTAAGGAAAAGTGGTTTTGCTTGATGGTTTGTGATTGTAGATGCTTTTGCGATATGCTCAAGTATCTTGTTCTTTTCGTTTTTTGTCCAACTGTCTTTAAAGATGAGTAAATCTATATCGCTCTTACGATTTGCAGATCCTTGGGCAACTGAACCATACAATACTATCAAATATGAAGAAAAATCAGCACTAGTAATTTGTTTTAGATATTCTTTTACATCACGTCTAAACTCTTTCTGCTGGATATTTCCTAGTAAAAAGAAATCTTCATCTAAAACCTCGTCGGCTGCAAAACTAAGAGCAGTTTTAGTGTCAGGGTCTATTGAGATAACCATGTGAAATGGTTGCAGATGATATCTAATAGATCTTCCATCGTAGTTCCGTTCGTATTCTCCTTTTATAATGTCTAGCTCTTCTAGTTTTTTTAGATATTTTGAGACCCCGGGTTTGCTTATCCCTAGTTCTGTAACAATCTCAGATAAAGTTTTATTTCCTTGAAGCAGTAATTCAATTATTCTTTTTTGATGGCTATTCAATGGTTCCATATATACCAACATATTAACATATTAACTAATTAGTTAATAAGTTTATTGGTTAGATATGACAAAATGTAAAAATGACAAATAAACCTCCTCCTACGCCCCCCACAACTTTTCTTATTATTTTTTCAACGCTAGGAATTAGATTCTATTTATTAAAGTTGGGCTTACAGATATTAGAAAACTATAAGTTTTACAATCTAATAACAAGATTATAGGATGGGGCTAAGATGATAGATGAATCTTCAAATTATGAGGATAAATGGACTGACACGTCTTCTTCTACATTGATGCGCGAACGACCGTTAGGAATAACCATCTTAGCAATTTTAGAAATAATCGGAACATTGATAATTATAGCAGTACTTGTTGCAATACCAATTCTTCTTGAAGGAAAAACCCCTCTAGTTTTAGGAGAACCACTCTTCATCGCACTAATTGTTTATGCAATGATAATGATTCCAATATCCTTATTACTTGCTTACGGCTTATTAAAAGGACGAGAATGGGCTCGATTTTATACAAGGTTTTTTCAAATAATAAACATCGTATCGTCTCTTATACGTTTGAATATTCTGGGAATCATAATCCCGATTTACATATTCTATTATCTAAGTAAATATCATGTGATAAAGTTTTTTGATGATAAATCACCACTTAATTCAAGATTCTGGTATTTGGCCATAATTGGAACTATTGCTCTATTGATTTTTAGCAGTTCACTTTCAATTTATTCAAATCCTCTAGTCAAACAGAATATTCTAGAAAATAAAGCTGCATCATTTTATGAATCACATCTTATAGGGACATGGGAAAATACTGATGAAACAATAACTCTAACATTTGATTCAGATTACACTTGCACAGCAATAAAAGATAACAAATATTATAATGGTTCATGGACTATAGAAGGATGGACAATAGAAACAAAAAATATTTATTGGGTTGAACTTAATTGGATGACAAATTTTCAGTTAAAACATCCAACTGACCCAGCTCAATATTATACGATAGACAAGGCTTATTTTATCGGCGAAACTTTGAGTCTCTATACAATGTTTGAATCACCATCTTACTACATTTGTACTAAAACCTCATAGTATCGTCTGAAAAAAATATGATTAAAACCTACGCCCACGCCCTCATTCCAATTATTTTTTTACCCAAGGAATTAGATTCTATTTATAGGAACTCATTTGAAAAGGCTTACCATGACCTGGATAAACTGTGTCTATATCTAAACTTTTTACTTTATCGATGCTTTCATTCAACTCATTTAAATTATCCACCAAAGAGTTTTGCTCAGGTTTTTTCAGATTAGTAAATAAATCACCGCAAAAAAGATCCCTATCAAAAGTTAATCCACTCTGATATCTTGCAAGATAAAATGTTTGCCTGCATCATTTTTTATCTTTAGCATATAACTCCCTCAAAGGAATATAGAATACGAGGAGAGCTACATACAACCATAAAAATAGCCCTGGAAGGACGGCCGGGGACTCAAATATTTTGATGTTGATTCCCGCGATAATAATAAATGCAACAATCACCCCTGTTAACGCCTCTCCTGCAATAAGTCCTGCTGTGAACAAAAGACCTGTTCGAATAATACGCTCTTTTGGTTTAACCTCTGTTTGTTTGATGGCCAGTTCCCATTCACTCGCTTGCCCTCCTTCACTGGATCCATACTTTTTTTCTATCTTTTTATTTGTTATGTATCTAATTATTCCCCCACAAAAGATAGGAGTCCCAAGTGTAAACGGCAGATATATACCAATTGCCACAGGTAGCACAGGTATATTAATGAGAATCAGAACAAATGCAAGCACCATGCCTGCGACTACAAATGGCCAAACCATTTCTCCACCTAGAACACCACGAACAACCCCGCTCATAAGGAAAGCTTGAGGAGCAGGTAAATTTGTACTACCGATTTTATATGCCTTATCAAGCGCCTGTACAACTATCGCAAGAAAAGGCGCTGCAGCACAAATTCCAACTATCTCCGCGATCTGTTGTTTAGATGGAGTTGCCCCTATTATCTGCCCAGCAGTCATTGATTGTAAAACATCCCCTGAAATAGCTGCGCAACAAGCAATAACAGCAGCAATAAGAATCGCAACGCCAAACGCTCCAACATTTCCAGACATACCAAATCCAAGCAGAATCAAACAGGTTAAAAGTAACACAGAAACAGTAACTCCGGAAGTTGGATTATTTGAAGAACCAACCAACCCAGCCATGTACCCGGCAATAGCACTTGCAATAAATGCAAAAAGAATAGCAAAAACAGCCATTACACCTGAAACCACCCAGTTACTTGAAATCCATACATAGACTAAAAACACAGGAATAGTTAGAGCCCCAATCGTTAAAAATACATATTTGAAATTTAGATCTTGATCTGTTCTTTTTTTAACCTGTACCTGACCACTTTTAATGCCTGTAACCGCTTCTTTGATTCCTTCTGAAATGTTATTTCTGAGTTTAAATATTGTAAAAAGACCTCCAACAACCATCGCCCCTACACCAACATATCTAACATAATGCTCCCATGTATAGAAGAAGCCATCAATGGGCGTCAATCCAGACGGAATTCCGGTTGCCAATATTATCAGTGGTGTTATTATCACCCAGCCGAGAAGACCGCCGACAAAAACAAATGATGCAATTCTCGGTCCGATAATCCAACCAACTCCAAGAAGAGCAGGAGAAGTTGCAATGCCACCATAAAACAACCCATTATTTTCACCTCCACCAATGTTGAATTTCCCGATATTGATAATGCCTTGTAATTTTCCTTGAAATACGTTTAGTCCAACTTGCCCAAATTTTAACAAAGCCCCAAGTAAAGCACCTAATAATAACCAGATTGCACTGACACCGGATTGACCTTTTTTCTTTGGGTCGCCATCACCAACTGTTGTTGTTAACACTGCTGCAACAGCAACTCCCTCAGGAAATGGCAGATCCGTTTTAATAATCAAGGCACGCCTGAGCGACACCATCCACAACACGCCAAGAATTCCCCCAAGCGCTGCAACAGCCGTTGTTTCAAAATAATGAATTTCTGACCATGCACCAAGAAGCAACATCGCAGGAATAGTAAAGATCACACCGGCCGCAAGCGCGGTTCCAGATGCCGCCCCCATCATTCCAATATTTACTTCAAGGATAGTTCCTTTAAATGGTCTAAGTAAGGCAAACGCCATGACGGCACCGGGGATAGCAGCCGATACAGTCATACCAGCATATAATCCAAAATAAGCATTAGCTGATCCTAACACAATTGCAAGAAATGCACCAACCAACAATGCTCTTACTGTCAACTCAGGTATTTTGGTTTCCGCAGGAATAAATGATTGAAAATCTTCTCTAGATGACATCGTATCCTAACAAATTAATATTAAATTACAAATATATAAAATAATCGTAACAAAAAGGTACTTTCTATTAAAACTAATATTAGAGATTAAATGATAATCCCGGTAACTTATCTATATCAAAAAACCTTACGTCCACATCTTGCAAATAATAACTGTGGCTATTCACTTTTTTTAAAACGAAGACTAGCTGAATTTATACAAAAACGTTGGCCAGTCGGTGGAGTACCATCATCAAACATATGGCCAAGGTGACTACCGCAATTGCTGCATATAACCTCAGTTCTATCCATCCCGCGACTTCTATCCTGCTTTAACTTAATCTTATCTCTAGATAACAGATACCGAAAACTAGGCCAACCACCAAAATCAAACTTAGCATCAGAAGAAAACAACTCATTCCCACACCCAGCACAAACATAAACACCCTTTTCTTTATTGCCAAGATATTTACCGCTAAACGGACGTTCAGTGCCCTTTTCCCTCAAAATACGATACTCATCAGAAGTCAGGTTTTCTTTCCACTCTTTTTCCGTCTTAGGTTCATGTTTTTTAGCCATAAAAACACTAATTTACACAACAAGAACTATTTATAAAAATGTTGGTGTTCCTATCTGCTCATAAGAAGAGGGCCTAAAATCTCATCAAACAACCATAAAAATCATTTATTTTTACCAGGATAATCAGCTGCTCGCAAGAATTTACCTTTGATCGCCCATTCATAAATTTTCTCGTTATGATCACCGATAAAAATCTCATCACCCACTTTATGCTTCATCCGCGTCGTCCAAATTGTAAACGCCTTAATAACCACATATTTTTTAAGGCCAGTCCCAGACAGGTACGCAAGATTCGCATTTGAAAGATCAACTAACTCTTTTTGACGCTGCAACCGAAAACTAGTATAATTCCCAGGATAGATCTTAATGGAGCCGCCATCCATAAAAAAAATCGTATCCGCAACCATATCAAGAAAACTTCGATCATGCGAAACCGCAATAACAGTGCCATCATACGAATTCAGAGCACTCTCAATCGCCTTTTTCGAATCCATATCCATATGGTTCGTAGGCTCATCAAGAAGCAGAAAATTATATGGCTGCAAAATCAGTCTAAGAATAGCCAACCGCGCACGCTCCCCGCCAGAGAGCTGCTGCACCTGGTTAAAAAACATATTTCCTTTGAAATTGAACTGCCCAAGTAACGCCTTTGCATCGTTCTCAGATAATTCACTATGGTCCCTGCGGAGCTCATCGATCAGGTTGTTTTCAGGAATAAGTGAGAGATGCCCCTGATCAAAATACCCTGATTTCACCCCTGAGCTTACATACACTTTTCCCCCCTCAGGATGCTCCTCGCCTGTAAGCATCTTCAAAAAAGTGGTTTTACCACAACCATTGGGTCCGATGAGGCCTATCTTCTGCCCAGCAAGAATCTCAAAACTTGCGTTATCAAGAATAACCTTACTGTCAAACTGTTTCTCAAGATTATGTCCGTCTGCAACGTTTTTACCGGATTTGAAAACAGATTTAAAATGGAACTTAAGCAAATAGGATTTCAAAACAGGGTTTTCAATACGCTCCACTTTTTCTAGCCGTTTCATCTTGCTTGCTATTTGCAGATCATATTTATTACGCCTTGACAAGGTTTCAATAATCTTTTTTTGCCGCTGTATCTCGGCCTTTGATTTTTCGTACGCCCGATTTTTAATATGCTGTCTGAGAAGTTTTTGTTCTTCATACTCCGCATAAGTCGCATCATAAATCTCAAGATGATGACCTGCCATCTCAAAAACCCTGTCAACAAGATCATCCAAAAGATACTGGTCATGAGAAACAATCATTACTGCTTTCGGAAAATCAACGATCTGCCGCTCCAACCACTCGATTGTTTCAATATCAAGATGATTCGTGGGCTCATCAAGAAGCAAAAGATCGCACTCTTTGGGTTGCGCAAGGACACTCGCAAGGGCGATTTTCTGCCACTCACCACCAGAAAGAGCACCAGGTTTTGTGTTAGGTGGAAGATCAGGCATCCCGATCTCCTCTAAAATACGAAGTGCAGCCTCCCAACGCAAAGAACTAGCAGTCCGACTCGCAGAGACCTTAAGCTCCCTTATACTATCAAGAATATCCACATAACGTGTTGAATTGTAAATCTCAGGGTCCTCCAACTGCGTTTCATATTCCCTGATTTTTTGCTGAATTGCATCTGACTGCGTTGTACGTATAAAAAAATCATACACTGTTTCATCAAGCGAGGTTATGGGTACTTGATCCAAATATCTAATCTGCAGGTTGTCTTTTCGCCATACATCACCATAGCTTGCCTGCGCCCCTCCTAAAAGAATCTTAAACAGTGTAGTTTTCCCGCAACCATTTGGGCCAAGAAGCCCAATGCAGTTATCTGAATAAACATCAAATGATACATTTTCAAATAGGAGCTTACCTTCGATTGTTTTGGATAAATCACGGACTTTAATCAGGACGTCCATCGAGGGGGGATAACAAAGTTCTGTTGTATATCATTTTAGGTTCCAGAAATCAAAAGACATTCTGATTATAGTCTCTTTATTAGAAAAACTGCAGGATGCTACTTTACAAACCCTAATTCTACGCTGAGCCTCTAATAATTTTTTATTGTTACCTATTTCTTCTCAAGTGCCTTCCTTATAGCCTGCAACTCTTCAATAATTTTACTTGATGAACTAGTAGTAATATCTGTTATACCATCTCCAACACGGAAAGGCAGTACACGTCCCATTATCTCTTCTTTAAGAGGTTCAGGATTCCTAACACCCAGTATCTGCCCCTCAGGCCCTGTCGCCCTGCTTCCAGCACTTGCCCCTCCAATTGATCCTGTACCAGCTGTATACGAGTTCACGCGGTAAAGACCAAAAATCTGCTCAATAGGACCCTGATCAATACTGATATGCTGTATACGAGCATAAGGAACAGTCCTCCTGTATTTCCACCATACTCCTCGATTTATAAGCAGTCCTTCTTTCCCAAGCGCATACCTATAGTTATCGTAATACATTGAAACCCAGAAATTATAGATACAAAGAAACACAAGAACACAAGTTGTCATTACAACAAAAACCAGCAGAATAAGATTTCTATCAGCATTTGATTCAGCAAATATCCATCCTAAGATAAAGCCAAGTAAAGCAATCGACCACCAAAAACCAAAGAAAATAACACCTTTTATTCGCCATATCTTCTTTGAAGCAGGATCAAGCATCTTCCATTCTATTTTTTCTTGCATAAAAGCCAATATAAGGAAAAACGATAAAAAGATTATGGGGGCCAATCTCACGTCCACGCCTTGCAACTAATTGGTATTGCTTCGCTATTCCTCTTTTCTTGAAATAAAAAAGAGACCAAGCAACAAAAGTAAAACACCAACAATTTGCATAACAGTTGGAGTCTCAGAGAGCATATAAAAAGCGAGAATCGTAGCAAACAAAGGAGTCGAAAGTTCAAGAGCAGAGGTTTGGGCGGCTTTCAACCTTGAGAGAGATTCATAATACAAAATTGTACCAACACCAACAACCAGCCCAACAATTATTTGGTAATAATTTTCTATAAAAAAACTGTTATTTGCAATCAAATAAATTGAAAGGACGACAGCTACAATAGAAAACCTGTAAAACGTAACAACACCAGTGTTCAGATGCCTCACATATTTTCTTGTAACAATCGCAGAGGTTGCCCATGCAATTGTAGCAGATAAAACAAATAAATCACCAACTGTACCAAACTTAAAGCTCATAAAATTCTCAAGAGTACCGGTTGTCACTAAAACCCCAGATACAATCATAAGCAATATTCCTATGTAATCAAAAGACGTAAGCTTATCTGATTTGAGAGTAAAAATACCAAATATAACGATAAACACGGGCTGCATATGAGCGATAATAACAGCGTTAACAACAGCAACTTGGGA
>Ga0209287_10001757_pt1 | contig 10420 bp, 7 predicted proteins | sample PPLLak3cmMay2015_2_FD_187255 | JGI IMG/M metagenome (GOLD analysis project Ga0209287, IMG submission 187255) | Freshwater sediment microbial communities from Prairie Pothole Lake near Jamestown, North Dakota, USA - PPLs Lake P8 Core (1) Depth... | ecosystem: Environmental > Aquatic > Freshwater... | reverse complement strand
AAAAATTAAAAACCAGGCCGTGCCATCGAAGATAAATGCCGTGGGGATAAAGGGCGACTATCGAGGCGAAGCGACTAATCGCTGTGGGAAATGACCAGCTGGGCGGCTATTAGTGTCTGAATCGCAGCTTATTATATCGTCATTTACAGTATATTTCTTGAAGCTTTTGATAAAAGGTGGTATTTTCCTACTACTGAGGTTTTTAATACCATTATGATATTTTACCGCTATATTATACGCGAGCTTATTCTGCCGTTTATCTATTCGCTTGCCATTATAATCTTCATATTTATGATGCAGCTTGCCGTGCAGCTGCTTTCAAAAATCCTCTACAAGGGGCTCGACCTGGGCACCATCCTGGAGCTGTTTCTCGTAAACACGGCGTGGATGGTGGTGCTTGCCGTTCCCATGGCCGTGCTCGGATCAACCCTCATGACCTTCGGCAGGATGTCCGCAGACAGCGAAATACTTGCGATTAAAGCCTCCGGCCAGAACCTGCTCTACCTCATGACGCCGGTGTTTTCAGCTGCGGTAATCCTTACCGTGTGTCTGGTATTCTTCCACAACCTCGTTCTTCCCGATGCGAATCACCGTTCCGCCAATCTCATGTCCGACATTTCGCGGAAAAAACCCGCGGCGCTCATCGAACCGAACATCCTGATAAAAGACTTTGAAAACTACTCCATCCTGGTGAATGACGTTGTAACCAGCACCGGCGCGCTGCGAGGGATTAAAATATTCTCGGATATCCCGGGCGAGGAGGCCTCGACCACCGTTGCGGACAGCGGAGCCATCCAGCTCACCAAGGACGAGGCATACCTCCAGCTCACCCTGTATAACGGCGAAACGCACAACCGAAGCACGGACACCCCGGATGAGTACTACATCGCCAAATTCAAAAAGCACATGCTCTACATACCCAATGTCGACAGCAGGCTGCAGCGAACCGAAAGAGATTACCGGGGCGACCGCGAAAAGAGCGCCGACATGCTTCTTCTGGACGTCAAGGAGTTCCGGGAAGGCCGGAAAAGCTCCCTGGCCGCCTATACGGGGGACCTGCAATCAATCGCCGCTGCCATGCAATCCCTTGACTCCCTATCCTCGCTGCAAACCGCCGCAGTCAGGCCGGAAATCGACACCATCCGGACGTTCGAGGAGTGGCGGATCGCCCTGCAAAACAACCTGGGCGCAGCGGCGCGAACGCTTCAGAGGCACCAGCAGCTTGTCAACAGGAGCGTTCAGCAGATCCGAATGCAGGACCAGCGCATTAACCAGTATATGGTTGAGGTGCACAAGAAATTCTCGGTTTCGTTTGCCTGCATCGTTTTCGTCTTTATCGGCGTGCCGATGGGAATCATGGCGCGGCGCGGGGGCATTGCCGCCGGCATCAGCTACAGTATTTTCTTTTTCATCACCTACTGGGCGTTCCTTATCGCCGGCGAGAACCTCGCGGACCGGATGGTCGTTCCGCCGTGGCTGGCCATGTGGTCGTGCAATATCATTATCGGCATATTCGGCATCATCATAACCACCAGAATGGTGCGGGAAACCACGGTTATCAACTATGCCCCTCTTATAAAACTCTGGGGCAGGATTACCGTCAGAAAACACCCGCAGCGGCAACGTTCGAGGAAGCTGGCAAACATAGTTTTCCGCATTCCTGCCGTTGTGCTCAACAAAACGATCGGCATACTCCCCTCCTATCTCATACGAAGCTTTTTCTCGAAGCTGGTACTCGTGTTCATGTCGCTGATCGTCATTTTCGTGGTGATCGATTATATCACGAACCTCAAACTGTTCGAGGCTGCCCGTCCCCGCGATATCATCCTGTATTACTGGTACTACCTTGCCTGGTTTATCGGGATCATCACCCCCATCGGCATCCTGCTTGCATCGATGTTTGCCATGAGCTCCATGGCAATGCACAGCGAACTCACCGCTCTGAAGGCGGCGGGCATGAGCGTGCGCGGGCTGACCATACCGCTGGTCATTCTGGGTCTGTTTTTCTCGGTGTTCAGCTTTTATCTGGGAGAAAAAATACTGCCGCAGTCGAACGACAACCGCAAAATCCTTCTGGAGGATTTCAGAGCCGGAAGGCAGCATAAACGCGGCATGACGGATCAGAACCTGTCGCGGGAGTATCACCGGAATTTCTACTTCTTCGGCAACAGCAACACGGCCTACCGTTTTCAGGAGTTCAGGGCGGAGCCTCCCCTAAGCAGGGTCGTGCGGCGGGAACATTTCGAATCCAACAGGATTACTGAACGCATACAGGCGGAACAGCTTCTGTTCCTGGGTGACAGGAAGTGGTGTTTCGTCAATGGCAATATCAAAAGCTTCGAAAACAACAGCTTCCGGATGAGCACTTTCGATACGCTGGCCGATTCAATCCTTACCGCGAATCCTCAGGAGATGGTCGCCCGTATTAAAAGCATCGACGCCATGAGCTACTGGGAGCTGAAAAATCTTCTTGAAAAGGCGAAAATGAGGGGCGAAAAAACCTCGATATACCAGGCGGACCTTGATTTTAAAATCGCGCTTCCCTTCATGAATTTCATCGTCATACTCATGGGTATTTCAATCACCGCCCGGTCGGGAAGAAAAGGCGCGACCGTCAGCTTCGGCGTCGGACTGATCCTTGTATTCACCTTCTGGATACTTTCCCAGTTCGTCCTCGCCCTGGGTAAAAACGGAACGCTGCATCCGATGGCGGCCGCCTGGGCGGGCAACGTTCTCTTTTTCATCATCGGCGTATTTCTTTATCAAAGGGCTTCACGATGAATAAAAAACGGCACAAACTGCTTATCATCGACGACAATGACGACACGCTGGACCTGCTGGAGATATTCCTGTACAAGGACTATGATATCCGTATCGCGCACAACGGGTTTGACGGTCTGAATGCGGCGTCCGAGGAGCCGCCCGACTGCATAATCACCGATATCATGATGCCGGTCATGGACGGTATAAAATTGTTCAACAGCCTGAAAAAAAACGAAAAAACCGCACCCATACCCGTGATCGCCATCACTTCGTTTATAAAAAAAATGAACACGAAAAGCCTGCTGAATATAGGGTTCAGCGACGTGATTACCAAACCGCTGAAATTAAAATCGATCCAGAGCACCCTTAAAAAAATTCTGGAGCCGATAAAATCATGATACGCAAAACAGCACTCTCGCACGGTACAAAATCATACCGGTTTGTTTTCATCATGCTTTGCATGACGCTTATCCTCCATCTGGCCGGGGGTTATTTTCAGAAAGCAGGGGTTGTGGGGATGCTCGCCGTCACAATGATCTTCCTGCTTTTCAGGCTGAAAAACAGACCGCGGCAGCAGAGCGGTTCCGACACCCGCGAGCCCCATCCCCAGACCCCGCCCATACTGCATCAGGTTAAAAAAACGGTGCAGGAAAGCGTCGCTCACGTCGAGCTCTCCGCCATCGGCACCGCGTACCGCAGAAACAAACAACTCGAATTTGAAGCAGAGATCGATATGATCCTTGACCGGTGCATCAAGCTTATCCAGATCCGCATCGATTGCCACACCGCCGCGGTCTTTTTCCCTACCGCCGACGGAGGATACACCATCCGTCGGCATACCTCAAAAAGCGAATTTGTCAATAAAGAGGCGATCATCTATCCGGGCGTCGGCGTCATCGGCGCCTTTCTCAAGGATGGCCTGAAGCAACTCAAGTTGACCGATATCGTCACCGACAGCATGACGCTGTTCTATTATGAGAGAGATGCCGGGATCCGGTCGCTCATGGCGAGCCCGCTCATAGCCCACGGCCTCGAGCGCGGAACCATCATCGTCGACAGCACCGAAAAAGACCATTTTACCGACGAGGATCACGCGTACCTGACCGCGGTTGCCGAAGTGTGCGGTCAGGCGGTGTACAACGCCTACCTCTACAACCAGCACAAACTGGATCACGAACGGCTTGCCGCCATGAGCAACACCGAGAAGTACTTCTTCAAGGAGCAGCATATCGAAGGGGTACTTGACAAGCTGGTCGAAATCATTCCCTTTGCGTTTCACTGCGACCGGCTCTGCATCAGCCTCCTGGCTGACTCGAAAGACGCCGCCGTCATAAAGCGCGTCTGGGGACAGATGACGGACAACCTGCTCAACCTGCCATTTTCCATACAGGAAAAAAGCCTTGCGAATATCGTGTACACCAAGTCCCTGAGCTTCCTCAGAAACTTTTCCGACGACCACTATGAAATACGCCACACCGAAAAAGAGCCCCAGGTCGAGGATTTCAAGTCGTTTCTGGTATACCCTCTCGGTGTGAATACCTGCAAGGGCATGATCCTGCTTGAGTCGTTTCAGAAAAATACCTATTCAGAAAGAAGCCGCGACCTCATGTCACGGCTCATCGCATCGGCAGGCATTGCCATTGAAAAGATACAGATTCTCGAGCAGACGGAAAACAGCGCTATCCGCGACGGACTTACCGGGCTCTATAATCATCGCCAGTTCCAGCACCTGCTCAAGGAATCCATCACCCGCTCTATCCGGCAGAAAAAACCGCTCTCGCTGGTCATCTGCGATATCGACCATTTCAAGAAGGTCAACGACACGCAGGGACATCAGTTCGGCGATATCGTGCTGAAAGCCATTGCATCGAAACTGCAGAACAGTATACGGGAAGGCATTGACAACGCAGCGCGGTACGGCGGCGAAGAGTTCGCCCTCATCCTGTCGGAGACCGACTCCCGCATGGCAGCGGAAACCGTCGAGAGGATCCGCCAGCAGATCAGCGCCATGCTGTTTCAGGACCCCAAAGGAAAAGAGCTGCATATTACCCTCAGCTTCGGCATCGCGGAATACGGCCGGCACGCAAAAAACCAGGAGCTCCTTATCAGTCGCGCCGACAAAGCCCTTTACCGCGCCAAGGAAAACGGCAGAAACAGGGCGGAGCTGTATTATGATACCGAGGAAGCGAAGAAGTAAGCGTGAAATGACATCCGGGTTTATACTTCCTTAATCCCGAGCCGGTCTTCCCTGTTGACTTATTCTGTTTTCCGTGGTATATTTTAGTATGACAATTTATCATACCGGAGGTTTAAATGACTGTCGCAAAAATTGCAATCACGCTCAATAAAACACTTTTACAAAAGATTGACCGGCTCGTGCGTGAACACATTTTCCCCAATCGAAGCAAAGCCATTCAGGAAGCGGTTGAGGAAAAAATGCATCGGTTTGATCGAGACCGGCTTTCACGCGAGTGTTCGAAGCTGAATCCTGCATTCGAGCAGGCTATTGCCGAAGAGGGTATGTCGCTGGAGGTTGAACAATGGCCGGAATATTAAGGGGAGATATTGTCTGGGCAAACCTTGATCCGACAATTGGAAACGAACAACAAGGTCAGAGACCAGTTTTAATACTAAGCCGGGATGTCTTCAACGAAAAGTCGGGAACGGTGATTGCGATGGCTTTAACGAGTCAGGAGCCAAAAGCGGGATTCCCTCTCACACTTGAGATTTGTTCAAAAAAACTTCCGAAACAATCGTGGGTTAAAATCAGCCAGATCAGAACGCTTTCCACAAAACGCCTGGGTAAAAAAATCGGAAAAGCGACGTCAGAAGAGCTCTATCAAATAATTGATGGACTCATAGAAATAATAGGCGCTTGAGTTTAATAGTGGTTACGGCATAGCGGTAAAACATCACTATCTTTTTAAATCAAAGTGTGCGAGATTTCCTGCCTGTTCCACCGCATAATAAAATGCAGCGTCGAGGACTCGTATTAATAATCGTAGACGGTCACTATAAACTATTTTACTATCTATGAAACGCATGGATCATAAACAGCACCAGCATTCAAGCTTGTATGCCGTAAACCTCGGTCTGGGATCCAACATCATGCTGGCAATACTCAAGACGGTGACGGGGGTCCTTGGACACAGTCCAGCGCTCCTGGCCGACGGCATCAACTCAACCTCCGACGTTGCGTATTATATTATCGTACGGATTTTCATGGGTCTGGCGCACAAACCCGCAGACACCGAGCACCCCTACGGCCACCGCCAGATGGAGAGCATTGCGGCGCTTATCGTCGGCGCGTTCGTTCTGACAACTGCCATTGCCATTTTCTGGGACGCGGTCAACAAAATATACGATCAATGGGCGGGAAAGAGCGATTTCGGCGGCGCCTCAATATGGGCGCTTGTCGTGGCCCTGGGCACCGTGGTTCTTAAGATCATCCTGACCCTGGTTACGCGCCGTATCGGCAGGCAGACAAATAATCCCGCGGTGTTTGCGCTTGCGTATGATCACCGCAATGACTGTATCGCCGCGGCAGCAGCGAGTATCGGCATATTTCTTGGCCGTGTGGGGTATACCTGGGTCGACCCCCTGGCCGGCGCAATGGTTGCGCTCGTCATTCTGCGTACCGGCATCGAGATCATACGCCAGTCATCAATAGACCTGATGGATACTGTTCCCTGCGACGTTCTTCAAAAGCAGGTGAGAGATGCTTTGGCCGGCATCCCCGATATCAAACAGGTCGAAGAGATCCTGGCCCACCGTTTCGGCCCCTATCTGGTCCTTAATATCACCATCGGTATCGACGGGTCGCACAGTGTTGAGAAAGGCGACCGTATAGCAACCCATATCGAACAGACATTACATGATAAAATAGAGCTGCTAAAAAGAGTCCACGTCCATTATCATCCGGCACAGCTATAGCCTGTTGCAGCCTGCTTGCGCACTATTTATCCTTCGCTTCTTTAGCCCGTTTCTTTATCTTAATAACCGTCGAATCGGCCGGGTTATACGCATTTCTTCGCGGATTCAGCTTATTACCCCATGACCACAGATACTCGTACTGGGAATGCATCGGCCGGGGATTGTCGGTAACCGTGCACGGCTTCACGAATCTGTTTGCGGACCAGTCGCCCATATAGGTCTGCTCTTTACTGCCGTTTCCCAGCGCAACGTCCCTCGCCGCCTGATTATTATTGAACACATACTCAGCCATTGCGTCAAATAATTTATAGGTTCCGTAATAATCCAGCAGATTCTGCTCCCCGTAGATGTAATGAATGCCGTACGGTACGAAGTGGTTCGCGTTCATGGTCAGGCCGTTTGATGAATCGGAATAGAGCGTGACGTAATCCTTGTTCTCCGGCGGAATGTTAATGGAATTGAATATATCCACTGCCATCTGATGGTCGTTGGTCACATCGTCGTCGAAAATCATCATCAGGAGCTTGACCTGAGCGGGGAACGACTTGTACTGTTCGTCCGTAATATCGAAGGTGTACCAGGGGGCGGTGATAAACAGAAACGCACCTGCGGCGCCCCAGTTTTTCTCTTTGAACACGTGGTAGCCGATACACGGCGCCATACCGCCGCCGAACGATTGCCCGGCCACAGCCACCCTGCCGGTGTCGATTCTGTCTTTATGCAGTTTCATGCACTCGTCAATACCGGTTTTAACAATAAAAATCTTCTGAAGAACGTCTTTTTTATTCGACACCAGAGGAAACAGGGGATAAATAGGATACAGCACCGCATATCCCCTGCTGACAATATGGGAGATAAACGGTTCGAAAAAGAGATGCTCTTGACCGCTGTACCCGTGCATGAGAATAACCAGGGGTACCTGACCCTGTTTCTTATCCGGGTAAAAAAACAGTACCGGGTTCTCCGGATTTGCCGGATTTGTGACCGAGTCTTTTACAGCGCCGAACGGACCGTCCGCGCCATACCCCTGATCAACCGGATTTTCAAACACGTCGATATCGTCTTCCGCGCCTTTCTCTTTTTTCTTCGTATCGACCAGGTAGCTGGTAACATCCTTGACTTTCTTCTTTTTCGCCTCTATATACACCCTACGGGCCTGGCGGAATTTCGTTACGTCTGCAAAGGGGTTGCGGGGGCTTATCCATGAATTGATATACGGTTTTGCCGATATAAACTCCCTGGGATTATCCGTTGCCGTCATCGCTTTCACGGGCGTGCCGCCGGGCCAGGTTCCCATATAAACCTTTCTGTCCGTGCTGTTGCCGAACACAAAGGCGCCGGCCGCTGTGTCATTATTAAAAACAGCTTTGGTCAAGGCATCGCACAGGCGGTTAACCGCATATACATCAAGCGCATTATCCTCTCCCCCGGCAGCCCCCCTGCTCAAAGGGACCGTAAAATCGCTTTTCATCCTGCACCCTTCATACGAATCTCCGTACACGATAAAAAACTCCTTATTTTCGGGCGGAATGCTGATCATTTGAAACAGATAGGACCCGATGCGCGGATCATTCACATTATCATCGTCAAAAACCTGGATAACCGTTTTCACATTCCCCGGATACGCCTGCAGCTCACGCTTCGAAATGCCGGCAAAATACCACGGTGACAACAGATACATGAACGCGCCGTTTCTCCCCCACCCCATCTTTTCAACTATCCGTTTCGTTACACCCGGCACTATTCCCGCGCCATAGCTGTGCCCGATAAACCCGATCCGTGTTGTATCGATATACGGCCGAATGACGCCGGCAACAATACCGAACATCTCATCAGTAAGCGTGGTGACTTCAATGGATTTGCGCGTAAACACCTGCGCCCGGTAGGGCGGATAAACCACAACAAACCCCTTTGACGCCAGATAGGTGATCATGCCGGAGTACTCCGCCGGATTCTCCGATCCGTATTTCGGGCAGAACAGGATGCAGGGAGCCTTTTCCCTGGTATCCGGCCTGAAAACATAAAGCCTGCTTCGGGGCGATACTACCGGCGCCGGAAATGTATCGACAACAATTTTATACGTTCCGGGCGCTCCGAATCCCGAATCAACCGGCGCAATGTCGCAGGAATTGCCGCATATTCCGTTGGACAGGAAAAACGCAATAAAAATGACTCCGCCGGAAATGATATCCCGCACTGTTTTCATACAAACGACTCCTTGCTGGTGTATACACTGTTTTAAGACACATTAAAGCAACGTATGATACGTGATAAATATAAAGTAATTAAAATAGGGTGTGGCCTTAATTATAGGCAGACATTTCTTGATGAAATCAAGATTTTTTCGTGCTCGTGCTCGTAATCGTAATCGTAATCGATGTTTTTTTTACCTGTTGTGTTAAAAATAACGATTCCGATTACCATGGAGTATAATCCCGCGTTTGACGCGGGAATGAGCAGCACAAAGGATATTTTTGCCTGAAATTAAAGTTGCACCCTTAAAATACAACCGTCCACAAAAGCTTTATCCTTTCGTGATAGTATCATCATGCGCCGGAATATACCGAAATTCCTGTTGACTTCACTGTAGCATATTTATATTATTATACGTCAGAAGAAATGTGCGGACGAATACTATGTAGAGCATATAATTCCATATAAAACACACACCAGAGAGGTGGTATATGAAAAAAGTCAACTTCTCCTTCCACACCGGCATCCGCCGCTCGTTGTTCACCAATGTTACGCTGTGGGGCTCATGGGACGCTTCAGGCCTCTTTTCAACCCAATGGTCCTCATATCCCATGAAACAGACCAAAGGCAGCGACGGTTCATACTCCTACTCCACAACAACTTCTCTGGCTGATACAGAAACCGGCAGGCTCTTCGAGTGGGGCGTGAAGCTTGACGGTCCCGGCGGAAAAGACCTGTGGGCAATCGCTTCGGAGGTTGATGATTCTCAAAGCAACGCTTGTGTAAGACGGTTTGTTTTACAGAAATCCGGGCAGAAAGAGGCGTATTACCTGACTCACCTCTCGCTTTTTGGCGCAAATATCCTGAAAGCATTCAAGCCCGACAAAGTTCGTTTCGCCGTATGGGCGCCCAACGCACAGGCTGTTTCGCTGGCGATCGGCGACCCGGCAATCGGCTATATCGGCGACCAGGGCCAGGGCATTATCGGCCGGCACCAGATGAAACCGGCCGCAGCAGGAGTCTGGGAAATCACCATTCCGGTTGAAAATCCCGATGATGCCGTTTATATGTATGAGATAAAAAACGATGCGGGCACCACGGTCTACCGCACCGATCTCTACTCGCGCTGTCAGGCAGGAAGCGGCACTATCGACCCCAGAGGCACAGCATATTCAGGAAATCCGCTCGATCTCGACGGCAAAGCGAGCTGTTCGCAGATCGTTGATCCATCAAAAATCGAGCATCCGATTCACAGCAACCGATATGTGTCCGAGAAAGAGTTCTGGAAAGGCGAATTCACGCCGGGTAAACCGCTTCCCGACAGCCTGGACGACTGCGTGATCTACGAGCTGCATGTCGGCGCCATTGCCGGTATGCAATCCCGCCCCGGCACTCTCGACGACGCAATCGCGCTTATTCCCTACCTTGAAGAGCTTGGCGTCAACGCCGTGGAACTCCTGCCGCTTGCGGAATTCTCCGGAAACGTCGGCTGGGGATACGGCGCCACGCATTTCAACGCCATCGAATACTC
>Ga0209287_10001756_pt1 | contig 10427 bp, 9 predicted proteins | sample PPLLak3cmMay2015_2_FD_187255 | JGI IMG/M metagenome (GOLD analysis project Ga0209287, IMG submission 187255) | Freshwater sediment microbial communities from Prairie Pothole Lake near Jamestown, North Dakota, USA - PPLs Lake P8 Core (1) Depth... | ecosystem: Environmental > Aquatic > Freshwater... | reverse complement strand
CTCAAGAACGGTGCTTTTTCCGCCAAGGTGTTTCCCTGCGACGCCCCCCTGCACACCCCTCTCATGGAGGAATCCACCGGGAGTCTGCGGGAAATAGTTGCCGAATACCGCTTTGCAGAGCCTGCAGTTCCTCTCATGAACCACATTGACCAGGATTTTCTGACGGCTTCCGAGGTGGGGGACTTCCTGCTGCGGGAGATTCTGCTGCCGGTCTTTTGGGATAAGAGCTATCAGGCCTTGCGGGCGGCAGGGGTCACGAAATTCATCGAGGTGGGAGTCGGCGACTCGCTGAAGAAGTATAATCGCTGGATAGATAGTGAGGCCGCGAGATAGCGATGAAATCCCACGAGACCCCGATACGGGTACGATTCAATGAGGTTGACCTTTATCATGTGGCTTGGCACGGCCATTACGTCAGTTGGATGGAAGTGGGGCGGAACGATCTTGCCGGGAGGTTCGGCCTGAATGCCGAGCAGATCGGTGAGGCCGGCTATCTGGCCCCGGTGGTTGCTCTGGAGCTGAAGTACAAGAGGCCGGCCCGCTTCGACGACGAACTGCGGATCGTGACGACTGTCAAGCGCACCGAAACCGCCACCCTGGAATTTCTCTGTGACATTATCGGGCCGGACGGCTCCTGTTGCGCAAGCGGCCGGACCGTGCACGTACTGACGGACAAAAGCGGTACGCTCCAGTATGCACTGCCCCCGGTGATTGCCGAACGAATCCAAACGATGCTTTCCTATCTGGAGGTCTGATGGACGTCCTGCTGGTATCCGCGAATCGGGAAAAGAGTCCCTATCCGGTTTTCCCGCTTGGGTTATCCTATCTTGCCGGTTCCCTGCTGGCAGCGGGTCACCGGTTGCGGATCCTTGACCTGTGCTTTATTGAAGCCCCGGAAACCCTCATATGCGACGAGTTACTCTCCTTTCCTCCCGATGCCGTCATTCTTTCCATCCGAAATATCGACAATGTTACCTATCCCGGCTCCCGTTCCTACCTGGAAGGAGTCAAGACGGTGGTGGATGCCTGCAAGGGAAAACCTCCGGTGATTCTCGGTGGTTCCGGATTCTCGCTCATGCCCCGTGAACTGCTTGATTTTTTTGGCGGGGATGTAGGAGTCGTCGGGGAGGGGGAAGAGATCCTGCCGCGGCTGCTGGAACGTCTGGCTAAGGGAGAGTCTCCACAGGGACTGCCGGGTGTATTGGTCAGAGGGATAGCGGAATATCTTCCACCCGTTCCTGTGGAAAAAATCGGCACGCCGGAGCGCAGCCTCTTCCAAGTGGAGCGTTACAATCGGGAAGGGGGCATGGCGAACCTCCAGACCAAAAGGGGCTGCCCGTTTTCCTGTATTTACTGTACCTATCCGATCCTTGAGGGGAGCAGGCTCAGGTTGCGGGAGGTGCCGGATATCATTGCCGAGATTCACGCGTTGGTGGAACAGAACGGCACCAAGTATCTCTACTTTGTTGACGATATCTTTAATTACCCGATGGATTTCGCGGAAAAGCTTTGCCGAGCCATGATTGTTGCCGGTCTTTCCATCCACTGGTCGGCCTTTATCAATCCAGCTTTCATTACCCCAGATCTGCTGGCTGTCATGGTCGAGGCTGGCTGTGATGCCTTTGAATTCGGCACGGATTCCGGCTCTCCTGTCATGCTCCGGAATCTGGGGAAATCCTTCACCACAGACGATGTGCGTGCCGCTTCAGCTCTCTGCCGGGATCATGGAGTGGATTTTGCCCACTACATCCTGTTCGGCGGACCGGGTGAGACTGAAAAAACCCTTTTGGAAAGCTTTGCCCTCATGGATGAGGTGGATCCCACGGCGGTTATCGGTATGACCGGCATCCGTATCTATCCCGGTACGCCCCTCCACCGCCAGGCCCTCAAGGAGAAATTAATTACCCCTGAAACGTCTCTCCTCGAGCCGGTTTTCTATCTTTCCCCGACAGTGCGGGATTCTCTCTGCGACCTGGTAATCGCTGAGGCGCTGAAGCGCAGAAATTGGGTTGTTCCTGGTCTGGAGATCAATATGAGCGATGCCATGATGGCCGCGCTCCGCCACTTTCCGGTGCAAGGCCCACTCTGGAAGCTGATGAAGCGTCTCGGCAGGAGCAGGGTTCGTCCCATGTCGGGTGCCTGACAACATCTGTATTTGCGGAAATCTCGCCGTACTGGATTAATAGTAGAGGCTGTTTCAATCTCTCCCTTGCGAAATGGCCGTAATGATCCATACTGTAGCAGGAAAGACATTGTCACTTGTCGCGGGGGTACTCTTTATGAAACGCATCATGTCTCTGGCATTTGCCACCTTTCTTTTTTCCCATTCTCCCTGTTATGCGGGGATCCTCGAAGATCTTACCGGTCAGGTGGGTGCCCTTTCCCCAAAGACTTTCCCCGTTCTCCAACAGCAAAGTTCTCTTGATGACACCACCATTGTCAAGGGTCTCAAGGAGGCACTTGCTACTGGTACCGAACGTGCCGTAACCGAGGTGGCCAAACCTGACGGTTATTTCGGAAATCCTCTCATCAAAATTCTGCTTCCCGACAAAGTCCAGAGAGCGGCTGATCTGTTGGCGGCCGTTGGCTATCAGCAGCAGGTAAACGAGTTTGTCCTGAGCATGAACCGGGCCGCGGAGGCCGCTGCCCCCAAGGCGGCCTCATTTTTCGGGGATGCCATCCGTCAGATGACGGTGGAGGATGCGAGGGGAATTCTGGCGGGCGGTGAGACCTCGGCAACACAGTTTTTCGAAAAGAAGATCCGCTCACAGCTCTTCGAATCCTTCAAGCCGGTTGTCTCCAACAGCATGGATAAAGTGGGTACGGTGCGTAGCTATAAGGAGATGATGGGTTCTTACGGCACCCTTCCCATGGCCTCCATGCTCGGAACCCCTTCCCTTGATCTGAACAGCTACGTTACCAACAAAGCCCTGGATGGGCTCTTTACCATGGTGGGGCAGGAGGAAAAAAAGATCCGGACAAACCCTGCGGCTCGCACCACCGATCTCCTTCGAACGGTGTTCGGTACAAAATAAGTCAGACAGATACTCCTCACTCATGGGATCGAAAAGGGCGGGCTTGAAACTCGCCTTTTTCAGTTTTTATACTGATCTTTTCCAGCCTTTACCGTACAAGAGACACGCCTCCTCGCCACTCAACTTGAATCTTCTCATCAAAAAAATAGTTAAATAAATATATTTACATTAAAACAAATTGACTTGTTTTGTGTGCGCATGATATCTGTAGCATAAAAAATTGCTATTTTTATGCACCTGATTAGCTATGACCAGTCTTCAATGGTTCAAATCACAATACTGTGTAACCTGAGTATTTTACTTGTTTGCAGGGTAGTACTTGGCAAAATCATGAATGGAGCAAGCAAGTGATGGCCGATACGCCTGGGCGAACAACGTCTCCTCTGATGGCGGACCTTTTGCAATCGGGCCACCAGTTCTCTTTTGTCCAGGTCATGCGGCTTGCCCGAATATTTCTTGACCAGAACGGGATAGAGGGGCTTCCTGAAATCCCGTGGCAGGAGCGGGTGCAGATCAGGCCGGAACTTTCCCTGGCATTTCCGGCCGCCGACGTGGCCCGGGTTCAAAGGAACGGTGCAAATCTCCGAGTCACCACCACCTTTCTCGAACTGTATGGTCCCGCTTCTCCCCTGCCGAACTTCTACACCGAAGATCTTCTGGACGAGGCATCAAACGACGAGTCGGTCTTCCGCGACTTTGTCGACATCATCCACCAGCGCCTCTACCACCTCTACTTCCAGTGCTGGAGTAAATATCGTCTCTTCATCCGTGTGGTGGAAGAGAATAACCCGCTTGACCGGGAACGGCTCTTTTGCCTCATCGGTCTCGGGGAAAAGGAGTTGCGGAATACGCTCCCTGATTCCTGGTCACTCCTGCGCTACGTCGGCATCCTGACGCAGTTTCCCCGCTCCGCCCGTGGCCTGGCAACCATCCTGCGAGATGCCTTGAATGAGCGGCGGATCAAGATCACTCAGAACGTGAAAAGGATGGTTCCGATTCCTCGGAACCAGCGGATACGCTTGGGAGTGTCCGGCTGCCGCTTGGGAGTGGACACGGTGCTCGGCAGCGAGATAGCCGACCGGATGGGAAAATTCCGCATCGAAATCGGCCCGCTCACCTGGGATGAATTCAACAACTTCCTCCCCGGGACCCGGCAAAACGAAAAGCTCACCGCACTGGTCAGATTCTATCTTACCGACCCCCTCGAGGTGGAACTGAAGCTGATCCTGGCCGCGGGCGAGGCCAAGCCGATCCGTCTCGGCGATCCGAAGGCGCGTCTGGGCCTCAACACCTGGTGCTTTTCCGGCAAGACCCTGGGTGAAGTGGATGCCGGATTCCAGGTTTCTGCCACGGCTTTCAAACAGAAGACTTCTTCTGTCCCGGAGCCGTCGCTTTCCCCGCCGGATTTACACCGTTCCATGGTTGACTATTATCGCGAGGAGCGGTCGCACCTGAGAGAGTTAACAGAGCACTTCGTACAAAAACATCCCAACCTTGTTCCCCTGGTGAGCGGCCCGATGGCAGACCCCGGCGTGGAAAGGCTCCTGGAAGGGACGGCGTTTTATAACTCCCTGCTGCAACGGAAGCTGGACGATGATATTCCGGAGTTTATCCATGAAGTCATCAATCCTCTTCAGCCGGAACATCTGCGGCCGATACCGGCAACGACCATCGTTGCGTTTACTCCCAAAGCGGAGCTGCATAATCCGCTGCAGATTTCAGCAGGTGCCGAGGTTGAATCCCTAGCTGTTCAGGGCATAAAATGCAGGTTTCGGACCTGCATTGACGTGACGGTACATCCGCTGACATTGTTAAACAGCTCATTCACCCAACCATCCGGCAAGGCGGCTTCCATCAAACTGTGTTGCGCATTGAACGGCATCGGACTTTCCAGCTGGAAAGTTGAAACTCTCCGTTTCTTTCTCGCCGATAACTCCCCGGCGGCTCGTGATCTCTATCTGCTGTTACTGCATTATCTGAAGCGCATTACCATTACTTCACCCGATAACGGCACTACGGTCGAGCTTCCCCCTGGATACCTGAAACCGGTCGGCTTTGCCGCTAACGAAGCCTTGCTCTCAGGTGAAACAAGCTTCACACCCGGCCATCAGATCGTTCAGGAATACTTCCTTTTCCCTGATAAATTTCTTTTTCTGGATCTGGCCGGGTTGGACAACTGTCGAACCTTGGGCAACGGTCTCCGATTTGAAATCAATTTCGAGCTGGCCGCTTGTCCGCTGGTTGTGCCGAGGGTCAATGAAAAGAGCTTTGTCCTGTTTGCCACACCGGTTATCAATCTGTTCAAGCACAAGGCCAAGCCGCTCTCGGTCAACTTGAAAGTTCAGCAACAACAGGTACACACGGCTGGGGAGCATTCAGCCCATTTCCAGATTCATTCGGTAGATAAAGTTGAAGGTTTACTCAAAAAGAAATCGGCAAAAATCAAGTATGAGGTACAAAATCCATTGCTCCAGCACAGCAAGGAAGGCCATATCTGTCACATTACTCAAGGCAGGTCAGCCATTGGGGATGGTTTTGACACCCTTCTTTCAATTCCAAGCCACAATACACAAAATCAAACCGACAGAATAAAGCTCGACATTGATCTTACCTGCACTAACGGCATCCTGCCGGAACAACTCGGCATAGGGGAGGTCTGTGTTGCTGGCGTGGCAACCCCGGAGTCAGTCGAACTGAGAAATATTAAAAGCGTGACTGCCACGATTTCTCAGGGGATCGACCAGAATCGGCAATGGCGGCTGTTTTCTGGGTTTTCCCTGAATTCCACCTCTTTGGCCAGTGCCAATAATCTTAGAGCGGTGCTGCACCTCTTTACTAATCCAAACAGTCGACATCAGGCGTCTGTCATGGCCAATACAAGGAAAATTGACTCTATTGTCTCGATTGAAGCAAAAACTGCCGACCGTCTGATCGGTCGCACTATCTATCGCGGCTATGATATCCGCCTGAAGCTGCGCGGCGACCACTTTGCCGGGCCGGGCGATCTTTATCTGTTCAGCTCGGTTCTCGAGCGGTTTCTGGGCGGGTATGTCACGCAAAGCTGTTTTGTCCGCCTTGTGGTGGAGGAAATTGGTAAAGGATATCAGTTTGAATGGCCGGCGCGGATGGGGGATCGGTGTGTGCTGTAATTAATCGATAATACGGGGGAGATTATAATGGAATTTAAAGGTGCGCTGGTCTCTGCAAGGGGAATGTTGGCAAATCCTTGGGTTAATAACGGGCTTACATTGGTTGGTGGGGGTGTTCAAGCTGCGGCTGGGTTGTTCATCGGGACGGTAACTTCACCAACCGGTATCGGTGCGGTAGCCGGAGGGGTGATTGCCGTTCAAGGAGCTGCGAGCGCAAGCGTGGCCTTGGGAAATTTAGTAAATTTGGCAATGGGAGTGACACCGGTCGTAAATAATACCGGAATTGTTGGCCTGGGGACAAGCATTGTTACGCTAGGCACAAGCAGTAAAGAAACCAACAATATCGCTATGGCCACTGATATGGGATTGAGTCTGTTTACAGGTGGCGTTGGAACCGTTGCGGCAAACCAGGCATTATTAAGCAAAACAAGCGCTCTTACTCTCAATGGTCATATCCTTGATACCACTTTCGGCGCTGGAAAATGGCTTCCAGTTATGAAAAGTCCATCAGCTATAGAAAACACTACAAACATATTAGGTGCTTCTTCAAATGTTGCTGGCGCGTATGATAAGTGAGGCCGGGATGGAAAACAATACGGGTGCCAGAAAGAAAGAGGTTGAAAAAATAATTAAAGCATTGTCTTCGGCCAAAAAACCTTCACATGCCCTTTTGTATTTTTGTATCTTGTTTTCGGCATTGCTTGCGATGCTGGTCGCAATCAATATGCACACTCATTCATTTATTGATTCTTTGTTAAAATTCAGTTTCTCATTTTCTGCCATATCAATATTTTTTATAGTTTTTTATTCATATATAAACAAAGTCAGCATTATGTCAGGGCTGTATGTCGTGAATCAATGGATTGATTGTATGTCAAGGAACGACTGTAATCATCCCTTCCCCAGACATCTTCATCAACTAATTCTTATTCACCCGGTTTTCAGAGTTATTGCCGGTTTGTATCTTTGTAAGGCTGGCAACAATGATGATGGGGTGGCCATGATCAATAAAGCAGCTTCTGAATTACCTGAAATTAACGACTGCGTTTCAGTAGGGGAAATATCCAATACCATAAAATTCGGGCAACTATCTAATATTGTTAAACAAGACTTAATGCCAAGTACAATTTTCATTATGTCATTAAAAGTATTTCTGGTGTTGGGTGCTCTGTCAATATTGATTAGAGCAATAGTTTTTATTTTGAGCACTTTTTTCTGATTTTCTACTGCCATACAATAACTGTTTTAGATGTCACAAAGGTTATGCTTTTCATTTCAGAACCATATGCACATTAAGTAACATGAACATAGTATTTTTACAATTACAGAACATTTTTAAGACTTGATCTAGGAATAAAAGGAGTCAACATATGTCAGCAAGCAGCGCACAATTCACATTTAAGTTCCTTGATGTAGAGTATGAAGTGTCTGTACTTGAATTTACCACAGCTGAGAATGTCTCGCATGTGCCCGGTGCAAATTTAGTACTGGTAAGTGAACAGGTCATCTCTTGTGACGCAGTTGTCCGCCAGGAGTGTTTGCTGACCATTATCAACCCAGAAGGAGCAGGCGCTCCAGATCGATATTTCCACGGAATCCTCCGTAAATTCAGACATGCCGGCATGAATGGCCGGTTTCACCTGTACGAGGCGCAACTGGTGCCATCGCTGTGGCTTTTATCCATAAAACAAAACTGCCGCATTTTCCAGGATATGCAACTGCAGGATATAATCGGCAAGATACTTCAAGAAAGCGGCATAACGCCTGATCTCTTTAAATTCCGATTGGGACACGAAGATATTTTTAATAAATTCAACGTGCAGTATAACGAGACTGACCTGCATTTCATTTCCCGCCTGCTTGAGAAAGAAGGCATTTTTTATTTCTTTGAACATTACAAAGACAAGCATGTGCTGGTTTTCTGCGACACTGATGCCTTTTATCAGGACATTCAAGGTGATATATCTATCCCGCTCAATGCCGGAGGAATGGTAAGCGCAGATAAAATAAGCATCTCATCATTCGATTTTTCAGATCGACTGAGACCCGGCGTACACACCCATACAAATTACAATTTCAAGACACCCTCTGTTGACCTTGAAACTGAATTCAAGGGTGAATACAACAACCCGGACGAACCATTTGAGGTGTACAGCTATCCCGGTAGTTATGGCAAAACGGAGAGAGGCGACCGGCTCACAAAAATACGCCTGGAAACCATAGCAGCACTGAAGGAAAAGGGCAGAGGCGCAAGCAACTGCACCCGGTTGACGTCCGGTGCCACCTTCCTGTTGACCAGCCACAATAACCCGAAATTCAATCAGGAATATTTCCTTTTCGGAGTCGCACAGGAAGGAAAACAACCAGCAGCGCTGAAAGAACTAGCTCCAAAGGATGTCACCCCCGGTTATAGCAACATCTTTATGGTCATTCCGTCTTCCGTAACCTACCGGCCTGAACAGCGCCACGCAAAGCCAATTGTCCCCGGCCTCCTGTCCGCCATCGTCACCGGTCCCAAAGGCGAAGAGATCTGGCCCGACGAGTACGGCCGCGTCAATGTTCAATTCCATTTCGACCGTGAAGGCAAGATGGATGAAAAAAGCTCCTGCTGGATTCGTACCATTCAGTTCTGGAACGGCACAACCTGGGGCAGCCAGTTTATCCCCCGCGTCGGCGACGAGGTTCTGGTTTCCTTTATCAATGGCGACATGGACTATCCGATCATTACCGGCAGCGTCGTCAACGAGGCCAAACAGCCCAATTACAATCTCCCCGCCAACAAGACCCAGAGTGGCATCAGGACCAGAAGCAGCCCCGGCGGCAATCCCGACAACTTCAACGAACTTCGCTTCGAAGACAAAATGGGAGCTGAGGAGGTCTATCTCCAGGGCGAGAAGGACTGGAACATTCTGATCAAGAATGACAAGGGTCAGAGGGTCGGTCATGACGAGACGTTGACCGTCGGTAACGACCGTTCGAAGTATGTCGTCGTGAACCAGAGCGAATCCATAGGTGCTAACAAAAGTATCCAGGTGGGAATCAATCATACTGAAACCATTGGTTCCAACATGACCCTGACAGTCGGCAACTGCAAGACCGAAACCATTGCGATCAACTCGATGGAAACCATTGGCCTGGCAAAGGAATTGTCCATCGGCGGTCTGTATCAGGTCTCGGTTGGCGGGATTATGAACGAAACGGTCGCCTGTGCCAAGACTGAGGAGGTGGGATTGGCGAAGGCGGTCTTTGTCGGTGCGACCATGACGGAGAATGTGGTAGGCGACAGGACCACCAACATCGGCGCCGATCTCTCCGAGTTCATCAGCGGAAAGTATTATTCAAAAGCTAACGAATATGTAATAGAAGCACCCAAGATCACCTTTAAAGCAGGTTCTTCAACAATCGTCATGGATGGAAGCAGTATTACCATTAAGGCTAGCAAAGTATTCAGCAACTAAGCCATGAAACAGCAACTGACACTCTCTGTCGACATAAGTGCTGTGTGGAAGAACATTATCGGAGATTTGATGTGAAAAGAGAACAGACAAAAATCATACAGATTGTCGAAGATGACATCCCCATGGCAGCAACGCGGATTGGCAGAATTGTACGTATTGAGAAAAGCGGAATTGTCCTGGTCGATTTTTCCGGCAACAATTCCGGTCCGATTGCCGCCCGAACTACTACATCGTCGAGAGTGGAGAACCTTCGAAAGGGTAACCCGGCAGGGAGAGAAGTGCTGCTTGCTTTTGAAAATAATGATCCGAAATTTCCCATCATCATTGACACCATGTATTCACTGATCGAGGAAATCGCGGAACCCACGACCGTTGTCGTTGAGGCTGAAGAGCCGCAAGAGGTAACGGTTGACGGAAAAAGCATATCTTTTGAGGCCGAAAACGAGATTGTTCTGAAGTGCGGAAAGGCAAGTATCACCCTGACAAAGGCCGGCAAAATCCTTATCAAGGGTGACTACGTTCTCAGTCAATCTTCGGGAGAGAACAGAATCAGGGGCGGCTCGGTATCTGTCAATTAGTAGCTTGCTGTCGATAATAGAAAAGATGTTTCGATAAACCGTTGTTAGCCACGGATGCACACGGATTTACACGGATGAAGGCAAAAACTGTTCAGCATTGCAAAGTTAAGGGTATTTCATGTTTTAAGATTTTATCCGTGTGCATCCGTGGCAAAAAATGTTTTGCTTTCGGCTTGCCGGGGTTAAGGATGATGGGGTCTCATGGTA
>Ga0209287_10001755_pt1 | contig 10429 bp, 9 predicted proteins | sample PPLLak3cmMay2015_2_FD_187255 | JGI IMG/M metagenome (GOLD analysis project Ga0209287, IMG submission 187255) | Freshwater sediment microbial communities from Prairie Pothole Lake near Jamestown, North Dakota, USA - PPLs Lake P8 Core (1) Depth... | ecosystem: Environmental > Aquatic > Freshwater... | reverse complement strand
TAAATGAATCATTTATTGTTTTAGCGGGTGACAACATAATAGATGATAAAAGCATACAAAAACTGATACAAGACAAATCAGAATATTCAATTCTTATAAAGGAACATCCTCACTCATCAAAATACGGTGTAGTATTTCTAGAAAATCAAAATCTTAAAGAACTTGTTGAAAAACCTAAAGACGAGATTGGAACATTTATATCTACAGGGATATACAAACTACCAAAGAATATATTCAAAAAACTAGATGAACTATCAAAACAAGGAATATATGATTTATCCTCAGTTGTACAATTACTATTAAAAGATGATATAACCTTAAGCACAAATATTGCTGATTCATGGATGGATATAGTATATCCATGGGATCTTACACAAGTAAATGAAACAATGATGCAAAATATCAAAGCATCAACAGGTGGAACCATTGAAAAAAATGTAACAATAAAAGGCAGTGTATCAATTGGCAAAGATACAAAAATATATTCTGGCTCATATATAGTAGGACCTGTTATTATCGGGGAAGGATGCGAAATAGGACCAAATGCATGTATTTTTCCATCGACAAGCATCGGTGATAACTCTGTTGTAAACCCAGGTGCTGAAATTCAAAATAGTGTAATAATGAACGATGTTCATATTGGTTCAAGCTCATTTATTACAAATTCAGTTGTCGCTCGCGGTAGCATTCTTGGACATAATTTCTCAAGTAGCTCAGGTGAAAACGTAATAGAAATCGAAGGTGAATTTAAAAAAGTCAAAAACATAGGTTCACTTATTGGAGAAGACTGCACTATTGAAAATCATGTAGTTGTAGATTCTGGAGTTATAATTGGGCGAAAATGTAATATTTGTTCTATGAAAAGAATAAGAAAAAATATAGAAAGCAACAGCAAAGTGATGTAAAATTGTGTGGAATAGTTGGATATACTGGTTTTAGAGATGCAAAAGACGTAGTTATTGATTGCTTGAAAAGACTTGAATACAGAGGATACGACTCAGCAGGAATAGCAGTATTAAATAACAAAATAAATGTCTATAAAAAAGTAGGTGAAATTTCTAAAATTGAAAAAAACATTCCTGATTTTAAAGGAAACACAGGAATATCTCATACGCGGTGGGCAACTATGGGTGCGGTAAATGAAAAAAACGCGCATCCTCATAGTAGTTGTGATAAAAAAATATCACTTGTACATAATGGAATTATTGAAAACTATAAAAAACTTAAAGAAACTTTGGAAAAAAAAGGCCATATTTTTTCATCAAATACAGATACAGAAGTAATAGCACATCTGATAGAAGAAGAATACAAAAAAAATAAAGATTTTGAAAAAGCATTTGTTAATGCTGTAACAAAGCTACAAGGCTCATATGCAATAGTTGCAATATGTACGAATCAAAAAAATAAAATTTTTGTAGCAAGAAAAGAAAGCCCCATTGTTATAGGCGTTGGTGATTCTGAAAACTTTGTAGCATCAGATATACCTGCTCTGTTAAAATATACAAATCGTGTGATATATCTAGATGATGAAGAATTTTGTACAATCGCTGCTGATAAAGTAACAGTTTATGATTCTAAACATAAAATAATACAAAAAGAAGAACAAATTATTAAATGGGATATAAAAGACGCCGAGAAATCAGGTTTCCCTCATTTTATGTTCAAAGAAATCCATGATCAACCAGATACCATTAACCAGGTTCTTCGCGGGCGCATATCAGAAATCAATAGAACTATTAGTTTTAATGAACATGTGGAAGAACTGCTAAATAAAGATATCAGCTCTATTCATATCATTGCTTGCGGTACATCGTATTATGCAGGGCTTGTTGGAAGATATATAATTGAAAAACTTACAGATATACCTGTTTTTGTAGAAATTGCATCTGAATATCGATATTTTGGAATAAAAAATGAAAAATCCTTAGTAATAGGCATTACTCAATCTGGTGAAACCGCAGATACCCTAGGTGCTTTACGTGAGGCAAAAAACTCAGGATGCAAAACACTTACTATAACAAATGTTATAGGTAGTACCGCGACACGTGTATCCGATGGATATATACTAATGCAGTCTGGTCCAGAGATCGGTGTTGCTGCAACTAAAACATTTACCTCACAAATTATTGTTTTATTTTTAATTGCCTTAAAACTGGGTATCACAAAAAACAAGATTGGTGCTGATGAATTATATGAATACATTCATTATTTACGAGAACTACCCCGAAAAGTACGAAGTGTTCTTGATAAAAACAATGAAATCTTAAATATAGCAAAAACGCTTAAAAATGCAAAATCAGTGTTTTTTATAGGACGAGGTATAAACTATCCTTTGTCTCTTGAAGGTGCATTAAAACTAAAAGAAATTTCTTATATTCATGCAGAGGGTTTTGCTGCAGGGGAGCTAAAACACGGGCCTTTTGCACTACTTACAAAAAATACACCTGTTATTGCAATTGTTACAAAAGATAAAACCTATGATAAAATGATTGCAAATATTGGTGAAGTCAAAGCACGTGGTCCACAAGTAATAGCAATAGCCGAAGAAGATGACACAGAAATAGAAAAACATGCAGATTTTGTATTAAGCGTACCTGGCAATTCAAGTTTTTTATCAAGTATTCCTATTGTTGTTATCTTACAGTTACTTGCATATCATGTGGCAAACCTGTGTGAATGCAGTATTGATAAACCACGTAACCTTGCAAAATCTGTAACAGTTGAATAAAAAATGAGGAATCAAAAATATGGTTAAATGCGTAATACTTGCAGCAGGTGAAGGAAAAAGAATGCATCCTTTGACATATACTCGTCCAAAGGTAATGCTTTCCATAGCAAACAAACCACTTCTAGAATGGAATCTGATAAACGCTATTAATGCAGGACTTAAGGAATTCATTTTTATAGTATCATACAAAAGTGAAATGGTTCGTAATTATTTTGGATGCGGTGAAAAATACAAAGTAAAAATAGAATACGTAAATCAAGGAGAACCCAAAGGTACTGCACATGCAATAGGTGTTGTTGAAAGATTTGCTGATGACTTTATTGTATTATGCGGAGATACAATATTTGGGAAAGAAGATATAAAAAACTTGGTTAAAAAGAAAAACAGTATAGGGCTTTTTAAGGTAGAAAACCCGGCAGAGTATGGTGTCGTGGAAACAAAAAACGATAAAGTCGTAAAAATATATGAAAAAATAAACAAGCCTTTTACAGATATAATAAACGCAGGTATATATCATTTCGACAAAAAAGTTTTTGATTTTATTAAAAAAACAGTTAAGTCACCAAGAGGCGAATATGAAATTACAGATACTATAAACATGATAGCTGAAAAATTTGATGTTTCTTCTGTAATGCTTAAAGAATGGCGTGATGTAGTATATCCATGGCACCTATTGGATGCAAATGAAGAAGTTTTGAAAAAACTTGAGGGAAAAATAGCGAGAACTATCGAAAAAAATGCGACAATAAAAGGAAAAGTTGTTATTGGAAAAAATACGGTTGTAATGAATGGAAGTTATATCGAAGGACCTGTGGTAATAGGTGAAAACTGTAAAATTGGGCCAAACTGCTATATTAGGCCATATACCTCGATTGGAAACAGTTGTCATGTAGGCAATGCTTGTGAAGTGAAAAACTCAATTATAATGAATAATAGCAAGGTACCTCATCAAAACTATGTGGGTGATTCAATAATTGGTGAAAACTGCAATCTTGGAGCCGGGGCTAAAGTCGCAAATCTTCGTTTAGATAAAAAACCAATATCAGCGATTATTGATGGAAAAAAGATTGATACGGGGCGAAGAAAATTAGGTGTTGTATTTGGTGATAATGGTCAGGCAGGTATTAATTCTATGATGAATGTTGGTACAATTATTGGTAACGATGTTTTTATTGGACCCGGATCAATTGTGAACGGTGAAATCAAACCAAAAACAAAGATAATGTAAAACAAATTATTTTTTTTAAATAAATATTTAAAACAAATACATAATGTGTTAACGATGATAGGCAGAAAATCATTTATAATATTTATATCAAATTATCTCGTTCACATTATTGGGCTAATTGGAGTAATTATACTAGCAAAATTTTGGGGAGGTTTTGCACCCGAAGCTCTAGGTATTATTGGATTTGCTATGTCTTTTCTTGCAGTATTTGCCATCATAAGCAACCTTGGTTTTCATCAAGCGCATGTAAAAAGGATATCTGAAGGGGAAGATTTGGGAACGTGCATTGGTACATTTGCCGCTATTAAAATATTTCTTACAGGTCTAATGGTAACAGTTATATTTATCGCTATTTTTATTTGGAAATATTTACTTAACGGGGGTTTCACTGATGCAACAACAGAATCTATTATCCATGTTTTTATAATTTATTATATCTTTGGTAGTCTTTCAACGATTCCACTTTATACATTTGTTGCTACCCGTGAAGTTGTAAAAAATGAAATACCTCAGATTTTTGGAAGAGCGGTAAAAGTTACTCTTTCAATAATCGTTGCTGTTGCTGGAGTTAGTATTGTATCTATTGCTCCTGCATTTGAATGGCCTATATTTCTTAAGCCTATTCAACAATTTATTGCAAGTCATGCTGTTGGTTCTTTAGCTATGACATATACGTTTGATATGATTATTGTTTTTTTAGTAGGTATGTGGTTTTTAAGGAAATATCCTGTGAAAAAACCTAGTTGGAAAATGATTAAAAATTATATATCTTTTGCATTACCATTATCAGTTATTTCAGTTATTGGAATCATATCTATTAATATTAGTACGATAATGATTGGGTATTTTTGGACATCAACTGAAGTCGGGTATTTTTTTACTGTACAGCGAATACTGGAATTTATTACCATTCTTTCAGGATCTGTTGGTGCGTTACTTTTTCCTGCACTGTCGGAGCTTCATTCAATTAAAAATTTTAATACAATCAATCAAACAACTCGTTTAGCAGAAAGATATGTTTCAATGGTGATGATTCCGCCGGTAGTAATAATCATGGTATTTGTTTATCCTTTGATTAACATAATGTTAGATAGATCGTTTCTACCTGCTGCTTTAGTATTGATTATATTGACAATTTATGCTTTTATTTCTGGTATTGATATGCCTTTTAACTCTTTGATACAGGGTATAAATAAACCTGGTGTTACAGTAAAAGTTGGATTTGTTATATGTGCTACTAACATTATCTTAAATTACTTATTTATTCCTGAGATGGGTCTTCTTTCGTCTTTTGGAATTAACGGGCCGTCTGGTGCAGCTGTCGCTACAGTTATTTCAATTTCAATTGGGTTTATCTTAATAAGAATTTATGCAAGAAAGTTTACGGGAATAAAGCTGCTACAAAGTCACACTCCGCGTCATATCCTGGCAGGCATGATTATGGGATTTGTTTTATATTTAATAGCATTTCAGAGTTTATTATTCCCAGCTATTCATTGGTACCATTTGTTGATGTTTGCTGGACTAGGTTTAGTTATTTATCTGGCAGTACTTTTTGTTTTAAAAGAGTTTAAAAAACAGGATTTGCTTTTTTTCCTATCTATTATACATCCTAAAGAGATGATCAGTTATATAAAATCTGAATTAAAGGATGAGTCATACGATAAGAAAAAATAAATTATTATAAGATCATCTTAAAACATACATAACTGATGCTTTTGCAAAGTGAAAAAAGTGAGAAAGATTCCGGATTGGGGTAATTTTATATATATAATTTTAGCTACTTGGATACCAACAGGTAGTCAGTCCATATTTAAAAAGGGAAAAAGTGAGTATATGAGAAAAGTAAAAGAAATTATGTACACAGGAAATGACAATCCAACTGCAGATAAAAATTGTTGTTTTAGAGATATTCTGGAGATAATGAATAGTAAAAAACTTGGGGTAGTATGTATAGTTGATGCAGGCAAATTAATAGGTATTGTTACTGATGGAGATGTTCGACGTTTAATTCTAAAAACTCAAGATACATTACCAGAACTTTTTATGAAAAACATCGAGAGTATTATGAATAAAAATCCAAAGACTGTTTTACCCGATACAAGTTTTGAGGATTGTCTGGCTCAACTTGGAAATTTTTGGGTTATGCCGGTAGTTGATAAACAAAAAAAACTTCTAGGGCTTGTGCATTTGCAGACTTTACTAAGGGCGATGGTGAAAAGTGGTTAAAATAGTTGTAATAATTCCTGCGCGTTATTCATCTACTCGTTTTGCTGGCAAACCATTAGTGTTGATTAAAAGAAAAGCACTAATCTTACATGTCGTTGAAAGAATACTAAATTCAAATGTATCTGAGATTATAGTTGCAACCGATAACCAGAGTATTAAGGCACTTGTTGAAAAAGAAGATATTTGTCGTGTAATTATGACGCGGTCTAATCATGCATGTGGAACTGATAGAATAGCTGAAGTAGCAGAGCATATAACTGCTGATTACATTTTAAATGTTCAAGGAGATCAACTAGTCACTGGTCCAGATATGATAAATGATATAATAGCACATGTTAATAATAATCTGAAGATTTCTACTATTTATACTAGAATAAAAGATATTTCTGAATTGGATAACAAAAATGTTGTAAAGGTTGTAGTAAATCGTAAAGGTGATATACTTTACATGTCTCGCAGTCCAATACCCTTTGACAAAGAGCAAACTAATAATAAAATAAACTATAACAAGCAAGTTGGAATATATTTATTCAACAAGAGAGCTTTGGTTAATTTTTCAAAACTTGAACAAAGTTACCTTGAAAAAATTGAAGGAATAGAACTCTTGCGGGCAATTGAGCAAGGTATAACTCTTACAGGTATTTACTCTGATTTTCAAACGGTAGATGTAAACGTCCCTGAAGATATCGCCAAAGCAGAAAAATTTATACATGATTTTCCAGTAAAATAAAATGGAGGTGTCAATATTAAAACAAAGAATGTTGAAATAGGGAAAAAATATGTTAAAAAAGTAGTAGTAGGACCTGATCAACCTCTAACATTAATTGGTGGTCCCTGTGCTATTGAGTCTGAGGAACATAGCCTAAAAATGGCAGAAAGTATTCAAAAAATTACAGAAAAATTTGGTATTCAATATGTCTTCAAATCATGTTATAATAAAGATTGTAGAAGTTCAATAAAATCATTTCATGGTCTAGGTCTGAAAGATGGTTTGTCGATTTTAAAAAAAGTAAGAGAGCAATTTAAAGTACCTGTAACTTGTGATGTTAGTAATGTAGAATGGATGAAAGAGACAGCAGAAGTAGTAGATTTGATTCAGATACCTGCATATTTATGTCGCCAAACACATTTATTACTTGCAGCAGGGAACACTGGTCTTCCTGTTCATATCAAAAAAGGGCAATATCTGAGCCCATGGAACATGAAAAATGCAGCATTGAAGGTAGAATCTACTGGTAATGATCAGATAATTCTTACAGACAGAGGGACATTTTTTGGGTACAATATGCTTGTTACTGATATGCGATGTTTTAGAATAATGAAGGAAACCGGGCATCCAGTATGTTATGATGCTACTCACAGTATACAAATGCCGGGTAGTCTTGGAACATGCAGTGGAGGTCAAAGAGAATTTATACCTGATTTAACTCAAGCTGCTGTAGCAGCTGGTGTAAACGCAGTTTTTATGGAGATACATGACAACCCGGCATCTGCTCTTTGTGATGCTACAACACAGTTACCCTTGAAACATCTTAAACCGCTATTGGAGAGAATAAATAAAATTTATAAATTAGTTCAAAAGATGGGGCCGCTTGAAATAGAGTGAATACCAAAGAAAAACACTAATACATTTAAATTATAATGCAGTCATGGAAGTTTTATAAAATGAAAGACATTGGAGAAATAAAAGCAATACTCATGGATGTTGATGGAGTACTTACCGATGGCTCTATTAATTATGATTCAGAGGGAAAAGAGATTAAATGTTTTAATGTACAAGACGGACTAGGAATTGAATGTGCAATAAAAAGTGGAATACAAATTTATTGGATATCTAGCAGAAAGTCTAAAGCTGTTTTACTACGTGCAAAGGAATTGAAAATAAATAAACTTTATCAAGACGTTAACGACAAAAAAACAACTGTTAAAAAAATAATGGAAGACAATAAATTATCTTCTTCAGAAGTTTCTTTTATCGGAGATGATTTAGTAGATATTTCTTCAATGAAAATAGTCGGTTTACCAATTGCAGTTGCAAATGCATGCCTCGAAGTAAAAAAACATGCAGCTATTGTTACCCAAACGAAAGGCGGGCGAGGGGCAGTCAGAGAGGCTATTGAATCAATCCTTAAAAAACAAGGTTGTTGGGAGAAAATAATTAAAAAATATATCTGACAGTTCCTTTATTTTAATATTTGTCTAAGTTCTTCGATTTTACCTAAAAATCTTATTTTATCGTGTGAATTTTTTTTAAGCTTATCGCGCAGGTCTTGTTTGATTTTTTCATCAGTATATTCAATTGCGTCTATCAAAGAAATTACTTCTGCATTTGTATATTTAGTTGCTGAAAAAAGTGAGCCTGAACCAATGCCGATAACATACTTCCAATCATGGTTTAAATAAAATTCTAATGGTATATAAGACGGTATTATCTCGGTGCATTTGGACATTTTTCCATATAATGTGTTTAATCTATGATGTGGTTTTATTGCATATTCCCCAGGAGCAAGATCATCTAATATATCCATCAAATTGTCTAGTTTATTAATAAATTCTGTTTTGTTTATAAAGCCAACCGTAACTGCATCATTAATAGCAATTAATATTTTTTTTCCTTTTAAAATATCTAACTTTTTAGAATATCTTTCAATTAGTTTATTGTCTTGAATAGGATGTTCGATTATCTTAATATCTTTAAAAATTTTTTTATCTAAACCCCACAGAGGAACACCAACCCTGTTATAGACAACAGTTTCAACTCCCATCAACCATTTAACAATCCATCTCATTACAAAAGCTCTAAAGCTGTGTTCAATAGGATAAGCTGAGGTCGTATTTTCTAGTTTATGACCAAAGAAAAAAACCTTATTTCTTTTCAACATTTTTTTAATGTAACTGTATATCACTATAGCACAGTCTTTATTACAAAAATAAATTTCAGAATTTTTAATATCCTTGAATAGTTCTCTGTATTCTAATTTACTACGAATAATGTTTGATAATATTTTATATTTTGTTTTTCTTGTGATTAGATCAGGATGCACCTTTGTGCGTATTACTTTAAAATCTGTATAATTTTTAAAAAATATTTGTAATTGTTCTGTGGTTGCAACTATGATTATTTCCCCTTTGTCTTTTTTCTTTTCTATAAGAGGTAAGATTGCATCACTGATGCTTCCAGATGTTATTACAAAGAATATATATTTCATATCTTTTCACACAATTCTAGATAGTTCTTTAATAAGATTAGATTTTTTCACAATATGGGCAATTTGTCTTTTGATGTTATTAATTTTAGCAATTAAAACTGAAGCATCATACTGGCATTAAAGATTTCGGTTCTGCTATTCATATATTTTGAAAAAGAATCTTAGAAATGGAAACAAGTTTTAAATAATAATCATTGATTTTGATAAGGAATAAAATATTAATTTAAGGTGTGTACTAAAAAAATGGTGTTCATAATTTAGAGAGGTTGTAAAAAATGAGTATGTATCCTGAGTTTGTAAAAAAAATGCTTAATCTATATTCTTCTAAGGAGAAGATGATGCAACGTGCTATGGCACTTATTAGATATGGAGATATAAAAGGAGATTATCTGGAATTTGGCGTTTGGAATGGTAACTCGTTTTCTATTGCATATAAAACAGCGCAAGCAAATAAGTTTAAAGACATGAAATTTTATGCATTTGATAGTTTTGAAGGATTGCCCGAGACTAAAGGAATAGATATTGGTTGTGCATTTAAAAAAGGAGATTTTTCATGCAGTGTAGATAAATTTAAAAGTAATCTCAAAAAAGAAAAAGTTGATTTAAACAAGGTTTTTATTACAAAAGGATGGTACGATAAGGTTTTAACCAGCAAGACAAAAGAAAAGCTAGGTATAAAGAAAGCAGCCCTGATAATGATTGATAGTGATTTATACAGTTCAGCTAAATCAGCATTGGATTTTATAAAAGACGAAGTTCAGGATGGTACGGTCATTATGTTCGATGACTGGTTTTGTTTCGGTGGTAATCCATTTTGTGGTGAACGCAGAGCATTTAGTGAATGGCTAGAAAAAAACCCTGATATTATAGCAACAGAGTTCTACAAGTTTCATACTTTGGGCAATTCTTTTATTTTACATAAAAAAATAAAAGGTGATTAAATAAAAAAATTTACGTTTGTTAATTGCCCTGTTTGTGGAAATGAAAAATATTTTGATAAAGCAAGGCAATACAACAAACCTGATAAATACGAAG
>Ga0209287_10001754_pt1 | contig 10429 bp, 9 predicted proteins | sample PPLLak3cmMay2015_2_FD_187255 | JGI IMG/M metagenome (GOLD analysis project Ga0209287, IMG submission 187255) | Freshwater sediment microbial communities from Prairie Pothole Lake near Jamestown, North Dakota, USA - PPLs Lake P8 Core (1) Depth... | ecosystem: Environmental > Aquatic > Freshwater... | reverse complement strand
GAACGCCCGCAGGCCCAGGGCGGGATTCGCCTCGGCTTCGATCTTCAGCTGGGGTAGCGCTTTTTCCCCGCCGATGTCGATCGTCCGGATATAGACCGGGCGGGGCGCGGCCTCCCGGGCCAGGCGGCTGTAGATCTCGAAGTGCTCTTCCTCCGTCGGCAGGGTCGTGCGCTGGAGGTAGATGAATTCCGAACGGAAGAGCCCGACGCCTTCGGCTCCGTAGGACAGGGCATGTCCGACTTCCTCGGCAAGCTCGATGTTGGCCATCGGAGTGAACCGGACGCCGTCGAGGGTGACCGAAGCCCAGGTCGCCACCCGGCGGAGCTCCTGGCGGTAGATCTCGTACTTGGCCCGCTTGCTCTGGAATTCTTTCCGGACCATGAGCGGCGGATTGATGATGACCTCGCCGTCCGTCCCATCGACGATCAGTTGGTCGCGGGCGTCCACCCGCTGGGTGATGTCGTGAAGACCGACAACTGTCGGAATGTCGAGGGAGCGAGCCAGGATGGCCGCATGGGAGGTCGGGCCGCCCTGGTCCAAAACCACAGCCAGTACGCCGCCCTGGGACAGCCGGGTGGCCGCTTCCGAGGGAAGGAGGTCGTGGGCGACGAGGATTTTTCCCCGGAGGTCCTCGGCCGCGACCTTGTCCTTGCCGGCGTCCAGGTTGCGATGGATGCGGATCAGGACGTCGGTGATGTCGGCCTGGCGCTGCCGGATGTAATCGTCGCTGATGGCCGCGAATAAGGCCCGGTAATGCTCGTGGATCTCGGCCAGGGCCGATTCCGTCCGGACGTTTTCCTCCCGGATCAGGCGATCGAGCCCGGAGGTGAGACTCGGGTCGTCGAGGATCAGCAGGTGGGCGTCGAAGATGAAGGCATGCTCCTCGCCGACCATCTCCCGAACCTGGTTCTTAATGCCGGTGATTTCCTCACGGGTCCGGTCGACGGCCGCCTTGAGGCGGGCGAGCTCTTCCTGGACGCGGTAGGGCGGGATGTATTCCTTCCGGGGAGAAAAGAGAATACGGTCGGCCAGGACGACTTCGCCCAGGACGATCCCCGGGGAGACGCCGATGCCCCGAAGGCGGAGGTATTCCATGGGCTCGTTCCCGGCTACTCTTTCTCGCCGAACCGGCCGTCGATGAGCTCGACGATGGCTTGAAGGGCCGACGCCTCGTCCTCGCCATCCAGGCGGATGGTGATGTCCGTTCCCTGGGTCGCGGCCAGGGTCAGGATGCCGAGGATGCTCTTTCCGTCCACGTCGCTGTCGTCCTTAACGATCCGGACGTCGGACGCAAACCGGTTGGCCAGGTTGACGAACTTGACCGCGGCCCGGGCATGGAGCCCGAGGCGGTTTTTGATCAGGATGGTTTTCTCGATCATCTCAGGATTTCCTGCCGTCCAGGATCGCGCTGGCCAGATGGATGTTTTTCCGTCCCTGTTCGACCACTTTCCTGGCCACCTCGCGCAGCTGGGTGCCCCGCTGGAGCGAGATGAACTTGATGAGCATCGGCAGGTTGGCCCCCGTGATGATCTCCACAACTCCGTCCTTTTGAAAGGTGAAGCTCAGGTTGGACGGCGTGCCCCCGAACATGTCGGTGAAAATGACAACGCCGTTCTTTTGGTCGACGCGCTTGAGGCTGGCGGCGATTTTTTTCTTCGATTCCTCGACGTCGTCGTACCAGCCGATGGAGATGGCTTCGATGTTCGTCGTTTCGCCGAGGATAATGGTCAGGACGTTGAGGAGCTCCTCCCCAAGCCTTCCGTGCATTACGATGAGTCCGCCGATCATTTGGCCACGTCCCGATGGAAAACATTTATATCATATTTGCCGCGGCCAAGGGTATCCCCGAGATATCCGGCCACGACGACCGAGCGGTGGCGGCCGCCGGTGCAGCCGACGGCGATCACCAGCTGGCTCTTCCCTTCGGCCTCGAACCTCGGGAGGCAGAATTTCAAAAACCGGGTGACTTCGGCCAGAAAGGCCTTGGTTTCGGCCGAGCGGAGGATGAACTCGCGGACCTTCCGGTCCGTCCCCGGGCGGTCCCGGAGCCGCTCCTCGTAAAACGGATTGGGCAGGAACCGGGTATCGAAGACCAGGTCGGCATCCATCGGGATGCCGTGTTTGTAGCCAAAGCTCTCGACCCGGACTTGCAAGGGCTGACTGCCGGCCTGGGCAAACCGCCGGGCCAAAACGTCACGGAGATGGGCAATCGTCATCGTCGACGTGTTGATGACCTCGTCGGCCAGACCCTTGATCGGAGCGAGGCGCTTCCGCTCCAGGCGGACGCAATCCAGGACCGCCCGGCCTCGGGACAAGGGATGCTGCCGGCGGCTCTCGCTGAACCGCCGGACGATCGCTTCGTCGGACGCGTCGAAGAAAAGGAGCAGGGCGCCCGGCGTCTTCCGGATTTTTTCCCATTCCCGGGGAAAGTCCGTCAGGAATCCCTGCTCCCGCATGTCCATGACCAGGGCGACCCGGTCCAGGGCGTCCATTTTCCGGCGGCGGAGGTCGACGAAGGACGGCATGAGCTTGGCCGGAAGATTGTCGACGCAGAAGAATCCCAGGTCTTCGAGGAAGCGGTTGGCCACGGACTTTCCCGAGCCGGACAGGCCGGTGATGACAAGAAAACGGCCGGGTTTCCGGTTCATGGCAGGCGGCCTTCCTGGGCGGCCATGGCCCGGTCCAGGCGGCGGATCAGCTGCTCCTGGGCCCGGTGGCCCTGCTTTTGCAGGACGTGGGAAACACAGGCGACTTCGATTAACGTGGCGATATTCCGGCCCGGGGCGACGGGAATGTTGAGCTGAGGAATCCGAATGCCGAGAATAAGGTGGTCCTCGGGGAAGCGGAGGCCGAGCCGGTCGTATTCTTTTTTCGGGCTCCACTTTTTCAGCCGGATGACGAGATCGATCGACGATTCCAGAAGGATCGATTTGACGCCGAAGATATACCGGATGTTGATGATCCCCAGGCCGCGGAGCTCCATGAAATAACGGCTGAGGATCGGGGCTCGGCCGAGGATCTTCCCGTTCGGCAGGCGGCGGACTTCGACCACGTCGTCGGAAACGAACTTGTGGCCGCGGGCGACCAGCTCGATGGAGCTCTCGCTTTTCCCGACGCCGCTGTCGCCGACAATCAGCACACCCAGGCCGAACATCCGCAGAAGCCCGCCGGAGACGACAGCCGGCGAAGCGAACCGGGCCCGGGCGGCGGCGACGCGGCGTTTTCTCATTCGGGTTGGACCAAGCCGAAGCTTCCGTCCTTGCGGCGGAAGAGGACCGCCCAGCGGTCTTCCTCCGCGTCCGGGCGAAACATCAGGACTTCCTTCCGGCGGAGGTTGAGCTCGACGAGGGCGTCGGCGACCGTCAGGGGTTTGGCCGCATAATAAGCGACTCGGACGACCCGGGGAGGCAGCTCGGCCGGGCTTTCGACGATTCCCGCCGACTGGAGATCCCGCTTGCCCCGCCGCTTTTTCTCCCTGAATTTTTCCCGTTCTTTACGGTATTTTTTCTCGAGAACATCGAAGGCCTCGTTCATCACGACAGCCAGGTCCCGGCCGTCTTCGGCAACCCGGACGCTGGCGTGCCGGCCCCGGACCAGGATTTCGGCCCGCAGCCGGTTTTTCTCGGCCGAGAGGATGACATCCACTTCCGCCCCGGGGTCCAGGACCGGCTCCAGAACGCTCAACCGCTTCTGGGCGTAGGCCTTGAGCTCAGGCGGGAGGAGCAGATGACGGGCAGTAAAATGGACGTTCATCAGGATTCCTCCATCATGAATTTCCGCTTGCGGATATGGGACGGCAGGATATCGAGTTGTTGGCGGTACTTGGCCACGGTTCGACGGGCGATGGGAAAATTCTCCCGCGTCAGGATTTCCTCGATCTCCATGTCGCTCAGGGGATGGGCCTTGTCTTCGGATTCGACCAAGCGGCGAAGCCGGTCCTTGACCCGGAGCGACGAGATCTCCTCGCCGAATCCCCCGTGAAGCGACTTGTGGAAGAAATATTTCAAGGGATAGGTCCCGCGCGGCGTGATCATATACTTGTTGGCCACGACCCGGCCGACGGTGGACTCATGAACGCCGATCTCCTGGGCGATTTCCATGAGGGTCAGGGGCTGAAGCGATTCCAGGCCTTTCTCGAAGAAATCCTTCTGGCGCTCGACGATCGCCCGGGCGACCTTGTAGATCGTCTGGTCGCGCTGGTCGAGGCTGCGGAGAAACCAAAGGGCCTTTTTCATCTTGTCCTTGAGATAGCGGTAGGCCTCCGGATTTTCCTGCGCCGCCCGGGCCAGGAGCCGCCGGTAATAGGCGTTGATCCGGAGGCGGGGAAGGCCCTCGTCGTTGAGGGTCACTTTGATCTCCGCGCCGTCCTTGGAGACGACGATATCCGGCAGGACATAATTGGTTCGGTCCTCGCTGTATTTGCGGCCGGGGGCCGGGTCCAGCCGCTTGATGATCTCGAGGTGATACCTGACTTCGTTCAGCGGCATTCCGAGCAGCTTGGCGATCTGGGAAAAGTCGGACCGCTCGAGAAGGGGAAGATGCTCGGCGATGATCCGCCGGGCGGCCTCGTCCTTGATCTGGAGGTTGTCCATTTGGGCCAGAAGGCACTCTTTCAGATCCAGGCTGCCGCAGCCCACCGGGTCGAACTGCCGGATTTTGGCCTGAACATCCTGGACCCGTTCGATCGGGGCCCCGGCGCTGAGCCCAATCTCCTCCAGGGACGATGTCAGGTAGCCGTCGTCGTTGATGTTGCCGATGATCCGTTCCGCGATCTCCCGGTCGAGGGAATCGAAAAAGGTCAGATTGGCCTGCCACGTCAGGTGGTCCCATAGCGAGGCGGCTTGGGAGAGGGTATTTTCGATGTTCGGAATCTCCGGCCGATCGGCCGAAACGCCCCGGAAGCCGTCGTCGATGTACTCCTGAAAATAGGATTCGAATTCCTTTTCTTCGGCCAAGGCGTCGGCTTCCTCGCCGACTTTCTCGGGAGGCGCTTCCTCGGCGCTTCCCGGGGCCGCGGGAAGGTCTTCGGGACTCTTGACCGGACCTTCCTCCTCGAGCTCCAGGAGGGGATTGGCCGAAAGCTCCTCGTCGATGACTTCGATCAGTTCCAGGTTGGTCAGAGGCAGAAGCTTGATCGCCTGCTGCAGCGCGGGTGCGAGAATCAGCTTCTGAACCTGCCGTTGGTCGAGGCGTTGTTTCAATGACATGAGTGCCGGCCTTTAGGGACGAAAATCCTCTCCAAGATACCGCCGCCGCACGTCCGGCGAAGCGACAACCGCCGCCGGCGGGCCTTCTTCGACGATTCGGCCCTTGTCGATGATCGCCGCCCGGTCCACGATCCGAAGCGTGTCCCGGACATTGTGGTCGGTGATGAGAACGCCGAGCCCGTCGTCCTTCATCGTCCGGACGATCTGCTGGAGGTCTTGAATGGCGATGGGGTCGATCCCGGTGAACGGCTCGTCGAGAAGGACAAAATCCGGGCGGGACATCATCGCCCGGGCGATTTCCAGCCGCCGCCGCTCTCCCCCGGACAGGGTATAAGCCTTGGCCCGGGCAAGGGCGGTCAAGCCGTATTCCTCGAGTTTTTCCTCCGCGTCTTTTCGGCGCCGGTTTGAGGGGCGGACCGCCGCCAGGAGGTTGTCTTCGACAGTCAACCGACGGAAGGAGGACGGCTCCTGGGGAAGGAGGCAGATGCCTTTCCGGGCCCGGAGGTACATCGGATCATCCGAGATTTCCGCATCGTCCAGAAAGATACGGCCTTTATCACGGGGGACAAGACCGAGAATCATGGAAAACGTCGTGGTTTTTCCCGCCCCGTTCGGGCCGAGGAGGCCGACGATCTCGCCCCGGCGGATTTCCAGGGAAACGTCGTCGACAACCTTCTTCCCCCGGTAGGATTTGGATAAGTGCGAGGCTTTCAGCGACGATTTCATCGCTCACGACTTGATGACGGTGGCGGACCGCTCGGCGTCCTGTTTTTCGATCAAAATATTACCATCGGCCAGGTTGAATGTCAATTTTCCGCCCCGGCTAAGGCCTTTTTCCTTGTCTTCCAGGGAGACGCGGCCGGTCAAAACGATCTTCTCCTCGGCCAAGTCATAATCGGCCTGGTCGCCTTCGGCCTTTTTCCCCTCCTGGAGAATCGTGACCCGCCCCCCATCGGCGAAAATCCGCTTGAATTTCCCCGCCTCCGCGGCCGGCTCGAGAATCAGGCGGCCGGACTTCAGGACGATCGCGGAGACCGAAACCGAACAGGACTGCTCGTAATAGATCCGGTTCGTTTTGGCGATCCGGTCCAGCCGGTTTCCGGTGACTTCGATCTTCTCATCCCGGTTCTTCCCTTTCGGCCGGTGGAAAAATATCGAACGGATATTGTGCTTGGCGGTCAGATCCCCTGTTTCCTCGTTGATCTCCACCTCCTCGGCCTCCAGGGAATCGCGGCCCTGCCAAAGCCGGGTCTTGCCGCTCAAACGGAACAAGCGGGTTTCGGCATCGTAAGCGGCCTCGCCGGCGATCATGTAGAATTCTTCTTCGGGAGCGAACAGCCCGGCCGTCCGCTTTTCGTCGGGTTGGGGATGATTGACGATCCGAACGTCGCCGACCATCCGGAAATTGTTCGTCCGGAGGTTGAGAAACATCTTTTCGGCCGTGACTTCCCGTCCCCCGGAAATCGTCCGGGCTTTCTGCCCGAGCCCGTCCACCACCAGGTCGCCCTGGTTGGTGTTGTAGTCGATCTTGGGGCCCTCAACCAGCCGAGCCTGCTTCTCGGCTTCGCCCAGGATGCGGACGTCCCGGCGCAGGTTGAAATCCTGGAGGGTCCCGTCAGGGTCGTAAAAAAAGTCGAGCTCGCCGGCCGAAAAAGTGGTCCGCCGGCCGTCGTCGCTGAAGATTTCCACCCGGCCTCCCTCTTTCAGGGAGAGGACGTGAAGCCACTCTTCACCGGGATAAGGGAGCATCGTGATCGCCCCGGCTTCCATATGCTGGCGGCCGCCCTGGAGAATGATCAAATCATCGCTTTCGACAAGGGCGGCTGCTCCGGCCGCGGGCGCTTTCGCTTTCGCCGCAACCGGCCGGTCCGCCGGGCGCTCGTCGGCGTCGATCGTGACGCCGCCCCGGAATTCGAACAACCGGAATCCTTCCTTGTCGACGAACTGGGCGAAACCCACAAGATCGGCCCGGCCCCGGCTCCGGCCATGCGTGACGACGACATTCCCGCGGATCCGCCCCGTCCGAGAAGGTTTATCGTAACTCAACTCTTCACCGGTAAAGACGAGGGGGTTGGGGTCATTGGCCCAGGCCGTGACCGCGAGGCTGACGCCCCCGAAGAAAAGGATCTTGCCCGAGTCGATCTCATACGTCGCCCGTCGACAATCGCCCCGAAAACGCTCCGCCTCGAAATGAACCGGAACGGCGGAGGTGACGGTGTTGGTTTTTTTATCAAATTGAAAGGTGCTTCCGGACACCGTGATGCCTTCCATGACGACGACGACTTTACCGAGAAAGTCCGCCCGGTTCATATCGGCATCGGTGACGGCTTCGATCGCCTTAGCCCCGAATCTGACCCGGCCGTCCGGGGCCCGGCTTTCGATCTCGATCATGGCCTCGGGCCGGCCTTCCGTGCCGGTCCAGTGAACAAGCCCGTCCGGGCCGATCGATTTGCGGGGAGCCTTGATATAAAGGTCATTCCGCCCGCCGGTGACCTTCATGACGGTGATGGCTTCCGCGATGTCCACCTTCTGTTGGGTCAGGGGTTTCGTTTCCGGGCGGACGACCGGCGGCCGGTTCGCCCCGCGAATCAGGAAGAAGGCGACGAAGCCGACCAGGACGACAACCGACCCGGCCAGAAAGATGCGGAGACCGGCCGCCGTCCGCTTCCTCGATGCTCCCTGGCCCATGGCTGATCTCACGCCGGCTTCAGGCCTTCGAGCCCGAGGTAAAGGCGGTCTTCGCCCAAGTAGTTGGAGGTCTGGAAGGTGTAGGCGCAATCGACCCGGCTTCCAGGAGAAAAGCGGTCGGCCCATTCGCCGTGATCCCAGCCGATCGCCTCGAAAGTCCGGCCGGCCTGCCGGAGCATCAGCTTGACGTGCCGCTCCTTGAGCCGCCGCGGCGGGGCGGCGACTTCGGCCCCTTCGGTCAGAAAGACCGGGCGCGGATTCCCGACGCCGTGGGGCTCGAGAAGGGCGAGCCCCCGCCAGAGGGCTTCACCCACGTCGGCAAAATCCAGCCGGGCGTCGATCGAAATCGAGGGCCGCAGGTCGTCAAATGACAGCTTTTCTTCGGCCCCGCGGTTCATCGCCTCCTTGAAGGCCGGAAGCGATTCCCGCCGGAGCGTGCAGCCGACGGCCTGGCGATGCCCGCCGTAGCTCAGGTAAAGAGCACGGGCGTTTTCGAGGCATTCGATCAGGGAAAACTTGGGGATGGACCGCCCCGAGCCGAAGGCGATTCCATCCTCGTAGGAGAAGAGAATGACCGGCCGGGAGAAGGCCTCTCTGAGCCGCGAGGCGACGATGCCGACCACTCCGCGATGCCACTTCTCGTCGCCGAGGACGAGCATCTTGTACTTCCGGTCGAGTCCTTCAGAACGGATGCGCGCTTCGGCCTCGGAAAAAATGGTTTCCTCGGTTGCCTGGCGCTTCCGGTTGAGGTCGTCCAACTCCATGGCCAAGGCGGTCGTCTCGGCCGCCGAGTCGGAGAAGAACAAGCGGAGGGCCAGGTCGGTCCGGCCCATCCGGCCGGCGGCGTTGATCCGCGGTCCGAGGCGAAAGCCGATATCGCCGACGGAAACCGGACGGCCGGCCAGGCCGCAGACCGCGATCAGGCTTCGGAGCCCGGGATTGGAAACGTTTTGCAGCTCGCGCAATCCCCGCCGGACAAAAATTCGGTTTTCTCCCCGGAGGTCGACGATGTCGGCAACCGTTCCGATCGCCACGAGCTTGAGATAGTGAGGGAGGACCGACGCCCGGCCCGTTTTTTGGAAGAGCGCCTGGATCAATTTGAAAGCCACCCCGACTCCGGCCAGGTTCCGGTCGGGATAGCTCGAACCGGGAATCACCGGATTGAGCAAGGCCAAGGCCTCGGGGAGCTCCGTCCCCGGAAGGTGGTGGTCGGTGATGATCACGTCGATGCCGGCGGATCGGGCCGCCCGGACAAAGCCGACGGATTTAATGCCGCAGTCGACACTGACGACGAGCTTCGCCCCGCGCCCGGTCGCGACGGCCACATGCTCGTCCTTGATCCCGTAACCGTCCTTGAGCCGTTCGGGGATAAAATAATCGGCCTTGCCCCCAAGGGTGGTCAAGGCCTTGTGGAGGATGACCGTTGACAAGACGCCATCCACGTCGTAATCGCCGAAAATCAGGATCGGCTCGCCGCCGGCGATCGCCCGCAGGATTCGGTCGACGGCTGCGTCCATGCCCTCGAAAAGAAACGGGTCGGGAACGTCCGCCAGGTCGCCCTCGAGGAAAAACCGGGCGGAGTCGACGTCGCCGATCCGCCGGTTGGCCAGAATCTGGCCGATCACCGGCGGTAGGCCGAAGGCTGCGGCCAGGGGGCCGGCCGCGTCAAACGGCGGAGCAACATTCCATACCGCTTCATCCATAGCGCCCGTACTTTAACACATCACCCTGCCCTCCTCAATAAAGACTGGCCCGTTCGTTGACTTGGCCCCGACCGGAATCTATAATCCTTTCATCATGTTAGGAAGACTCCGGGAAACGCTGGCTAAAACCCGCCAAGCGCTGAAAGCGTGCCTCGGGGACGTGCTCGGCTCGGGCCGCCCGCGCGAAGAAATTCTCGAGGCCTTGAGCGAATCGCTCATCCTGGCCGACGCCGGAGTGACCGTCTCGGAAAAAATCGCCGACGCGGTCCGGGACCGGACGAAAAAGAACGACGACGCGGGAACGATCGCGGCGGTCCTGAAATCGGAGTTGCTTCGGATCCTGGCAAAACGCGCCGTCCCGGCGGCGGACAACGGCGGGCCGGCCGTCATTCTCCTGGTCGGAGTCAACGGCGGGGGAAAGACAACCACGGCGGCCAAGATCGCCCACAAAGCCGCCGCCGACGGGAAGCGGGTTCTCCTGGTCGCGGCCGACACCTTCAGGGCCGCCGCCCAGGAACAGCTGGGGATCTGGGGAAAGCGTCTCGGGATCCCCGTCCATCGGGGCCGTCCCGGATCGGACCCGGCCGCGGTCGCCTTCGACGCGGTTCGCGAGTTCACGTCCGGAGCCTACGACCTGATGATCGTCGACACTGCCGGCCGCATTCACACCAACGCCAACCTCATGGCCGAGCTGGACAAAATCAAGCGGATTGTCGCCCGGGAAATCGAGAGCCGGCCGATCGAAGCCTGGCTCGTCCTCGACGCCGCCCTCGGCCAGAACGCCCTCGTCCAGGCCCGGGAGTTCCTCAAGTTCGCCGGACTCACCGGCCT
>Ga0209287_10001752_pt1 | contig 10443 bp, 5 predicted proteins | sample PPLLak3cmMay2015_2_FD_187255 | JGI IMG/M metagenome (GOLD analysis project Ga0209287, IMG submission 187255) | Freshwater sediment microbial communities from Prairie Pothole Lake near Jamestown, North Dakota, USA - PPLs Lake P8 Core (1) Depth... | ecosystem: Environmental > Aquatic > Freshwater... | reverse complement strand
ACTGTTGTAATCCTCATTGCTGACAATAAAGATGTTTTCGACGGGAAATACCTTCTTCAGCCTGTCAAAGGTCTGTTGCAGCAAGGTTCTCCCGGTTCCCAGGATATCCAGAAACTGTTTTGGCTTCCGGGTCCGACTGGATGATCTCTTCTGCGCACGTGATCCCGTCCATTTCCGGCATATTGCGGTCCATCAATACGACCTGCGGGCGCCAGAGGCGATACTGGGCCAAACATTCCTTGGCGCTGCTCACGGCCAACGCTTGATAGCCCAGGGATATGAGAATTTCTTCCATGGGCAGTTGCATATCCGTTTCGTCATCCACGATTAGAATCTTCTGGCTCCGCCCGAAGATCAGCGGATTAGGGCCCGGCACCCGCTCTTCAGTATTTGCGGTTACCAGAGGCAGAAAAATTTTGAAACTGGTGCCCTGCCCCAATTCCGAATAAACATGAATATCGCCTTCATGGGCTTTGATAATGCCGTAACTGGTGGATAACCCCAGCCCAGTGCCTTTGCCTACTTCTTTAGTGGTAAAAAACGGATCAAAACATTTGCGACGCACTTCCGGAGTCATCCCTTGCCCCGTATCCCGGATGCCGATCTCGGCCCGCGGACCTTTGCGCTTCACGGCAATGGTCAGCTTACCGCCCATCGGCATGGCATCGCGGGCATTGGTGCAGAGATTCATGACCACCTGGCTGAGGGCCGAATAATCGCCTTTGACATATAAAGAATTTTCCAGGTTCAACTGGATTTCGATTTTCTTATCGAACGATTTACTGATCAAATCGTAGGTTTCATTGACGACCTCGGCCAGTTCGACCGTTTTGAGCTCCTCGGCGTTGCCTTTGCGTGAAAATTGCACCAAGCTATCCACCAATTGGGCTCCGCGCTTGATGGCATTGAGAACCCTTTGGGTGATCTCAAGCTGTTCCGGGTTGTCACGGGCTTTGAGTTGCAACAGATTGTTGTTGGCCGTGATACCGGCCAGGATATTCCGGAAATTATGCGCCACCCCGCTGGCGATGATGCCGATCGATTCCAGTTTTTGAGCATGCAGCAGTTGCGCTTGCAGTTTTTTATGTTCTTCTTCCGCCTGCTTACGGTCCGCGATATCCCGGGCGATACCGCGGAAGCCTAAAATTTTATCCTTGGAATCCTTCACCAGTGAAATGGAAATCTCCAGCGGACAGGGCAAGCCGTCCTTACGCATCAGCGTGACCTCCACTCCCTTAATCGCTTTTCCGGTTCGCGCCACTTTTTTATTGGCTTGTAAAATAATTTTATAATTGGGCTCATCCACTACTTCACGTGTATTTTTTTCAAGAAGTTCCTCCCGCGTATATCCCAAAATTTTCAATGTGGCTTCATTAAAAAAAGTAAAATGTCCGGCCGCATCCACCTCATAATAACCGTCTTCGATGTTTTCAAGAATCGTGCGATATTTGGCTTCGCTCTCCGTCAAGGCCTCTTCATTCATCTTGCGCTCAATGGCCAGGGCCACCTGTTCGGAAACGGAGATCAGGACATGAATATCTTCTTCGGTATAATGATATTTATTGGTATAATGCTGAATCGCCATGGCGCCGATGATCTTTTCCTTAATCTTAAGCGGCACGCCGATCCAAACTTTGGAAGGCACCCCTTCGCCCTGCAGCCCCAGTTTTTGGCTGACTTCATCGGTGATGAACATGGGCTGGCCGCGGCGAATAACCTCGGCCGTATAACCCGGGGTATTGGGGTTGTAGACATTCGAAATACTCGTTAAATAATTCCGGTCCACTTCATCCGCGTAATAAGGAAAAACCAAACGGCCTTCGGACTCGTCGATCAGGGCGATATAAAAATTGGTGGCATCCACCACATCTTTGAGGATCGTATGGATGGAAAGAAAAAGCTCGTTTAAATCCCGGGTGGTGCTGACCGCATTGGAAATGCGGAAAAGAATGGAGGAAATATTCTCATTCTGCTTGCGGATGGAAATATCCTCCAGGCATTCATCATAATAAACAATATTCCCTCTTTCATCATATTCCACCCGGGCCGATTCGGAAACCCAAATGATCCGGCCGTCTTTGCGGTAAAATTGAGTTTCAAAACCGGTCAATTGACCTTTGGCGCGCAAGGTCTGAATAAACTCCTCGCGTTGGCCGGGATTGACGTAACATTGCTGCTTGAAATCCGAAATAGCAGCAAGCAGATTTTCACGGTTTTCGTAACCCAAAATGCGCGCCAGGGCCGGATTGGCGTCGATCAAACGGCCGTTAAAGGCGGTCTGAAACAAGCCCAACAATGAATTTTCAAAAAGACTACGGTATTTTTTTTCAATAAGAACAAAAGCGTCTTCAGCCTGTTTGCGGGCAATGGATTCGAATTCCAGTTGTTTAACTTTTTCATGCAGATCCTTATAGGTCAGTCTTTTTTGCATAAACTCCTCAGGCGGCCCTGATCCGGCCCTTTGGTTGATGACAATGAAGGGGTTGCTACCGAAATCAGCATGAAATCATTGACTTTTTCGTATGGAAAAATCAGTCTTGCCTCATCTTATTATCAAAATAGTTTGCAATTGATCTATATTGCCTATTTTTTAGTGAAAATTATATGGTATTTATCCGGATGTGTCAATAAAAGTGTTAGAACTAACATCTTGTTTTAACTTGAAATTTAAACAAAATGATGTTATGTTTTTAAATCGAAACTCGCAAAACCTTGCTTAAAGAGGAAAAGACCATGCCGAATAAACAAAAATTAGTGCAAGTCGCTTTGATCCAATGGCCGCCGGTTTTTTTGAACTTGGCGGCAAGTCTTGAAAAAGCCCTGGCCTTAATGGAACAAGCGGCTCAACAAGGCGCCGTCCTGGTGGTCTTCCCGGAATCATGGTTGCCGGGTTATCCGGTCTGGTTGGATTACGCGCCTAAGGCTGCGCTCTGGGATTATAAACCGGCCAAGGTGCTTTATCGTATATTATCCGAAAATTCAATGGCCATCCCTGGGCCGGAATTTGAACAACTGCGTCAAAAAGCTCAAAAATTGCAAATCGATCTGGTTATGGGAATTCATGAACGCCTCGGCCATACCCTTTACAACACCATGTTGTTTATTTCAAAAAAAAATCAGGCTTTTCAAATACACCGCAAAATCATGCCGACCTACACGGAACGTTTGGTTTGGGGCCAGGGCGACGGCAGCACTCTGCAAACGCTTGCCTCCGCATACGGCCCAATCGGCGGTTTAATTTGTTGGGAACATTGGATGCCGCTGGCGCGTGCGGTCATGCATGCCAAACAGGAGTGTATCCATATAGCGCAATGGCCGGCAGTCAAAGAACTCCATCAGATCGCCAGCCGGCATTATGCCTTTGAAGGACAATGCTTTGTGCTTGCTTCCGGGTCTTACTTGACCCGCAAAGATATGCTGGATGGCTTCCATTCCCTCGGTTCCAACAGCCCGGAACCGTTGGAGCTCCTGGAAGCTTTTGCAGGACCGGATGATGCCGTTATCTTAGGCGGAGGCAGCGCGATCATTGCACCGGACAGCACTTACGTGATGGCTCCTCTTTTAGAAAAACCCGGCATTGTCTATGGCACTTTGGATCTGGACCTGATCCGCGAAGGAAACCTGGCGCTGGATACGGCCGGCCATTACGCCCGGCCCGATCTTTTTCAACTGGAAGTGAACGTAAAACCTTTACTGAATGTTCAATTTAAATCCTGAAAACTCGGTCACCGCCCCTATGCACCTTGTCAATCTCCTGACGAACGGCATCTTGTTGATTAGAAATCCGACTGTGTTGATAAAATTCCTCTAAAAATTGACAGTGTTTTCGACACAATTTTGACATGTCCTGCAAAAAATCCGCTGAACCAATGCTCGGCTTCAAATCCCCGTATGCTATGCTTATTATCTAATTGAATTCACTGATAATATTAGTTTAGCAAGCCAATGAACATTTCTGGCATAAGGCTTGCTGTATTAGCTGACAAAGGATTCCGCAGTTATAAACCGCTTATTATTAATTTATTCAGATGGGGGCATCCAATGGCTAATTTCAACAGCAACTCTCTCCACCATCATTTAGTCGCAATCAAGGATGGTCATCGCCGGTTCGAAAACGCCTTTCAAGGCGTAGCTCGTATGATCCTGGAAACGGATATTGAAAAGGTTGTGGTGAACGGCAAAACGACCTATGATTTCAGCATATTCCGCAACGGCAAAAAACATTTGATCGGTCTCTATGACGAGATCAACAGCTTTGTGTCTTATGTGAAAGATGCGGCCGAAGGCGGATCGTCCAAAGAAATGGCCTATGTGCTGGTTGGAGAACCGGGCAACGGCAAGACCTTTTTCGTGGAATACCTTTGCGCTAAATACCGCGAATTCCTCTCCCGGGAAAAAAACCGCAAATACTCTTTCCGCTTTCTGAATATCGATCGCCTGGGCACCTACGGCAAGATCAAAACGATCGAATCCCAGACCTATGAAGATCCCATGATCTTGGCCATGAATCTTTTCAATAACCCGGAAGAAAACAAAGCCTATCTGGCCAAGGAGATCGGATTCAGCGACAAGCAAATTGAAGATCTCTACGAAGACTACCGTCCTTTGGGGGCCTGCAGCAGCTATATCTGGAACGACATCCGCAATCATACCGGCGATAAAATCGAAGAAATGTTGAAACAGATCGAGATCCTTTCGGTGCCGCTGACGGAAAGCCTGGGCACGATCACGGGGAAGTATCCGGCCAAAGACAAAATCACTTCTTCGGCCGTGGATTTATTGGGAGAAGAGTCCATCCAGCGTCTGCTCCATATCAGCGATACCAATAACCCCTATCGCTTTGATTTGCGAAGAGGCGCCCTGGCGCGCGTGGCCGGCGGCGGCATTCATTTCAGCGACGAAATCTTTAAAAACAAGAAAGATCTGGTCCAAGTCTACCTGGGCGTCATTCAAAACCGAAATATCGAAATCGACGGTTACAAATGGCCCATTGACAGCTTGATCATCGCCACCAGCAACAACAGCGAATTCAACCGCTTTTTATCCGAAAAAGAAGAAGCGCCCATCGTGGACCGCTGCCGGATTTGCTATGTTTCCCATAATACCAATTACAAGCTGCAGGGCGAACTCTCTCAATATACCATCGGCAATGAACCGCGCACGACCCTGACGCGCGAAAACCTGCATCAGGATCCTAATTTGAACTATGCCACTTCCGTGGCCGTGGTATTGACGCGCCTGCCCCGTTCCGAAAAGTTGACCGCCGTGGAAACCATGAAGCTGGCCGCCGGTGAAGTGGCCGGTGAAAAAAGCATTAAAACTCTTTCCGAAGTGATCGACACCCTCAACCAGGACCCCGACATTACCAAACGTTTCGGCCAAAAAGGCCTGGGCCAAAGAAACCTGGGCCGGGCCATCCAGCTGCTCATTGAAAGCTCCGAAACCAATGAAGGCCGTTGCATGTTTGCCTATGATATCTTTAAAGCGCTGGAACGGATCATCTTGGACTATGTTAACGAAGCCAATGACCGGGCCAAATATTTGGAAGACATCAAAATCGCCAAAGGACTGTACCGCGAGCGGATCATGACCGAGATGTTCAATGCCTACATGGATGAACCGCTGGCCATCAAAAAAGACGTGATGAATTACGTCAACATGATCATCGGCATCGATGCTGAAAATCTAGGTCCCGACAAGATGTGGAAATACAAAGATCCGCAACACGGAGAACTGAAAGCCCTGAAAATAGATGAGCGCTATATCAAAAGCGTGGAAGAACGTTTGGAACTCAAAACCACGGAGCAGCGTGAGACCTTCCGGGCTTCGATCCGTAAGATCTACGGTCAAAAAATCTCCATGAATCCCAATTATGATTTCATGGATAACCTCGAACTGGTCAAAGCCGTGACGGATGTGCGCTTAAAATCGGATATTGCCGGGACCGGCAGCTTGATCGGCGCGCTGGCCAACCGCACCAATGAGGAAAATCAGAAACTCTATGATCGCATGATCCGGACCATGTTTGAGAAACTGCATTATTGCAGGACCTGCGCGCAAAAATCCATTGAATATTTTTGCACCCAGGAAGATGAAAAATAAAGTAATGACTTTGGTTTAAAGTTCCCCGGTTCACGGTTCAAGGTTAGAAAACAATGAAGATTGAACGGTTTGAAGAGACTCAAGGTCATCAAGCATGAAAAACCAAGCTTTGGCTTATTATAAAAAATTGAAAAAAAGAGGTCTGGCTACAAACCAGGAGGCCATTATCCGAACCGAATTAGCGGGACCTGTTCAACATTCAGAGGATTTCCCCGCTCCGTATCCAAACGATCTCCTTTCACGGCCGCTCGGCTTCTACCTACAGGGCGATCTGAACTTCCTACAATCGTTTCCTTCCGCGCAGATCCCCTTTTATACTTGCCTGCGCTCCATGGATGAATTAATTGAACGGGACAAGCAAAGGGAAAAAGACGGCTTCCCGCGCAAAATTCGGGTCGGCCGCCTGATCAAGCCGGGTAAAGGCGGTAAAGGCAAGATCGTGGTCGTACCTTCAACCGTGGAAGAAAAATTCATTCACGACAACGATTTTAAACCTGAAACCGAAGAACAATCCTCATCCGGTTCAGGAGAAGGCAAAGAGGGCGAAGTCATCGGCGAACAACCGGTCCACGCGCCTGAAGGCGGCGCCGGTCCCGGCGGTCCCGGGCAGGGCGAAGAAGGCCCTCATGAAATGGAATCCAATGCCTATGATCTCGGAAAATTGCTCACCGAAAAATTCGAATTGCCCAATCTGAAAGACAAGGGCAAGAAACGTTCATTTACCCGTTACACCTATGATATGACCGACCGCAACCGCGGTTTTGGGCAATTCCTCGACAAAAAGGCCACTTTGCGGAAAATCGTCGAAACCAACATCCATTTGGGTAATCTTCCGGAAGTTGATGACATTGATCCCGCCCGGTTCCTGGTTTCCCCCAAGGATAAAATCTATCGTATTCTTTCCAAGGAAAAAGATTACGAATCCCAAGCCATGGTGTTTTTCCTAAGGGATTACTCCGGCTCCATGATCGGCAAATGCACCGAACTGGTCGTGGCCCAGCATGTTCTGATCTACAGCTGGCTGTTATACCAATATTCCATGCAAGTCGAATCGCGGTTATCCTGCACGATACGGACGCCAAAGAAGTCCCGGATTTCTATACCTATTATAATTCCAGAGTCGCCGGCGGCACCCGGGTGGCTTCCGCCTATAAATTGGTGAATGAGATCATCCAAAAGGAAAATCTGGCTCAGGAATACAATATCTATGTCTTTCACGGAACCGACGGCGATGATTGGGACACGGACGGCAAGGAAGCCGTTCCGGAAATAAAAAAGATACTCCCCCTGATCAGCCGTATCGGCGTAACCATTGTCGAACATTCCGGCGGCTCGACCCGCAAAACCGAAGTCCAAAAATATCTGGAAGACTCCCGGCTGCTGACGGAAAAACCGGAACTGATTCGCATGGATGTCATGCAGGAAGACGCCGAGGAACCGCGTGTGATTGAAGGCATTAAAAAACTGATTTCGCAATCGCACCATTTTAGTCGCGCGACGGCGGTATAAACGGATTGGAGACGAGTGCCGGGAGTCAGAATATTGGTTACGACTCTAGTTTGCCGACAGGACCCCGTTCGCCCCAAGCTCTTCGACGAGCTCAGGGCGAACGGGTAAAAGCTATACAATCGTATTCCCGTTCGTGTTGAGCTTGTCGAAGCACTCAGTATGAACGGTTCACTAAAGCGGTCTTTTAAGCGCCTGAACGGTTATAATATTTTAATGATGTGAAAACATGGAACTGATCGATCAACATACCAAGAAAATCATGGAGGGCTGCAAAGAAAGAGCCAAAGCCGTCGGCCTGAATTTCCAGGACGAAACCTTGGAATATATCGTCAGCAACCGCGATTTGATTGAATTAACTCCAAAATACATGATTCCTACGCTTTACGATTATTGGGTGCATGACGTGGAAGTTTTAAAGGAAAAAGGACGTTATGAACTTTACCCCGGTAATCCTTATGAAACCGTCATCAATACCCGTCCGGCTATTTCTTTTTACAATGACAATAACCCGGATTGGCTCAATGTCATGATTTTTTACCATGTGTTGGCCCATATCGATTTTTTCCAAAATAACATCTTTTTCCGCCATACCTGGGATTACGATTTCACCGGTCAAGCTCTTTCCGATAAACGATTGATCGCCAAATATCGGGCCGAAAAAGGCCGCTTCGTCGATTATATCATTGAATTCGCCCGGGGCATCGATAATTTGGTAGGCTATCATGAAGAACTCTCCAATACGGACCAGGAAGCACCCACCAAAGAATCGAAACGCTTTGATTATTATTTTGACGTTTTTCTGCAAACCAATCGTAAACTGAAGATCAGCGAGTATATCGAGGAGATCAACCGTTACAATGATTGTCTGCAAAGAGACGGAGAATCGGGCCACCGGACGTTTTTTGCCGAAGTCATTAAAAAATACCCCGAATTCGATTCGATCTTTCAAAAAAATCTGGAAACCAAAAACGGCCGCCGTCTGGATTTACTGCAATACCTGGCCGAATATTCTTCTTTTCTGAATAAAGAGGAGAATAAATGGATGCAAAGCATCCTGCAACTCGTTCGTAAAACCTCCATCTTCTTCCAACCGCAAATCCGGACCAAGATCATGAATGAGGGCTGGGCCAGTTATTGGCACGAACAACTCTTTTTGCAGGATGACCGCATCAAAGGGCATGAGGTGGCTTTTGCGCGGGTCAATTCCGGCGTGACCTCCATGCCGCGGGTCGGACTGAATCCGTATGCATTGGGCATGCGGCTTTTTTACTATATGGAAGATCTGGCGGACAAAGGCCGGTATTCCATTCCATTTCAGAGAATGCAGGATACGCAGGCCCGAAAACATTTCGATCGGAAAACCGGTCAAGGGCGGGATTTTATCTTCAAAGTCCGCGCGAATTATTGCGATTTCATGCTGATTAATGATTTTATCGATCAGGACTTCATAGATCAACATAAGCTTTTTGTCGCCGGAAAACGATTGAACAAAAATAAAATGGTTCTGGAATATTATGTAAAAAGCCGCAAGGCCCGCGACTACCGCCGGATGCTCACGGATTCCCTTTATCATCCTCCGGATATTGTCATAGATAAAGAAAAAAGTTCCGAGCGCACCCTTTATTTAACGCATCGTTTTGAAGGCAAACCCTTGATCAAAGACTTTATTCCCAATACCCTCTTGGGCATAGAATATCTCTGGGATGGTCCGATCAAACTCGAGACCACCGAAGTGGTACCGCAATCGGCGGCTGCGCCGCAGCCCTATTATCCGAACCCGATCCCGCAGCCGGCTGCTGAAGATAAAAAAGAAACGGAAATCAAATGGCAACGGGTTCTATACACCATGGAAAACCGCAAATGGTCTAAAACGGTCTTATAAAATATCCGGGACGAATGACTCCGGCTTAGCGCCTGGAGGACCCTGCGACAAACGTCTGATTAAAAGGGACGAAGATGGAAAACATCCAAAACGCGCTGGCAAACCTGAACCGCAGTCTCAGTGCGAAAGACCAACACAGCCCCATTTCTTTCGATGAGTTCTTGCAAATACTCATGACTCGGCCCTCAACGATCATTCGCAATATCTTTCAGGTCTTTCATGATATGGTCAAGTCCTATGTAGGGGAAGGTTATGACGAATATCCGGATGATCCGGAATCGATTGATTTTGTCTATTATGACTGCGACCGTCTGTTTGTTGAAAACACGGACCACCCCTTTTTCGCCGATCGACTGTTTGCCAATCGGTTAATCAGCCATGTTGAAACATTGCGCCGCGGCGCTCAACAAAATAAATTATACATTTTTAAAGGTCCGCCCGGTTGCGGTAAAAGCACTTTTCTGAATAACTTATTGCTGAAATTCGAGGAATATGCCAATACCGAGCAAGGGCTCCGTTATGAAGTGGTCTGGCGCCTCGACCGGAAAATCTTGGGTCTTTTTCCCAAGGAAGAAGCAGGACCTCTCCACCCCTTGCTGGAAGCGTTGGAGCCGTCCAGCCGTCTGCGCCAACTCCTGCTTGAAAATCATTCGCCGGCCGCCAACGAACTTGAAGACGACGCTTCCCTTTACAAAGAAGGCGGAGGTTTGCACGGGCATGACGATTTTGTGGAAGTGCCTTGCCCGGGGCATGACAATCCCATTTTGATGATCCCCAAACAGAACCGCCGTGCGTTTTTCGACGACTTGATTGAAAACGGCGAGTTCAAATGGAAGCTGTTTACGGAAAAGGAATATGAGTGGGCTTTTAAAGAAACGCCCTGCACCATCTGCAGTTCGCTTTATGATGCCCTGGCGCATAAATTAAAAAATCCTTTAGAAGTATTTAAA
>Ga0209287_10001748_pt1 | contig 10453 bp, 12 predicted proteins | sample PPLLak3cmMay2015_2_FD_187255 | JGI IMG/M metagenome (GOLD analysis project Ga0209287, IMG submission 187255) | Freshwater sediment microbial communities from Prairie Pothole Lake near Jamestown, North Dakota, USA - PPLs Lake P8 Core (1) Depth... | ecosystem: Environmental > Aquatic > Freshwater... | reverse complement strand
TGGAGGTGCTGCGGGGCATTCGGCGGGCCGTCTATCTTTATCCCGGGAGCAGCAAGCCGATTCGAAAACTTTGCCGTCTGGGTAGCACCGAAGAAGAGCTCCTAAAAGCGTTGGGTCTCGAAATCGAGGCGGTTAGGTAGTACAAGTGTAAATAACAAGTACTTTTCCCAGTCTCGCGGTAAGGAAAAATCCCAGGGTCATGGTAAGGAGATTTCCCAGGCCCATGGTAAACAGATTTCCCAGTCGACATCGGAATGATTCAAACCTCCTTTTTTGATTTTTTAATCCTATACGATTCCCCGTCCAGGGTGAAGACCTTGGCATGATGAAGCAGCCGGTCCAGAAGGGCCGTGGTCATGATCGTATCACCCATCATCTCGGCCCAGGCCTCAAAGCTCTTGTTCGAGGTCACGATCAGCGAGGCCTTCTCGTACATCTCGCTGATCAGGTTAAAGAACAGGTTCGCCTCCCGCCTTTCGATGGGCGTATAGCCGATCTCATCGATTTATGTGGAGTTCCACATAAATCGACTAATGGTAAGACCACGGTAATGTGAAGTTGATCGCGCAACTCGTTATGGAAGAAGGAGGTTGGGCGATGAGGACTTCACATTACTGGTCTGGTAGCATCGGAACCATCCACTTTCTTTTAGGAGGTTCCAATGCTTCAGGAGTTATTCCCACGAGTTCACGGTCGCTATTCCTCTTTACCAGTCCTTGGCCCGATCACGGAGGGCTTCGCGGCTTTCCTCGTCGGTCGGGGCTACCCGCAGCGGCCCGTGCGCTTTCACCTTCGAGCGGCGCGGAGGGTCGACGAGCGACTAAGACGACGGCGCTGTAGATCGATCACCGAGGTTACTCGCGCGGACCTGTTGGGGTGTGCCCCGGCGGCAGGTCGGTCACAGAAGGACGTCGGCAGATCTGCGGTCGTCCGCCTCTTGGAAGTATACCTCACCGAACAAGGAATGCTGCAGCGGCCAGAGTTGTCGAACCCCGCGGAGCAGAGGCTTGGTGAGTATGGTCGTTACCTGGAAAAGGTCCGTGGTCTCGCCCGGTCGACTATCGAGGCACACTTGGTAACAGCGTCGCAGTTCGTTGCCCATCTCAACAACCGGAGTGGCGTTGCGACCTTTCCGCAGCCAACCGCACAGGACGTGGAAACATTCGTACGGGATACCGGCCGTCGTATCAGCCGGGCAACTCTTCAGCACACGGTTGCCCACCTTCGCTCGCTGCTTCGCTTCCTCGCTGCCCGCGGTGAGATCACGGCCGGTCTGGACTCTCAGATCGACACCCCTCGGGTCTACCGGGGAGAGCGTCTTCCTTGTTCTCTCCCCTGGGCAACTGTGCGTGCTTTTTTAGAATCGATCGACCGCTCGACATCCTTGGGAAGGCGGGACTATGCCATGTTCCAGCTCATCGCGAACTACGGGCTTCGTGCGAGCGAGGTAGTCGGCTTGAGGCTGGATGACATCCAGTGGCGCACGGGCTGTCTGCGCGTGGCCCAGCGAAAGACTGGCACCCCGCTGATACTCCCGCTTACCGACGCTGTTGGCGACAGCTTGGTGGCCTACATTCGCCGGGGACGCTCGCAAACATGCTACCGGGAGGTCTTCCTCAGACACCGAGCGCCGGCCGGACTGTTGAAGCCGACCGCTGTCACGGAGGCGTTTCAGGCTTGGTCGAGGCGGAGCGGGTTGTCCATTCCCTTCCAAGGTTGTCACTGCCTCCGACACTCGTACGCCGTGCACCTGCTGCGGCAGGGGACATCCCTGAAGACCATCGGTGATCTGCTTGGGCACCGAAGCGCTGAGAGCACCTGCGTCTACCTTCGTCTCGCCATCGAGGACCTTCGCGAGGTCGCTCTCAACCTGCCAACCAGTACGGACCAGGAGGGAGAAGCATGAGAAGCAGATTCACCTCCGTCTTGGCTCCCACCATTACCCGCTATCTGTCTCTGAAAGAGGCCCTGGGCAGCGCCTATATGGTAGAACGCAACGTCATGGCCCATCTAGACGCATTCCTGGCGGCTGCTGGTCATGATCTCGATTCAGAGATCCTCGAGCAGTGGATCAAGACACGCTCCCAGTTGGCCAGTGGCGTGCGGCGCAACTGGATGCGCATCGTCCGTAATCTCTGTTTGTACCGGCGGCGCACCGAGCCCGCATGCTTCGTGCCAGACCCTTCCAAATTCCCCCCTCACCACCAAGTTCTCAAACCCTATATCTTCCAAGAGGCCGAAATCGATCGACTTCTGGCCGAAACTGGCCAACTTCGACCCGCAAACCGCTCTCCTCTTCGGCGTCAGAACGTTCTGCTCGGGCTTGTCCTGCTCTATACGGCCGGCCTGCGTCGCGGCGAACTCCTAAGACTGACCGTGGCAGATTGTGACCTGTTGGAGGGCACCCTTCTCGTTCGCGAATCGAAGTTCCACAAGTCGCGGCTGCTTCCCCTCTCCGGCGACGCCATCCGTGCCATTAAGGTGCTTCTTCAGGAACGGAGGGAAAAGCAGTTGCCGCTCTCGCCCGACTCACCTCTGCTCTGGAATGACTACGGTGGCTCGGGGGCATACTCAGGGTCGGGCTTCGGCGAGGCTATCCATTACCTCCTTCGCAGCAGCGGTATCCGAACCGCAACAGGGCGGCTTCCCCGAGTCCACGACTTTCGCCATACCTTCGCGGTGCACGCCCTGCTGCGGTGGTACCGCACCGGCAGGGATGTGCAGGCGAAGCTTCCCGCACTGGCTGCTTACATGGGTCATGTCTCCATCGTCTCTACCCAACACTACCTACATCTCGTCGACGAACTCGCCTCTATCGCCAGTGATCGGTTCCAGAAACGCTATGGAGTACTGATAAAACAGCCGAATGGCGCGGACACACGAGGAGGTCGATCATGACGCGTACACAGCCCAACGCTCTGGCCGCTGCGGTGCGGCATTTTTTCTCCGAGCATCTGCCTTCCGTGCGAGGCCTCAGCCCCCACACAATCCGCAGCTACCGCGATACTTTCTCGTTGCTGCTTCGTTTCATGGGTGGGCAGCGGCAGCGTTCTCTGACGACCCTCGACATCGATGATGTCGACCTTGTGCTTATCCTTGCTTTCCTCGATCATCTGCAAGACAACCGGGGGAACCAGTCCGCGACCCGCAACATCCGACTGGCAGCCCTTCACACTTTCTTCCGCTACCTCGCCGGCCGGATCCCCGAGCGTTTCGAGCAGTGCCAGCGCATCCTCGCGATCCCGTTCAAGCGCACCCACTCACGTCCCGTGGAGTACCTTGAGTACGAGGAAATCCAGGCCATTCTGACCGCAGTGGATCGGAGCACCACGGAGGGTCGACGCGACTATGCCCTCATCGCCACCATGTTCAATACTGGCGGCAGAGTCCAAGAGGTCCTCGACCTCAGGCCTTGTGACCTTCAGCTTGCCCGTCCATTCCACGCGCGGTTGTTCGGTAAGGGGCGGAAGGAGCGTCTGTGCCCACTCTGGCCACAGATGGCTCGGCTACTCAGTGACCTCCTCACCGAACGAGGCCTCGACTCGCGCTCTCAGGAACCACTGTTCCTAAACCATCGCGGTCAGCACCTCTCCCGTTACGGCGCCCGCTATGTCCTTGCCAAGTACTGCGACCGGGCTCGCCTCTCCTTACCGTCGCTTGCACACAAACGGCTTCACCCCCACTGCATGCGCCATAGCACGGCTGTCCACCTTCTCAAGGCCGGCGTCGATCTCGTCACCATCAGCCATTGGCTCGGCCACGCCAGTGTCGATACCACCAATCGCTATGTGTCTGTCGATCTCGACGCCAAACGTGAAGCCATCAGCAAGATAGAGCCATCTGGCAGAACGGTTCCCCAAAAGTCTGCCTGGAGGACCAACCACTCCCTCCTGGAGTGGCTTGAGGCCTTGTGAGGACAGAGTAATGTGAAGTCCTCATCGCCCAACCTCCTTCTTCCATAACGAGTTGCGCGATCAACTTCACATTACCGTGGTCTTACCATTAATCGATGATGATGAGGTCCGATTTCATGATCCGGCGAAGCCGATGTTCAGACGTCTTTTGGACCTCGGCGGTTTTCAGCAGCCGGATCAGATTCGTGACCCGCTCGAAGCAGACCTTGTATCCCTTGTCCACGGCCGTTCGGCCGAAAGCGACCGCTAAGTGACTTTTCCCGATGCCGGGCGGCCCAAAAAAGAGAAGATTTTCCTTGGTGTCGATCCAGCGACAGTCCAGGAGATTAACCGCCTCCGATTTTCCGATCCCCTTGACCCGTCCAAAATCGAAGCTCTCCAGCTCCTTGGGGACCGGGAAGTGGGCTCCGGTCATGTTCCGCTCCACCCGCCGCCGAATCCGATAATCGATCTCCGAGGCAAAGACGGAGTTGAGGAACCCCAGATAGGAGATTTTCCGGGACTCGGCGTCGTTGATCAGCTCGTCCAGGTTGCGGAGGATCCCCTGAAGATTGAGCGCTTTGAGGCTGGAGAGCGTCTGCTGATGGGCTTTCATCAGATCGCCCTCTCCCGGGCCGCTTCTTCGTATTCGACCACGGACCGTTGGCTGACATTCAAGGGCTGATACGTGCGGGTCCCCGAGATTTCGATCGGTTCCGCCTCCCGAATCCGGCTCTCCCGTTCAAAATGAGCATAGGTGTCCTTGAGATTTCCGAAGCTCGGGGTGTCGTTTTCCAGACAGTAGGCCAGGGCCTTTTCCAGGATCTCGGAATCGACCTCCCGCTCGGCAAACGATCTCCGGGCTTCCATGCTCTGATCCCGGGCGTACCGGGGAAAAGTCTCGAAGGTGCGTTGGACGAACCGCTTCCACAGATCCAGGTCGAAAAGCCCGAAAGTCCGGTTTTTCAGCTCCTCGACGGTTCGCTCGTTCTCCCTCAGACAGCCGCGCTTGGAGATCTGCAGCCCCGGAATCAGCGAGAGTTCGTAGGCGACGATCTCCCGGCCGGTCCGGACATCATAGACGAAAAGTTCCGTATCGGTCGTGAAGATCTCGACCGTCTTGTTCCGGTAACGAATCGGCAACGGGTAGAGACAGGCCTGGACCGAGATCAAGGCTTTATCGGTGGCCGTCCGCTCCTCCCGGCCGCAGAGCGTGTCCTTACGAAAAATGGAGTTTTTCAACGGCCGAAGATGCTCCCGCTCCAGTCCGATCAGAAGCGCGGGGATCTGCTTGGTCGCCTGGGAGATCTTTCCGTTGGCCCGCCGCTCGAGCCAGCCCCGGAGTCCGGCGTTGCCCTCATCGACGGAGGCGAAGTCCCGGGTCGAAAGGAAGCTGCCTTTGACGAATTTCACCAGGTTTTCCACCTTGCCCTTCGATTCCGGATCCGCCGCCCGGCAGACATACAGCTCCAGCTCCTGTTCCTCGATCAGCTGCCTAAAATCCTGAGTGAAGACGACATCCCCGCCGTTTTCGCTGACGACCATCAGCCGGTCCTGGTCGATCACCAGCTCCCGCGGCCGGCCCCCAAAATAATCAAAACAGTCCAAAAGATGCCGAATGACGTCCAGCGTCTTAAAGGGCCGCTCCTGGAAAACCACGAACTTGAACCGGCTGGCCGAAAGAACCGCGGCAAAAATATAGAGCTTCAGCCCGCTGCGGCAGCGGAACTGACCGAAGTCCAGCTGCATCTGCCGCCCGAACGGCAGTTCGGGGACCTTCGTGTACGTCGTAAGCGTCCGGTAAACCCATCTTCCTTCTCCTGAGGTTCAGTGAGACACTTTCATCAGGATGTGAAGGGACGTCCCTGATATTTTCGCCCGGCGGGGCGAAGAATCAGATTCCAGCAGATATCGAGGAGGAACGATGGATCAAGATCTCGAGAAAACACGAAGCTGGCGGAAGGTGATCCGAGAGGCATCCCAGAGCGGGCTGTCGGTTCGCGAGTTCTGTCGTCGACACAAGCTGAAGGAAAGTCAGTTTTACATCTGGCAACGCCGACTCAAGAAAAGCCGTAAGGATCAGGGCTCGGCCACGTTTGCGTTGGTCAGCGAAGAGCCGGGGGCCATAGCGGCCGGACTTGAGCTTGTGCTCAAGAGCGGAATGCGGATCCGGATCGGCCGGGGAGTTGACGCGGCGACGTTACGGACGGTGTTGGCGACGGTCGATTCATGCTGAGTATTCCGGCGGCGATCAAAGTTTATGTCTGCACGATCGCCTGCGATATGCGGCGGAGTTTCGACGGGTTGTCGATGATGGCCGAACAGATCATCCGTTGCAATCCGTACGAGGGTCATCTGTTGGTCTTCTGCAACCGCCGAAGCGATCGGCTGAAGATCCTCTACTGGGACCGGGACGGCTGGGCGATCTGGTATAAAAGGCTGGAGGCGGGGACGTTCCAGTTTCCGTTCCAGGCGACGGGCCGGAAGGAGTTGGCGGCCTGGGAGTTGGGACTGCTGTTGGAAGGAATCGACTTGGCGCGGGGCCGGCGGCGAAAGCGGTACAGCCGGCCAGAAAAAGATTGAAAATATATTCAAAAAAACGCATTTTTCTCTTGACAAAAGCCGGTACTTAATATAGAGTATCGGTATGAAGACCGAGGCTCAATTGGAACGTCGGATCCGGAGAATCCAGGAGCGGCTGGCTCAGCTCGGCCCGATGCGGCCGGGGAGTCTGTCGAAACAATACAACATCTGCGGGACGCCGGGCTGCCGGTGCAAGGATCCCGACCATCCGCGAAAGCACGGGCCTTACTATCATTTGAACTACGCCTGGGGCGGCCGGAGTCAGACCGAGTTTGTGAAGCCCGCCGCCGTGGCCGAAGTGCGGAAGCAATTAGCCGTCTACAAGCTCTTTCGAGCTCTGACGAACGAATGGGTGGAGGTGTCGATCGAGTTGGCCAAGCTTCGGAGAGGGAGTCGATCGAATGAAGATTGACCGCAAGAAGCTGCCCGTCGACGTTGACCAGTGTCAGGCCATGATCCTCGAACTGGTCCAGGAACTCGACCGCAAGGACCGCCGGCTTCTCGGAATGCAGCACATGTTGGAGAAGCTGTTGCGGTGGCGATACGGGGCGAAGCGGGAACGGATAGACGAGAAGCAGTTGTATTTGTTTGCCGCGGAGGTTTTGGCCGCGGCGGAGAAAGAGGCCCGGACCGAGGAGACGGGAGAACGTCCACCCCGGCCTGGACACGGCCGGAAGCCTCTTCCCCGACAACTCGAACGGCGCCGAGTGGAGCATGATCTCGGGCCGGAAGAGCGGATCTGTCCGGAATGCCGGGGGGCTCTCCGCCCCATCGGCGAAGAAGTGAGCGAGCGGCTGGAGTTCGTTCCGGCCCAGCTGTACGTGATCGAGGATGTCCGTCGGAAATACGCCTGCCCGAAAGGGTGTGGGATTGTGACCGCCTCGAAACCGATGCAGCCGATCGAGAAGGGCTTGCCGGGACCGGGGCTTCTGGCTCATGTGACCGTCTCCAAGTACGCCGACCATCAGCCCCTCCATCGACAGACGGAAATGTTCCAGCGGCAAGGGATCACCCTCTCGCGCCGGACGATGGCCGACTGGATGCGGCGGTGCGCCGAACTGGTGATTCCGCTGTATGAGAGAATGAAGGAGATGGTTTTGGCCTCCAAGGTCGTTCAGACCGACGATACGCCCGTGGGAGTGCTTGACCCGACGTTGCCGCGCACCCGAACGAGCCGTATCTGGACATATGTCGGAGATCGGGACCATCCCTACACCGTCTATGACTATACCCCGGATCGCAGCCGGAACGGCCCGGAATCGTTCATCGGTGAGTATCGTGGGTTCCTCCAAGCGGATGCCTACTCCGGTTACGATAAGTTGTACAAGGGAGAGAAGGTGATTGAAGTCGCCTGTTGGGCTCATGCCCGACGCAAGTTCTACGAAGCCGAGACCTCCGACCTGATGCGTTCGATGATCATGATGGCTTATATCCGGCTGCTGTATGACGTTGAGCGGGAAGCTCGGGACTTGGCCTTGGACGGCCCCGGGCGGCTTCTCTTGCGGCAAGAAAAGAGCATCCCGATCCTTGCGGACATTGAAGCCTATCTGCGACGCGAACAACCGGAGGTTTTGCCCAAGAGCCCCGAGGGCCAAGCGATCTCTTATGCTCTGTCGAACTGGAAGGCCTTGTTCCGTTACAGTCAAGACGGCGACCTGGAAATCGACAACAACGGGGCGGAGCGGAGCCTGCGCGGGGTGGCAGTCGGACGAAAAAACTGGATGTTTTTCGGAAGCGACAATGGCGGCCGCACCGCCGCGATCCTGACCAGCTTCACCACCAGTTGCAAACGGCATGACGTCAACCCCTATGCTTACTTGAAGGATATCTTCGAGAGAATCAGCGCTCACAAACTGTCCCGCCTCGACGACCTCCTGCCGGACAAGTGGAAAGCCGGTCGCGTGCCAACCGATCTCTCTTGAATCCGAAAATATCCGGTCGTAACTATCTCACCAAGCTTGAACTGATGGAAGATGGGTTTACCGGACGCTTACTGTACGTCCGCACCGCGTCCGCAAGCTTCAACTCCTCCGTCTCGACGAGATAGGCGACATAATGGCGGAGCGTCTGCTCGTTTCCCGGAAGCGCCCCCCGTCGTTCCTCCAGATAATCGTAGACCGAAGAGATCTGCAGCGGTTGATTCTCGTTGACCGCATACACCTCGAGGATGTCGCCCTTCAAGTCATCAAAGCCTTTATCCCGAAACTGGCGGACTTGCCGCCAGATCCGGTACTCCTCTTCCCCCATGGCGAAGTATCGGGCCACCGTCCGGGGATCAAGATCCAGCGTCTTGACAATGGCGCTCTTGGACAGCCCCTGCCGCTTGAACGTTTGAATCTCTTTGAACATCTTCTTGTTGATCATTCCGGCTCCTATATGGGTTTTGAACACCATACAGGAGTCGCCCGGCCCTGGGAATTCTATTTACCCCGGGGGTGGGATTTCTATTTACCGCCCCCCTGGGATTTCTGCTTACCATGACCCTGGGATTTCTATTTACCATTTCCAACAAGAAGAAGGACCGTATCTCTATGATAAATAATCATTTAAACGGCCTGCCCGAAGATAATGGCGAAAGTTGGGTTAGTGAATAACAAAAAACAAATGCCAATGCCTCGATTGCATCAATCGTAACCCCCTGCCTAGGGCCTGTTTGCTAGCTCCGGAGTACTTGAAACCGAAATATATTTTATTTCTTTTCTATTAAAATATCCTTATATTGATTTTGGGCATGTAATGCCAGACCCATCGAAACAAGATAATTTGCAAGTGTCCGTTAAGTCACCACCAGTTGGACAATTCGCCTCTCCCTTGCAACCCGAAAGGTTATTGCAAGAGATCACTGGTTGACTTGCGTTAATTATTTCAGTGCATATTACACCAATTAACATAATTAACATCAGACAGAGAATCGTTTGTTTTTTCATAGACTTTCTCCTTATTTGGTTTTAAATATTTCCAATCGAGGCATTGGCAAATGGGTCAAAATAATAAACTCCTTATCCTCATTTTTATTAATTATTTTAATATCTCGTACATAGTATTTATCATCTCCATTATGTTTATATATATAAATATTCTTTAATTCACCATTAAAATTATATTCATGAATTTCTATATCATCTTTATATACACATGCATACATACCATTATTATTTACATCAAACGCTAAAAATAAATACTTAAGCTTTGTAATATTTGGATTTTCATTTATTCGATTCAATTTATAATTATTTTCGATAGATTTCTTGTATATCTTATCATCCAGCATTATATTTTTTATTATTTTTCCATCCATTCCAAATATTTGAATTATTGGATAATATCTGTATAACAAAAATATTTTATTTTCAAATATTTTGATACGTACACTACTGGCCATAGGTGGCAATCCACTTATCCCAATCATTTCTGATAATGAACTATCAATTCGATTTAAAATATTTCCAACTTGATCGAATATAGTAATAAAACTTATATTCCTTGTATCGCCACTCTCATAAGATTGTTGAGCAATAATTAAATTATTATAATGCTCAATATCTAAAAACGACCTAAAGACTTTAAAACTACTAAGATATTCCCCTTTTGAATTTAGTATTTGAACCCGCCCATTCATTGGGTCAGATATATAGAAAACACCTTTATCATATACAAATCTCAAAGGCGAATCGAATTCACCAGGCCCCTTTCCGGACCTACCTATTGATTTAATAAATTTTCCATTAATTGAATACTCAAATATCGAATTCAATCTTTGATCAATCACAAATATATTATTTTCGCTTCCTAATTGTAAATTTACAGGATGTGATAGTAATTGATCATCGTTTTCCTTGGGAAACGTTCTCACTGATTTTAAAACAATCGGAACCTTGTTTTCTATAAATGAAAATAATATTGCATTACTAATATTGATATTAATAAATAATACTATTATATTTATTATTCTTTTATTTATCATAAGCATTTCCTTT
>Ga0209287_10001747_pt1 | contig 10456 bp, 8 predicted proteins | sample PPLLak3cmMay2015_2_FD_187255 | JGI IMG/M metagenome (GOLD analysis project Ga0209287, IMG submission 187255) | Freshwater sediment microbial communities from Prairie Pothole Lake near Jamestown, North Dakota, USA - PPLs Lake P8 Core (1) Depth... | ecosystem: Environmental > Aquatic > Freshwater... | reverse complement strand
TGATCAAACAATTCATTGGATCTGGTTTAGAGAGAAAGATTTCTATTTACCAGATAAAATTATGTCACGTGCCAAATCATGGATTGAATTGAATCCAACGTTCAAATTCCATTTATGGACAAATTTGCTTGATCAAGATGATTTAGATGATTTCATATCAAGTTTAAATCACACAAATCGTGAATATTTTAAAAATGGTAAAATAATCGTGAAATACCAAGATGATTTGATGGCATGTATCAGTGAATTTTGCCAAAAATATGGTGCATTACTTGACGGATATGTTGAATGCACACTACAACGCATTTTTAATATATTACCACCAATCACTAACGCCATCAAAAAGGTAATAACAACGGCAATACACACGACAATAACTACCACAATTGAAACAGTTATACAAAATAATTATAAAATTAATCGTATTTTCAGAGTTGATATATTGCGTGTCATTTTACTAATTCTATATGGTGGTATATACAGTGATTTTAATGATACGATATGTTTTTATCCGATGAAGTATTTATTACCCATGTATAAAAATGAATATTTTGTTGGAACTGATTATGATATTGAACATCCCATTTATCGCAACAATTATTTTATTTATAATTCGCTCAACGATACTGAATTTATTGATATAAGTATTAAATGTGTTAATAAAGCAATTGGTGAGTATTTAAGAATCACATCACCGGAATTTATTGAAGAATATTACAAATTAAGTCTTGAATTTTTACTATTATTAAATCAAACTACCCCAAATGGTCATGAAGATATATGTCTAATACCAATATTGTTACAATCTGATAAATTAAAAGAATTAATGGACAAAGATAAATTTAAAGATCCTGCCAGAGTTATCAAAATAATTTCTGAAATTTATGCGTATTTTGGTCAAAGTAATGACGTTTTGAAACAAGTAAGTCTAAAATTGACATATGAATTGGATAATTTAGATGTCAATTGTCTTAAAATGTACCGGATTCGGCACAAAAATAGTCGCAGAAGAAAACATAATTCAATAGAAGTCACATTTCCACTCGTATATGACCAAAGTCACATGGATCACTTGATGGCGAATTATGAATTCTATGATTATTTTTTAATGAAATATGCCATTATTATGACTATTGGTGATTTAATTTTATCGACAAATATTTCATATATTGCTGAGATGAAAAATCTCATTCCATATTCCAGATCAAATAGATTAAGTACTATTAGTATGATTACTCATGTGTATGATGGAACAAGTTATGGTCTGACCAAAAATTATGAATCAATTGACGCGGGAGTAGTTGATTTACGCCGTGAATTTTTATAAATAACTATGTATATGTGTTAAGAGGATCAATACTAAGACTCAAATCCAATCCAATTATAAAAATATCATCGGTATAAGATGAACCACTGGTCATACGTCTCAAATGACCCACAATGATGTGATTATGTCCCACCAAACCCATTGGCGTCCCAGAAGAGAAATTAGTCCGGGCATGAACTTTCTTATTTTCCGGTCCAATTTTAATCAATTGATTGAATGTATTTTGTGTATTCTGATTAGAATCTTCAAATGTTGAACCAACAGATTTGATCATCCACGTCAAATTGATATTCTCACTCATATCGTACATATCCGTTGATGGTGTCCAATGTAAGTGGGGTATGATCATCGTATTATTGTTCCAATTATCTGGCATTTCCGCTGTAAATTCGATTCCTTCATTGATAGGTAAGGCTAATTGCTTAATTACAATTGAACCATCCATTGAGTAATCAAATTTAACAAACTCGCGATAAATAAAATTACCATTTGTACTTCTGGCATATGGAAGTAAATTAAGATCGGTCCATACCAATTGATTACTTGTTACATTCTTCACTAAGTGATTTGTCGATATATCAGATACAGGTTTGATTGAAATTGTATTTGGGAACTGAGACACTATCACATCTTTTGACTCACTGTAAGTCGGTTCAATTTTATCCAGTATTTGTAATGAGCAAATTTGGGACACATCCGTCTTTTTTTGTTTAACTCTATCAACTGCTTTCATTTGTCCCGTTGAACTGCATGATCCAATTAATGGATCATAGTCAATTGCCCTAATTGCATTTTCAGAGTCATCAATTACTTTGATTGCTGTATCACGTTCTTTTTTGATGCGAGCAATAATTGAAATTGCTTCATTTGCACTAATAGCAATATTAGTTGCTGGATTAATTTCGGCGGTATTTGTGGGAGATACTAAGAGATTAGTCTTAGAGAATTCCGCAGTTGATTGATTTACAATAGATTTTGATTTGGGTCTATATCTCACATGCAGTTTATCAGTCTTATGTTTGGGTTCATGTTTGTCAGTCTTATGTTTGGGTTCATGTTTGTCAGTCTTGTGTTCGCAGTTATGTTTGTCAGTCTTACATTCGTGTTTGTGTTCATGTTTACGATTATTTTGAGCAGAATGATCAATTGATTCACAGCATGGAAGATTCGGTGATATTGGTTCATTCTGTGAACAATACATTGAGAATGGCATACATCGACTGGTATTATTATCAATAATACATAATCTTCCCTTGTTTATAAACATTTTATTTTTAAAACCGAAATATTTGTTTTGATCAAATCCGCAATGATGAAAGTGACTGTAATACCTCTCTTCATATTCAAATTCTAATTCGCGGGAAAGAATTTTATATATTTTCAGATTAAATAATGGATAAATTTGTCTAAAAATTTCCATACTGGGTAAACGGTTTTGCGGAACACCAATTTTAATATAATGACAATATAAGTTTTCCTTGAAACATTCAACATCCATGTAAGCGCGGTGATAAAATTTCTCATCAAACATTTTCGGAGTAATCATACCAATTTTCCGATTCATGTCGGTATAAATATTATATATATATTAGTAATAAAATTATTCAATCACTAATATTGAGAGATTACACATGCGGATTTAGAATATTCTCATGGCTACAACCATGGTGTGCCATCCAAGTTCTTTTTCCATTTTCCGAAATTGGGATTGATTCATATTTTTAAAACAATCTTCAAATTCATATTCATGTCTAACATATTTGTCAATTTTGTACGGAAAGATGTGATCCTTATATATCTTTTTAATTTCGTAATTTTTCAATAAATCACCCAGTTCATCAAATGTATAGGAGTATGTGACGGGACAACCAGTTTGTGCTTCAGAGTATATTGATAATAATTCGTTTAATTGTCCAAAATCCCATTGATTTGTTTCTTTCATAATCCAAAATAATTTATAGGAAAATTTTGAATAAACCATTAATTTTAATTCGCCACCAATTTTTAGATATTTCGTAATTTCAGATATTGCTATTTCTGGATGTGGTGTATGATGAATAACTCCCCACGAATAAATAAGATCATATTGATCCATTGGCAAAAATGTTGACAATTGTTCCACATTTCCCTCATAAAAATGGGCAGACAAACCGTACACTTCAAATCTCTTTTGACATACTTCCAAACTTTTCGATGATAATTCAACAATAGTTAAATCAGCTCCGGCCCTCACAAAATTAATGCTATCCGTGCCAATACCACATCCAATTTCCAATACTTTTTTCCCACAATATTTATGAAATTCAGCGAATTGGGGTAAATGCGGTTCAACTTTATATTTTTTATACTCAACTTCATCAAAATATTCTCTTGTGCCAATTTTCTTGTCACTATGTTTGATATTACAGGGTCTGGTATTCCAAAATGTTTTGACTTGATCAATATTAACTTGTGCGAATGTATCCATCTCTCGTATATGATATTGTGTATATGATATTGTGTATCATATTATTTTATGTATTTTGCCCGAAGTTATATAAAAAAAAATTTATATTTATTGTATAAATGAGTGCCAAAAATTGCTTAGTATTGGGAGCGGGTGGATTTATTGGTGGACATCTGGTAACGCGATTGAAAAAAATGGGTCATTGGGTGTATGGTGCGGATATTAAATATCATGAATTTGATAATTGTTGTGCGGATGAATTTACGATTGCCGATTTATCAGATCCAGTTCAATGCAATGCGGTTTTTAATCGACCAGTAATTTTTGACGAAGTCTATCAATTAGCTGCTGACATGGGCGGTGCTCAATATATATTTACTGGTGTCAATGATTCTAATGTTATGACGAATTCAGTAGGGATTAATTTAAATGTTCTAAAATGTTGTGTTAAATATCATGTTAAAAAAATTTTTTATTCATCATCCGCGTGTATATACCCATTATATAACCAACTAGAACCAAATCATCCCATATGTGAAGAAAATAGTGCATATCCCGCAAATCCTGATTCGGAATATGGATGGGAAAAATTATTCAGTGAACGGTTATATTTTGCATATATGCGTAATTTTGGATTATCCGTTAGAGTAGCACGTTTTCATAATATTTTCGGTCCATATGGCACATGGAGTGGTGGAAGAGAAAAAGCACCAGCTGCGATTTCTCGTAAAATATCAAATATTGACGAAAATGGGACTATTGAAATTTTCGGTGACGGACAACAAACCCGTTCATTTTTATATATTGACGAATGTATTGATGGCATTGTGAAACTCATGGTCAGTGATTTCACTGGCCCTGTAAATATCGGTTCGGAAGAAATGGTTTCAATTAATACACTCGTTGAATATATTGCTAATATTGCTCATAAAACTGTTCATATTAAACATATTAATGGTCCTTTGGGAGTTCGCGGGCGTAATTCACACAATAAACTAATTATGGAAAAATTAGGGTGGTGTCCAAGTAAACCATTAATGGAAGGATTGAAAATCACATATGAATGGATTGATAAACAAAATAGAAATCACTAAGATATTACATATATAAATATCATATTGTATATATAAATATCATATGTATATATAAATATCATATTGTATATATAAATATACAATATGACATTACCTACAAATAAGTCAAATATTTACTTAGGATTTGTGTCCGATGGAGGAAATACGGAAGGCATTGGTGCAATGATGCAATATCAAATTCAATGTTACTTATTATCAATCATGTTAGATGTTAATTATTATTTTGATGGATTAAAAAATCTGACACATTATCAATATTATGACATTACTCAAAAAGAGTGGCAAACACAATGGGAACAATTTTTTAATTTTCCACACGTCATTCCAGATGTGTATCATACTATTAGAATAGATGATTATAATAATCTCATTAAATTCATTGATAACAATCAAACTGAAGATAATTATTTTATTATTCTGTCCGGATCATTATTGATGTCATACACAAATAGTCATATTGACAAATTAATACTAAATATGCCAAAATTAAAAAGTCGGATACAATATCGAACAGAGTATAAATATAAAAAAAATTGTATCAATGTTGCCTTACACATAAGAAGATACACTCGCACTGATTGTGATCCAGCACCCTGCCGAGAATTGTATTCTCCCGATAATAATAAGGGAGAATATTATGAGACACTAATTAAACAATTAGATCAACTTATACCTGATCGCGCTATTGAATATCATATTTATTCACAAGGGAACATGGCAGAGTTCCAAAGATTTAGTGAATTAAAGTTAATTAATCCTTATGCGACAATTGTCTTTCATTTAGATGAATTCGCCATTTTGTCTATGTCACTATTAATGACAGCGGATATATTAATTATGTCAAATAGTTCATTTAGTTATTTGGCACACTTTTATTCTGATGGTATTCTTCTACAACGCGCTTCTTTTTATCAGAAAATGAAAACAGGTGCGATCTATACTGATGGAAATGGAAACTTCGACACAATTATTTTTACGGAACAATTAAGTCATTATCTTCATAAATATAAACCATTTAATCCACTAATGCTTATTCAGACTCTTGGTTTACAGCAAATTTACAATTATCAGGAACACCTATTAAATTTACCATCCAATATTAAGTTAAAAATTGACGTTGGTTTATCTTACAATGCGCCCAATTCTGAATTATGGCTTCAAAAATTGTCCAATAGATACGTCTTTGGTTTTGAACCAAATGTAGAATGCCACAAATATATTAAAAATGGATTAGGATGGCCGGGTGATCCTCAAAATATAAAACTTGATCCCATTAGAATTGATAAAAATTTTATCTTATTATCTTGTGCTCTTGATGATACCAATCCATGTTACAAAAAATTTTACAGTACTTCAAGAGACCTCGGTTGTTCAAGTTTGTATGTACCTAATTCCAATTTTTCGGCAATTAAGGAATCTTATGATGTTTTTTGTATTAGTTTGGAATCTTTCTTGGATCTCATCGATTGGACAAAAATACCATATGTTGAACATATCAAAATTGACGCGCAAGGAAATGATTTAAGAATTCTATATAGTGCTAAACACTATTTGTCTGAAAAAGTTGTCTTTGTTACGGTCGAATCGGCAAATGAAAGAAATGCTTATCAATGTCAAGAACCCAATAGTGGTCACACCATTGAACAACTGTTACAATACATGGCTCTAAATAATTTCGAACCGTATGATTCACCAATACACCATACACATACGGGAAACATAATGTCATATAAATATTGTAGTGAAGGAAACTATACATTCATTAATAAAAAATACATTGAACTCGCTAAATGTGATAATCTAAATTGTAGTCATTTTGGTTGTTGATAATCCTCACAAATGTATTCATAATGATATAAATAAAATTTATGTCGTTTTATTTAAAACGACATAAATTTTATTTACTTATGTCGTTTTATTTAAAACGACATAAATTTTATTTACTTATGTCGTTTTATTTAAAACGACATAAATTTTATTTACTTATGTCGTTTTATTTAAACTACATAAATAAATAAAATTTATGTAATTATACAATGAATAATATTACTGTCATAGGCATAGGAAAGTTGGGAATTTGTAATGCCCTTTGTCTGGAGCAAGCAGGTTACAATGTTCTTGGTGTGGACACATTTCCAGAATATGTTAATTCAATAAATAATAAAACATACCGTTCATACGAACCATTTGTTAATGAATATTTGGATAAAACTGTTAATTTTAGAGCTACAACTTGTCTCAAGGAGGGTCTTGAGTTTTCGGATATTATTTATATTATTGTTCCAACCCCTAATGGGGGTGGAGAACGCTTTTATGACCATTCAATTTTAAGTAATTTACTATCTCTTATTAATAGTTATAAAATAAAAAATAAACACATTATTATTTGTTGTACAGTCATGCCACAATATATTCAACAAGTCGGTAAAAAGTTGGTCAGTGATTGCGAAAATTGTACATTAAATTATAATCCTGAGTTTATTGCACAGGGTGAGATTATTTACGGTTATCACAATCCAGATGTTGTACTCATTGGTGAAGAAACCACAGAAGCAGGAGATATGATAGAATCTTTGTATAAAAAGATATGTCACAATCAACCAAAAATTTGTCGCATGTCACCATTGGAAGCGGAAATTACCAAAATTTCAATTAATGGATTTATTACAACCAAAATAGCATATGCTAATTTAATTTCCGATATTTGTGATACATTAGGTGCTAATAAATATACAGTCACCAAAGCAATTAGCAGTGATACTCGGATCGGTCATAAATATTTTAATCCGGGATATGCTTATGGAGGACCATGTTTTCCTAGAGATACTAAAGCTCTGTCTAAATTAATTGACTCCATTGGTTTGAAGTCGCTATTACCAATGGCAACGCATCAACAAAATGAGTTACACAATGAATTCCAAGCGGAAAAATTATTACACCAAAATAAGGAAAGTTATACCATAGAGAATGTGTGTTATAAAGAAAACAGTCAGATACCAATGATTGAAGAATCCGCTAAATTAAAAATTGCAAAGATTTTACATACACACGGTCAAAAAGTCATTATTCATGATAATAAATATGTATTGGATGAGGTTGTCAAAGAATATGGAAATATGTTTGAATATATGGAAAAATAATATGCGTTCATCACAAATTCATTTACTTTGTTATTGGTGTATCAACAACAAAATAATATAAAAGTATGATACAGAGATATGATATATTACGATGCTTGAAGAAATTGTACAATCATGTTGTACGGGATTTGGTGACTGTGTTGTCGGATATGTGTCGGCATATCTTTTAAAAAAACAGTTAGAGAGGTTATACTTAAAAAAAGAATTAAAATTAACCATTGCGTGGGATTATGTCAAATGCCCGTATATCAATCCTGAACATATCTCCAACATTTATTACAAAAGACATAAAACATCACTCATTAAATGTCTGTATTATGGTAATGATGGAACATTAGCATTCGCACAATATTACAAAAGTCATAAAATGTTGTATGATTTAAATCATAAAAAATATTTAAAAATTATGATCAATCAGTACATTGGTAAATGTTTAATTGATGAAACAACGACCCGAGAGGATGTTAAAAATTTGACCTATGAGGCATACAAATATTTCTGGAACAATGTTATTGTTCATCATCTAATTCCGCAAATTCCACGTACATATGATCCAATAATGACTATTTATGTGAGAATCGGTGATCAATACTTGTGTGAAAAAAATCCAAACATTCAACCACCACTTGAAAATTGTTTTCAATATTTGAAAAATATACATCATTTACCATACGTTTCCCTAATTGGCGATGCCAATAATCAAATTATGTGCGACGTATATCAAAAAATGTATGGAACAGCAAATACCATTATTCCAATCTTAGGTCCAATCTCACACAGTTGTGGTCACATATCTATTGAGCAGTGGAACAAAATTTTTGCGGATTTATACCAAATATTACATTCCAAATCTGTTGTCATCCTTAGTAATTGGAGCAATTTTGTCAGAATTGTACTCTTTTTAAAACAAATACCTGATCAAACAATATATTTCTTAAAAAACAATACACTTGAATTAATTGAAGATACGAGTGTACTTTTTGCCAAACATTATCAATTCTAATCGACTAGGTTTGTTTGCTGACCAATAGACATTTGTCTATCGGGATGACATAAATAAATCAAATATGGTGATTCATGGGTCGCACTCGTAATACAACCATCATATCCCAATTCACATAAATAATCCAATATTGGATCTATTGATCCCTCACTTATGGCTGTTACTAATTCCATATTATTTTGTTTAATAAAAGTTGCTTTTAACACATCAATATTAGATTTTGATTCAAGTGCAACTAAATCGACGGAGTTATTTAATACGTGTTCAAAAATAACATTTTTGTTTGCATCAATGATATTAAAATATACTACTTGTGGAGAGTTTCTGGGTAAACGTTTGTCACTATAAACTTTAAACGATTCAGGTATTCTATGGAAAAATAAATTATCATTAAATACTTGTTTTGTACTCCACAATACATATATACTATAATCATCAACCGTTTTAAAAGATGTCGGAATATATTCTGTACACGGATTTATTAAATCATACTGATCGTCAGCAATTATCGTGCCATCATTCAATTTAACCATTTTATATAATAATTCATTACATAAAATTTCTAAGCAGAATTATGTTTTAAAGACAAATGTAAAAACATTTACATATCAAGTAAACGAAAAACCTTGATATAATAAATTTTGTCTAATACTTTATCACATATTGAAGGGGTAATATATTCATAAATCACTTTGCTCTTAAAAATATTTTTATTCGACTTCATTTGCACAATAATATTTTTTATCAAATGATCAGATATTTTAATGATATGTTGTTCACATGATATGTTAAGTATATAATTGAATACATGACTCACTAAATAATATACTTTATTAATAAAATTTTGATATAATGAATGAATTTTTGCATTATAACACTCTTTAATAATTTGATTATTCGTTTTAGTGACAAATGTATGATCAATAATTTCCTGACCATTTTTATTGGTCAGTGGAATACTTGGGTGCGGGTGTAAGTATTTATGATAATTACAATAAGAAACATATGTATTCTGATGTGAAGTAATTAAGTAACCACATTTTTCATATTCCTCCGATGTTATGTCATTGGGAGTCATGGTAAAATGTTCCTTAAATACTCGTATATTGTTTAACATTTCAACATAACATTGATGATGTAAAAATTTACAATATTCTACGAATTCCTTTTTATTAACAAAATTATTGAGAATTTCCGGTGAAATATCATATTTATTTTGAATATGTACACACAAGTATACCAAGATATTTATTACATCTCCATTTAGATCATGTGTAAATATTATTTTATCCATGCGATAATCGTATACACATAGTATTCAAGCAATTCTTATATATTTTATAGTGTTTACACCATTCTCACGTAATAACAAATTTGTTATTTGAATTAATATTATTAATCTTCATAAATTTATTTTCTAAACATTTAGTGTAAACTATAGTCAAA
>Ga0209287_10001744_pt1 | contig 10460 bp, 12 predicted proteins | sample PPLLak3cmMay2015_2_FD_187255 | JGI IMG/M metagenome (GOLD analysis project Ga0209287, IMG submission 187255) | Freshwater sediment microbial communities from Prairie Pothole Lake near Jamestown, North Dakota, USA - PPLs Lake P8 Core (1) Depth... | ecosystem: Environmental > Aquatic > Freshwater... | reverse complement strand
CACTGAACAAGGAGTAAAACATGGCCAAATTTTCCACCTTCGACGCCGCCGACTACCTCGACAACGAGGAAACCATCGCGGAATACATCACCGCCGCACTGGAAGACCCCAATCCCGATGTCTTCCTGACGGCCGTGCGCGACGTGGCCCGCGCCCGCGGCATGGCCCAACTCGCCAAGGATGCCGGGCTGGGACGCGAAAGCCTGTACAAGGCGCTGACGCCCGGCGCCAAGCCACGCTACGACACCATGCTCAAGCTGTTGCACGCGCTGGGCGTCAAGCTCTCGGCTACGCCGGTTCACCAATGATGAATGAATATGGTTGCTGACCCCATTTGCTCTCCTCAAAGAGAGTGACTTCAAGGAGTTGGTTAGGTTGTCGCAGTAATAATTAAGGGCCTTTGCGCCACGGCACGACTTGAAGAAAACGAAAGACGTCAGTTAGGCTCAAATACTTATGCGCATAGACGGCACGCTTACAAAATGGAACGATGATCGCGGCTTTGGATTCATCACGCCCACCCAAGGCGGGCCGGAGGTATTCGCCCACATCTCGGCCTTTCCCAGGGACGGCCAACGTCCCCGGCTCGGTGAGCGCCTTTCCTTCGATATCGGAACCGCCAAGGACGGGAAGCAGCAGGCAAGGAACATTATGTGCCCCACCCGCCCGGCCGAAAAACCTTATCGCCTGAGCGAACCCGCTAGACGCCCCCACAAACCCGGTCTGCTAGGGCGCCTAATTCCGCTTGGGTTTGTGGTCGCCCTGGGTGCCTACGGTTATAGCGAGTACACCCACCGCACAACGCCACAAACAGCTTTCGAAGCGTCATCCCGCGAGACGGAAGCACCCAGTCCCTTCCGTTGCGATGGCCGAACCCATTGCTCGCAAATGACGTCCTGCTCCGAGGCGGAGTTTTTTCTGAAGAACTGCCCGAACGTCAAAATGGATGGAAACCACGATGGCGAACCGTGCGAACAACAGTGGTGCAATTAACAATAATCAGTAAGTAGCATGCAAACCCTTTTTTCCCTTATCGAATCCCCCTTCCACCCCGATTTCAGTGCCTTGTATCAGAAGCTTGGCATTGCAGCGGAGCGTTTCGACTCGGCCCGCAATCTTCACCGGGCCTTGCAGAAACAGCCGCCGGATTTTTTCGTGGGGGAATTCATTTACGGCTGGGGCAACAATTACGCCGGCGCAAACGTCTCCAACCTGGACGTCACGCTCAGGTCCCTGCAACGCTTTGCGCCGCAGGCGAAGATGATCGTGTTCATGCATCCGCGTGAAGAACCCCATATCGGCAAGCTGCTGGAACTGTTTCCCGTCCATGCCGTGTTGCAATACCCCGTGAGCGAGCAGGCGATGCAGGCGGCATTGCAGCCCCCGGCGTAACCCCCCAGTCAATGACGATCACCCCTTTTCGGACGCTCGCGTGTCCGCTGGACGGCGCGCCCTTGCATTGCACCGGTGCCACCTGGACCTGCGCCTCCGGCCACAGTTTCGACATCGCCAGCCAGGGCTACACGAACCTGTTGCCGGTGCAGCACAAGCGCTCGCGTGATCCGGGCGACAACAAGGAGATGGTCGCGGCGCGTCGGCGTTTTCTCACGGCGGGCTTTTACCAGCCGATTGCTGCTGCAGTGAGCCGGGCGGTGCTGGCCGATCTGCCGGCTGACGCGAGCATCAGTTGCCTCGATGCCGGATGTGGCGAGGGCTACTACCTGCGCCAGCTGGCCGCTGTAGCAGGGGATCGACAAACGCTCGCGCTGCTGGGGCTGGATATTTCCAAATGGGCGGTGTTGTCTGCGGCGAAGCAGGACAAGCGACCCAGCTGGGTGGTGGGCAGCAACGCCAAGCTGCCCGTGCTGCCGGGCACGCTGGACCGGGTGCTGTGCATGTTCGGCTTTCCCGTGTATGCGGAGTTTGCGCGGGTGCTCAAGCAGGGCGGCCGCTTGGTGCAGGTCGACGCCGGGCCCGACCATCTGCGCGAACTGCGCGAGATCATCTACCCCAGCCTGAAGCCGGAACGCACGGCCGAACTGCAGACACCGGATGGCTTCAGCCACCGGTCGGCGGAAATGCTGCGCTTTTCCATTGAACTGACGAGCACCGAGCAGATTGCCGACCTGCTGACCATGACCCCGCATCTCTATCGCGCCAGTGCCGCGGGCCGCGCCCAGGCCGCTGCGTTGACGGCGCTGTCGCTCAGCGTGGAGGTATGGCTTACATGTTTCGAGCGGGACCTGGTCGAGTAGACATTCACGCGCCGGAAAACATTTTCTGCATCCTGAAAGTTGAAACCAAAATGGAGACCGAGATGCCGCTTTGCTTCCCCTGCCCCCATCCAAGGCTCATCCGATGAATCCGTCCCATTCCCGCAAGTCAGCCTGGCGCGTAGCAGGGATGCTGGGCTTTCCGATCATTACCTTGACTGCCTACCTGCTATGGGTTTGGCCCCGTCCAGCCGGCACTTCCCTCTTTGCACAAGTGGGGCCCTATTTCATCAGCCTGCTGACGGGCTTGCCATTTGCACTGGGCCTTACGCGTGGGCGGCATCGCATCACTCTGGTTCTGGCTTTTTTCGTGGTCGGGTTCGTCCTTATGTTTTTTTACGCGGTGGCGGTGCTATGCGGGATTCGCAATGTATGTCTTTGAACCAAAGGACTGGCTTGCCTTTGGATTGCATCCTTTGCACTCACCTTCCCACTACAATCCCTCTGTCCTGGTCCTGATCTCAAGCCCTGCGGTCAACTTACTCCTTTCAACATGAACACAAGCAATCCCACCAGACTCGACGCCGCCCACTTCGACAGCAAGGCCCGCCAATGGGACGACAATCCGGTGTTCCGGGAGCGCGGGCTGATGATCGCCGAAGCCATCCGCAAGGCCGTGCCCCTGAAAAGAAGCATGAGCGCCCTCGACTACGGCTGCGGTACGGGCCTGCTGTCCTTCCCGCTCTGTGACGAGCTCGGCTCCATCCTGATGGCCGACAGCTCGGGCGGCATGCTCGAGGTGGTGAACGAGAGAATCGCCGCGCAGGGCGTGAGCAACATGTCGACGATGAAAATCGACTTCCATTCCGACCCGCACCCTTCGCAGCGCTTCGACCTGATCGTCACCTCGATGACGCTGCATCACGTTCCGGACACCGACCACATCCTGCACGTCTTCCACGACCTGCTGAATCCCGGCGGCTATCTTTGCGTGGCCGACCTGGACCAGGAGGACGGCTCCTTCCACGGCCCGGAGATCGACGTGCACCACGGCTTCGACCGCGACGACCTGAGCCGGCGCGCGGAACAAGCCGGATTCACCGACCCGCAGTTCCAGACCGTGTTCAGCATCGCCAAGGAAAGCGGGAGCGGCTCGCGGGATTACCCGGTTTTTCTGATGACCGTGCGGCGCGCCGACGCCCGAGTACACCTGAGCTCGCAAGAGCGCCTATGAACACAATCGCCATCGAAACACCCGATGCCGACCGCCTGGCCCGACTGGGTGTGGATCACTGGCCGCTATGGGAAAAAGGTGTCGCGGATTCTGCGTGGACCCATGACGTCAGCGAAACCAGCGATTTCCCGGATGGGCGTGTGGTCGTGACCCCTGCGGACGGTGAACCGGTGGAGATCGTGACAGGCAATCTGCTGACCTTTCCTGCGGGGCTGACCTGCACCTGGAAGATGCTGTCGCCCCTTCGCAAGCGCTATCGCTTCGGCTGAGCCAGGCCTTGGGGACCCAGGCAAGACGGCTGGACCATGCTGACTCAACTCATGGGTTCGCCAACCGAACGCGATGTGTCCCCGATCGTTATAGTCACCCGGAAGAAGCGCCTTATTGTTAGGCATGACCGACCTTGCCGATCTCGTCCTCCATGAACATGTCACCTCAACCAGCCCGTCCCAACCTCCTGCTGCTGATTGCCGCCCCCGCTTTTCTGCTGCTCGGTGCCGCAGCGGCCGTGGTGGCCCCTACGGTCGAGATCCTCGTGGTGCTCCTGTTGCTGACGCTGACGGTTTTCCTGTTCGTGTTCGAGGTGGTTGAAGTCGACGTGGCGGCGATCAGTATCATGGTGCTGATCGGCCTGATCAGCGCGGCGAGCGAGGCCTTTGGTCTGATGAAGCCACTGGTTCACGTGGCGGACTTGTTCAGCGGTTTTTCCAGCAACGCGGTGATGTCGATCGTCGCGGTGATGATCATCGGCGCGGGCCTCGACAAGACAGGTCTCATGAACCGGGTGGCGACCGCGATCCTGAAATGGGCGGGGCATTCCGAACGACGTATCGTTCCTGCTGTATCCGGGTCAGTGGGGATCATTTCAGGTTTCATGCAGAACGTCGGGGCGGCCGCGCTGTTCATACCGGTGGTGGGCCGCATCGCCGCACGCACCGGACTACCGATGTCCCGGTTGCTGATGCCGATGGGATTCTGCGCCATTCTCGGCGGCACGCTCACCATGGTGGGGTCGAGTCCGCTGATCCTGTTGAACGACCTGCTGCTTGCCTCCAACAAGACACTGCCACCCGACCAGCAGATTGCGACCTGGTCGATGTTTTCGGTGACGCCGATCGGACTGGCCCTGCTGGCCACCGGGATCGCCTATTTCATGCTGGCAGGCCGTTTCGTGCTGCCTGCCGGCAGGGTCAAGATCCAGGAACACGCGCGGGGAACCCATGCCATGGGCTATTTCCAGGAGCTGTACGGACTGGAAGACAGCGTATTCGAAGTCGCGGTCCCCGCGGGCAGCCCGCTGGTCGGCCGACTGCTCGACGAGATGGAACGCGAGGCGCATGTCCGGGTGGTCGCCGCCCTGCTGCCCGGCAAAGAGATGAGCGTCGGCCCGAGCGGGCTGGAGCGCGATATGCCGATCGAGGCCGGAGTCGTGCTCGGCCTGCTGGCTTCGCCGCAATCGCTCCGCCTGTTCGTGGAAAGCAACAGCCTCGAGTTGAGCTCGGATCTGAAGACCTTTGCGGACATCCTGTCGTCAGCGCGGGCCGGCATCGCCGAGGTGGTGATCCCGCCCGGCTCGCGCCTGGTTGGCAAGAGTGCGCGTGAAATCTGGATGCGCAAGACCTACGGCATCGCCATGCTCGCGCTGCACCGCGGCGGCAAGACGCTGCTGGAAGGCGACGCCATCCGCGACATTCCGCTGCAGGCCGGCGATGCCCTGGTGGTGCACACTGCATGGGACGCCCTGGCCCGGCTCGAGCAGGACAACAATTTCGTGGTCGTCACAAGCGACTACCCCCACGAGGAACTCCGCCCTCACAAGGAAAAGTCTGCCCTGCTCTTCTTCGGGATCGCCCTCTTCCTGCTGATGTTCACCGATCTGCGCCTGTCGCTCGCGCTCATGGCCGGCGCCATCGGCATGGTGCTGTCCGGGGTGTTGCGAATCGACGAGGCCTACCAGGCAGTGAGCTGGAAAACCGTATTCCTGCTCGCAGGCCTGATCCCGCTCGGGATGGCGGTCGAAACCAGTGGAACAGCCGCCTGGATTGCCTCGCACATCCTGTCGATACTCGGCGAGCTACCGCACTGGGTGCTGATGCTGGCCCTGGCACTGCTGGCGACCTTCTTCTCGCTGGTGATGTCGAACGTGGGCGCCACCGTGCTGCTGGTGCCACTGGCGGTGAATATCGCGTTGGGTATCGGCGCCAATCCGGCGGTGTTTGCCCTGAGCGTAGCGCTCGCCACGTCCAATGCATTCATCCTTCCCACGCATCAGGTCAATGCCCTGATCATGGGCCCGGCCGGCTACCGCGTCATTGACTTCATCCGGGCCGGCGGGATCATGACCCTGCTGTTCATCGTTGTCATGATGTTGATGCTGGGGGTTTTTTACACATAAGCCCTGGATCCGCCTCGGAGAGCGGATCCTGACATTCATGGTCAAGCCTGTGCAGAAGGATGGCTGTTTGCGCTATCGTTTCGACTCCTCATCAGAAGCGCTTCGGCTCCAACCCGACCATGACCCGTCCGATCCTCTACCACATGCCCGCCTGCCCTTTCTGCCAGCGCATCGACATCCTGCTGGCGCTGAAGGGCCGCAGCGACGACGTCGACATCCAGCCGATCGACGTCACCCGGCCGCGGCCCGAGCGGCTGCTGCAAAAGACCCGCGGCGCGACCGCACTGCCGGTACTGGAAACTGCCGACGGCCACATCATCAAGGAAAGCCTGGTGATCCTGCAGTACCTCGAGGACATCTATCCCGAGCACCCCGTCACCCAGCGCGACCCCTGGCGGCGCGCGGTGGAAAACATGCTGACCAGGATGGACAGCGAGTTCTTCATGCAGGGCTATTCGTGGATGATGAATCAGGATCCTGCCCGCCGCGACGCGCTGCGGGAAGGCATGCTGAAGCAATATGCCCAGCTGGATGAGTTCCTGCTGCTGCACTCGCCCGAGGGTCCGTTCCTGTTCGAGGATTTCGGCTGGACGGAGACCGTCTTCGCGCCCTTCTTCCAGCGCTTCTGGTTTCTCGAATACTACGAGGGCTTCGAATTGCCCGACGAGCAGCGCTTCGAACGAGTCCGCCAATGGGTGAAGGCCTGCGTCGCGCATCCCGCCGCTCAGCAAGTGCCGCGGGAACAGATCATCAAGCTCTACTACGACTATTCGAAAGGAGCGGGCAACGGAACGCTGCTGCCGGGGCGCAGCAAGTCGTCGTTCGTTTTCGAACCCGACTGGCGGGTCCGTCCCTGGCCGCCGAAAAACAAGTACGAGTGCAGCGCGACCGACGCCGAACTGGGTTTGTAAAACGCGGCAGACCGCCTGGCCCGATCGGATGTCACGCAGCCTGACCTTGTCCCTGACCCTGCTGGCGATGATCGCCTTCGCCGGCAATTCCCTGCTCTGCCGGCTGGCGCTGCAGCAGACTGCGATCGACCCGGCCAGCTTCACCGCCTTGCGCATCGTCTCCGGTGCGCTCACGCTGTGGCTGATCGTGCGGGTGCGCAGCAGCAGCCACAGCGCGGCCGGTAGCTGGCCGTCAGCGTTGGCCCTGTTTGCCTACGCCGCCGCCTTCTCCTACGCCTACGTCAGCCTGTCGGCCGCGACCGGCGCGCTGCTGCTGTTCGGCGCCGTGCAGGCAACGATGCTCGGCTATGGGCTATGGGCGGGAGAACGCCTGCGCCGGCGGCAATTCATCGGGCTGGCGCTGGCAATGAGCGGGCTCGTCGGCCTGCTGATGCCCGGGCTGTCCGCGCCACCTTTGTCGGGTGCCCTGCTGATGCTCGGCGCGGGTGTCGCCTGGGGTGTCTATTCCCTGCGTGGAAAGAGGGCGGGCGATGCGATCTGCGTGACCGCCGGGAATTTCCTGCGGGCCGTGCCGATGGCGGTGCTGCTCAGTCTGGCCGCGTTGCCGTGGAGCTCGCTGGATGTCCCCGGCTTCTGGTACGCGATCGCTTCCGGCGCCCTGGCGTCGGGGGTCGGCTATGCAATCTGGTACACGGCTCTGCGCGGCCTGAAGGCGACGAGCGCAGCGACGGTTCAGCTCAGCGTGCCTGTCATCACTGCGATCGGCGGTATCGTTTTCCTCGGCGAGACGATCAGCTTGCGCCTGCTGATCACTTCCGCAGCCATCCTCGGCGGCATCGCACTCGTCGTAATCGACAATCAGCCTGCGAGGCCGGCATCTGCCGGTTGAAACTGGAACGGAACACCCATGAATATCGAATACCGCGATAACGCCCGCCTCAGCGCCGAGGAAGCCATCGATCTCTTCAGGCGATCGACTCTGGGCGAGCGCCGGCCGGTCGATCGGCCTGACATATTCGAAGGCATGCTGAAAAACGCCAGTCTCGTGATCACCGCCTGGGACGGCAGCCGTCTGGTCGGCATTGCGCGCACCCTGACCGATTTCAGCTATGTCGCCTACCTGGCTGATCTCGCAGTAGATGCCGAATACCAGAAGCGGGGCATCGGCAAGCGGCTCATCGAGGAGACCCGGCGTCGTCTCGCGCCGGAATGCATGATCGTGCTGCTGGCGGCGCCGAAAGCGAATGACTATTACGCGAGGCTCGGCTTCGAGCACAATCCGCGCGCCTGGATGCTGCGCGGAGAAGCCTAAGCAAAGCTGTACTTGACCCCGATGGCGCTCCAGTGGACCGCTTCCTCCTCCAGCGCACGCTGGGTCAGCGGACGGCGCTGCAGCCAGCCTTCGGGCAGGGTCAGCCGGAAGCGCTTGCCGTTGGCTTCGACCTTCAGTTCAGGCATGCGCGGTTCGGCGCGGCTGCGGCAGAGGATGACCGCCTGGCGCAGCAGCCACACCAGGCGGCGGTCGCTTTCAGATACCGCGCCAGCGGAAAACGCCGGCAATTTAAGCAACGCACCGCGCTGGGCGCGCGCCAGCAGGGCCAGGCGTGCCTGCTCGGTTCGTGAAAAGCCGGGCATGTCTGCGTTCTCGAGGATGTAGCCGGAATGGCGGTGGTAGCCGCTGTGCGACACGGACAGTCCGATTTCGTGCAGTCTTGCCGCCCAGTCGAGAAAGCGCATGGCGATCGCGTCCTTGCTGCCGCTGGCCGCCAGCAATTTGTGCGCGACGCGCTTGACCCGCGCGGCCTGCTGGATGTCGATATGGTAGCGGCGCACGAACTCCTCCACCGTTGCCTCGCGCATGTCCTGCTTGTGGAAGCGTCCCAGCAGGTCGTAGAGGATGCCCTCGCGCATGGCGGTTTCGGCGACGTCCATCTGTTCGATGCCGAGTTCAGCGAACAGGCCCGCCATGATGGCGAAGCCACCGGCGATAACCGGGCGGCGGTCGCTCGACAGTCCTGCCAGCTCGAGCGTGTCGACGTGGCCGGCCTTGACTAGCTGGGTGCGCAATTTCGCCAGGCCGTCGGCGGTGATGCCACGTGCCGACCAGCCGTTCTGCTCGAGTATCTCGCGCAAGGCCCGCGCCGTTCCGCTCGATCCGACCGCCTGCTGCCAGTTGTTGCGGGAAAACTCCCGGGCGATGCGTTCGACCTCGACCCGTGCCGCCATCTCGGCCACCTTGAGGGTGCCCTTGTCGACGGCGCCGTCGGCAAAAAAGCGCTTGGAGAAATTGACGCAGCCCATGTGCAGGCTCTCGCGCTCGTGCGGCTTCAAGCCGGTGCCGATGATGAATTCGGTCGAGCCGCCGCCGATGTCGACCACCAGCCGGCGGTCGGGCGAGGCGGTCAGCGAATGGGCGACGCCGAGATAGATGAGACGCGCCTCCTCGCGGCCGGCGACGATCTCGATCGGATGACCGAGCGCGATCTCGGCCTTCTGCAGGAACGCTTCGGCGTTTCGGGCGACGCGCAGCGCCGAGGTGCCAACGCAGCGGACGGCCTCCGGCGAGATGCCGCGCAGACGTTCTCCAAAGCGATGCAGACAGGCCAGCGCGCGCGCCTGGGTGGCCTCGTCGAGAAGCTTGTCCTCGGTCAGGCCACCGGCGAGACGCACGGTTTCCTTGAGCGAGTCGAGCGGATAGAGCTGGTCGCCGGTGACACGCGCGACTTCGAGGCGAAACGAGTTGGAGCCGAGGTCGACGGCGGCGAGGGTATCGTAGGTCTTCATGTGATGCTGCCAAAAAACAGGTAAGCCATAGCGATGGCGGCGAGAATGCCGGCGACGTCGGCGATCAGCCCGCAGGCCACGGCGTGGCGCACGCGCTTGATGCCGACTGCGCCGAAGTAGACCGCCAGGACATAGAACGTGGTCTCGGTACTGCCCTGGACGATCGAGGCGAGTCGCCCGGCGAAGGAGTCCGCACCTTGCGCCTGCATGGTGTCGATCATCATAGCCCGTGCCCCGCTTCCGGAAAATGGCTTCATCAGTGCGGTCGGCAGAGCGTCGACCCAGCGCGCATCGAAGCCCAATCCGAGCACCAGGTTCCTGATCGCGCCCATCGCCAGATCCAGAGCGCCACTAGCGCGAAATACGCCGATGGCGACCAGCATCGCGACAAGATAGGGAATGATTGTTACAGCCGTGTTAAACCCCTCCTTGGCGCCCTCGACGAAAGCCTCGTAGGCGTTGATCCGCCGGTTGGCGGCCATCAGCAGGAACGTCGCGACGATGCCGAACAACAGGACGTTGCTGAGTATCGTCGATTGCCGCGTCATCTCGGCGGCATCGAGGCTGGAGAAATACCCCACCATGCCGCCGACCAGCGCGGTCGCGCCGCCGAGGTAGGCCAGGGTGACGCGGTTCCACAGGTGCAGTTTCTGAAACAAGCCGGTGACGAAGAGACCGATCAGGGTACCGATATAGGTGGTGATCAGCAGCGGCACGAAGACGTCGGTCGGATCGGCGGCGCCGAGCTGGGCGCGGTAGGTGAAGATGGTCACCGGCAGCAGGGTCACCGACGCGGTGTTGATGACGAGGAACAGCACCTGCGCATCGCTGGCGGTGTCCTTCGAGGGATTGAGCGTCTGCAGTTCCTGCATCGCCTTGATGCCGAGGGGGGTGGCAGCGTTATCGAGCCCCAGCATGTTGGC
>Ga0209287_10001743_pt1 | contig 10468 bp, 8 predicted proteins | sample PPLLak3cmMay2015_2_FD_187255 | JGI IMG/M metagenome (GOLD analysis project Ga0209287, IMG submission 187255) | Freshwater sediment microbial communities from Prairie Pothole Lake near Jamestown, North Dakota, USA - PPLs Lake P8 Core (1) Depth... | ecosystem: Environmental > Aquatic > Freshwater... | reverse complement strand
AAATCAAGCGCCAGGAGCTTGTCATGCGACAGGATCTCCGTATCCTTCTTTCCTTTTTGTTCCATCTCCAGCACCTTGGCAGCCATATCGTAGGTGAAATCGGTCATTGTGCAGATATACTGTATCTCCGGGAATTTTACCATCGAAGTATCGGTGTTCAGATGAAACTGCGTCATCTGCAGGTCGAAATTGATATCTGTCCTGACGTTTTCGGCAATGAATGCATAACCACTGGTTGATGGCGATTTGAGGTTATATACTGAAGTATCTGCCTTAATCTGGCCGGAAGCAAAGCTGAAGAGGTCAGAAGTGATGTTGGAGTCGGTAGTGTTTATTACACCCGATCCCCTGAGCACCGACGGAGTAAGTGACAACTGCCCGTAAAGGGAAGTCCTGTTATCGAACATTTCAAAGTACTTGCCCTGAGCATTTGTGGCCAGCCATTCATCTTTACCGGTAAGCCATTTGATGGCAACATCATCTGAAATTACCGATGGGAACAGGCCTGAACCATCCTTATCGATGTCGAAGGATGTTGCCCGGGTAACCATCGAATCGGGGAAGAATCTGAACTCTTCCGACCTGGTTGTGGATGTAAGGTGTTTCAACGAACCGCCGCCGATGAGCCCCCTGTTGCTCATATTGATGCTTTTATAAAGAACACCCCTGTCGTCGTAGACCCCGATACCCTCTTCAGGGATAGTCATGTTGAATCCCAGTGAATTGTTTTCCTGGATCGTAAGGTACTGTCTTGTCGGCTTAAGTATGTTTCCCGCCACGAATTCTCCCACAAGGTTCATATCCTCATTGGTGTAATGATCAATATTCTCATACGTAAAAGGATCGACCTTGAAATAGAAGTCCTGCTGCGGATAGATCCCTTCCAGTCCGGGTATCTTGTCGAAGAAGATATAAGAGAAGGTCACAGCATTTATGATCGGATACTGCTTCAGGCTTTTAAGTCCCGATTTGTTATCAGGCTCGTCGATATAGAGCTCGGCAGTGCCCAGCTGAATGAGATTATCCACCTCTTTAATGACCGGGTTGCCGTAATTATCTCTCTTTTCGGTTTCCACGGCGATCCTGATGGAGTCGATCTTCTCGAGCCTTATCTTGAATGTATCGTAGCTGAATGAGAAGTTATGCCCGAAAACAGTAAATAGGCCTGCCTCAACGACTCCGTCAAATTCAAGGTCCCGGTTCCTGCCGATCACAACCTGCTGTTTGTAGGGATATATTGCTACGCGCTGTGAATCGCTCAGATATACTCCGGTGACACCGTTAACGGTAAGACGGAAATTACGGAGATCAAGGACAGCATTATCGAGCGGTGCCTTAGTCTCACTTACAATGCTTATGACATCATAGTCCTGCTTCTTTGAAAAAGAATCCAGGAAGTCAAATACCTTTTTCTTAAGGGTGACCTCATTGTATTTCCTGTTGTAGAAGACAAAACCCCTGTTGGCCATATCGATGCACAGCGATGTGACCGCTTCCCTGGGCTTGTTTAGCCATTTGGCGAACTCTTCCACCGGGAATGTCTGGGAATAGTAATACTCAGAAAATCTTTTTAGAAGGAACAGGGGATGGTAATCATCCATTCCTGCAAGCCTCATGAAATAGTTGGCATTGAAGAATGATCTTGATTCAAATTGCGCCTGCCCGAGAGCTGCTCCCCTGGCGCGCGAAAGAACAATGTCCGTACTTTTCATGTCCCATGACAGGTATTCAAAGTACATGTCAATGTTGTGGAAGGAATTGAAATACGGGCTTTTAGATACGGGATTGTTGCCCCTGAATAAGTTAACCTGCCTCAATTCGGCATTATATGAAAATGCAAGGTTTGAATGGAATATCGAATCCGTGCCGAGATACAGCGAAATGGTTGTCTCAGAGCTGTTTAGCCCGCTTTTTGAGAAGATGAACTCATCCGACTGAATTTTAAGGTAAAGCGTGTCATTCCTGAAAAGAGTGATCCTGGCGGGGACGAATTTTGTACCGGTGCCTTTTACATTTGACCCTTCGAAGTTGAGTCCTCCTTCATAATTGACACCTTCATAAATATTGTCAAGCCTGAATTCCTTTATATATGTCTCAAAGACCGGGAAATTTGCTCTTTCCTTGTTTCTGAAGCTGATGGACTGGTCGGTCAGCTGCCCGTAAACAGGTTCCCTGAAATATGTTTTGTGAGTAAGTTTTGCGGAATCAACCGTGAAGCTGTTTCTGGCAATATTTATAGTATAATCTTCAATCTCAGCGAATACATCCTCCCTGGCATATCCGGCCTTTTCCCATGTTATTATGCCTTTACTGCCATGGAACTGCTGGATCTCAGGAAAATAAAAACCCGATGCATTGTATATTTCTGTGCTGTCCTTTTGCGAGTAGCAGGTGAGCGTGGCATTTGTAATCTCAACAAAGAATACGGTATCATGCAGAAATTTAAGCGGGCTCTCCTTGACTTTCCAGCGAATGGCTGTTGATTCCGACAATATATTTTCTTCAATCATCAACCCGGTATTCTTAATATACCTTGCTATCCTGTCGGTGGTAAACCGCGGATTGAAGAGCGTCTCGCTCAGTCCGGCCAGCCAGTTTCCGAGTATCTCTCCGCTGTTTTCCCTGTTGGTAAATGCCCTGAGTGTAAGAAAGAAATCATTAAAATGCGGAACAGGCCTCATTGATCTTGCCGAAAACTGGCTCATGATATCGACGATCCTGGTCATGTTTTCCCGGCTGTAAGCTGAACTATCCCAGCCGGCAAGGAAGGTATTGAGGTTTGATTTCTGATCATCGTTGAGGTTAGGCCCCATGAACAGTGTGAGCTCATTTCTTAATTTGGAGAGGTCGCCGGTGAATGGCGATTTTGCCTGTGAAAAAAGGTCAGCCGGCAAAATTACCCGGAGTACCAGACTGAGAATTACCAGCTTCTTCCACATGTTAATAATATTTAGTTATTTAGCGCCTATAATGCTTCCACGATTGCAGTGAAATCTTCTTTTTTGAGTGATGCTCCTCCGATAAGTCCGCCGTCAACATCGGGTTTTGAGAAGATCTCTTTTGCATTTGAAGGTTTGCAGCTTCCGCCGTACAGAATGGTCATGCCATCAGCGCATTCTTTTCCATATTTGTCCCTGACAAGCCCGCGGATGTACTGGTGCATTTCCTGTGCCTGCTCCGGCGTTGCAGTCAGCCCTGTGCCTATAGCCCATACCGGTTCATAAGCGATCACTACATTTTTCATCTGCCCGGCAGGAAGAGTGAAGAGACCTTCTTCAAGCTGGCGCCTGACAACTATCAGATGCTTTTCTTCTTCTCTTTCTTCCTTCACTTCACCGCAGCAAAAAATGACTTTCAGCCCTGTATTGAGCGCCAGCATCGTTTTTTTGTTCAACATCCTGTCATCCTCGTGGTAATACGATCTTCTTTCAGAATGGCCGATGATGACATATCCTGCCCCGGTGCTTTCAACCATCATGGCCGATACTTCACCCGTAAATGCGCCCGACGGTTCTGATGAGCAGTTCTGGGCTCCTAACTCCACCCTGCCACCTTTAAGTATTCCGGAAATGCCCGGCAGATGTATGAAGGGAGTGCAGAGTATCACTTCTGCCCGTGCAGATGGCTTCTCCCTGAAATACTGGTCAATGCTTTTTGCAAATTGCAGTCCCTCATCAAGAGTCATATTCATTTTCCAGTTGCCTGCGACGATTTTCTTTCTCATAGAATAATGTGTTTAAGTAAAGATTATTGTGTGGTTATGATCTTCTGTAAAGCTTCTTTTTCAGGCACATTTGCCCATGACCACTTGCCAGTGATGGTTCCCTTTTCAAGAATCATGTATCCCGGATTTGATCTGACCATCGTTTTAAGCGTGATCTCATCGGTGAAGCAAAAATTAAGTCCGTTGCGGTGACGGGCCGCCTGATCAGCTCCCGAAGCTGTAAGGATATAGAATTCAATTGAATTTTCTCCGCACCATTTGCCAAGGTCAAATCCTTCCATCAGATATTCCGGATCGGCTTCTTCAAGCTTCCTGCTTATCATCAGGAGAACGGGCATTTCAGATGATAGTATCTTATTAGTAAGATCAGTACCTTCCGGAGTTACCATTGTAAGGTCATGTATCGCAGGCTCATATCCTTTCGATATGAGCACCGATTTCTGGTCAACGAATTTCCAGGTTGTATCATCAAACGGGTAGTTATCGAGAGTGAATTCCTCCCTTTCGCCGTTCTTTTCGTATATGAATGTAGTCTCATACCTGTCTGGCGGTGCACCTTCAGGGATTATCATTTTATCAGGTATATGAGTTCCTGTTTTATATGGAAGGAAGTCAACTACGGGAAGATACCTTAGATTATATGCTATGAATGCGAGGAACATGACTGTGATGATTGATAGTATAGCCCATTCCCTTGTGATCCCCTGATGAGGTTTGATGTATTTTCTGGTAACAAACAGGTAACTGGCAGGTATTATGATGACAATGTTTTTAAAGAATGTCTGCCAGTTTGTGAGATGGATGGCATCGCCGAAGCATCCGCAATCAGAGACCGGGTTTGTGAGGGCAAGCACGAATGTGAGAGGAGTAAATATTATCATCATTATCAGGACGATCCATACGCCGGCCTTCTGCCTGATATTAAAAAGAACACTGAATCCACCAATGAACTCGGATGTGCAAAGCACAATTGCAGCAACCAGGCTGAGGCTGCTCAAAAAGTCAAGGTTGAAAGCGTGGAAATAATCCTGGAGCTTGTAAACCGTCCCCATGGGATCAATCGCCTTGACCGTTCCTGAGAAAATAAAAACGATTCCGGTTATGATCCTGCTTATAATTCTCAGTATCTTCATATTACAGTAGTTTTCTTTCCTTTATCCTGCTTATTATGCGCTCAAAGATCATCTCCTGGGGAAGCATGCCGCCTTTTTCGTCGCTGCAGTTCACTATACAGAGGCGGTCATCAGCAGCTGATACATGTATATATATCTCCCTTACTTTTTTCTGGAATGCAAGGGATTCCTCATGTATATCCCGGGTGCCGTTCAGGTAATCCCTGTCCTGGCCGGTTCGCGACAATGAGAGTTTCTTTTCAGTAAATGAAAACGGCACATCAAGGAAAATGTTAAGGTCGGGCACAGGTATGGAGAAATGGCGGAATTCGAGATCCAGGATCCAGTTCATCAGCCTTTCCCGTTCTTTGGGATCATCGATTTTTGCGCACTGGTAAGCGATATTTGAATATGTATACCGGTCAAGCAGCACGATCCTGGCCTGACTGAGCCAGCCGTTTATCATTTCTGAAGCATCTTTCCTGTCGCCGGCATACAGCATGGCAACGAGCCAGGGATCAACCTCATTCAACGAGCCGAATTCGCCCCTGAGGAACCTGGCGACAAGCTCCCCGAAATAAGGGGCATCGGTACGCGGAAAATGAAGGAATTCGCAGCTGTAGCCTTTTTCAGAAAAGAATTTGTTAAGCAATCTGATCTGAGTGGATTTTCCTGCTCCGTCGAGTCCTTCAACTACAAAAAGCTTCATATTGTCGTATTTGCCTTCAGTACAAATGTAATAAGCCTTGAGCAAATCAGAAAACTAAAATGCATTTCCGGCTCTTTGAGACTTTGTTGATTGCGGTTTTTAATAATTTCGTTAATTTCGGAAGTTAAATGAAATTGAGTGATTCAGAAGCCGGCATATATTAATGTAAAGGGTAAACTGCTCGATCTGTCAGTCCCGAAAGTGATGGGGATCATCAACGTCACACCTGATTCTTTTTACAAAGACAGCAGGGTTACAGATGAGCATGAGATCATTAGGGTAGCTTCTGAAATGCTGAGTGACGGAGCTGATATGCTCGATATCGGGGGCTATTCGTCACGGCCCGGAGCAGCAGATGTAACGCCGGATGAGGAGAAGAAAAGAGTTCTTAATGCTTTGTGCCTGATCCACAAGACATTTCCCGAAGCAATTCTTTCGATAGATACTTTCAGGTCTGACATAGCAAAGGAGGCAATCCTTCACTGCGGAGCATCTGTCATCAACGATATTTCCGGAGGCCAGGCAGATGAGAATATGTTCAGCGTGGTAAGAGACCTTAACGTTCCATACATCATAATGCACATGCAAGGCAAGCCTGAGAACATGCAGGAAAATCCTGTTTATAAAGATGTTGTGGCCGATCTGCTGAGATGGTTCGGAGAGAGGATCGTGAAGCTGCATTCAATGGGAGTGAAGGATGTGATAATCGACCCGGGATTCGGATTCGGCAAGACAGTAAAACATAACTATGAGCTGCTTGACCGTCTGGGTGATTTTTCAATAACCGGATTGCCCCTGCTGGCGGGATTATCAAGGAAATCAATGGTATGGAAGACGCTTGGCGTCAGTCCTGATGAAGCTCTGAACGGCACAACTGTCCTTAATACGATCGCATTGATGAAGGGCGCTGACATATTGAGGGTTCATGATGTCAGGGAAGCAGTACAGGCAGTAAGACTTGTTGAGATGATAAAAGCCCGCGATGAAAAAAAGAAGATTATGGATTTTGTAACAAAAGCAAGATGATTGTTCCTGTAACAGTTTTAGATGTTATTGATATTGTTCTCGTTGCGCTGATCATGTTTCAGCTGTACAGGATAATAAAAGGTACCGCAGCTTTCAGCATATTCCTGGCAGTATTCTTCATTTACCTTTTCTGGCTGATCGTGAAGGCGCTGAATATGCAGCTCGTCAGTTCAATGCTCGGACAGGTCATAGGTGTCGGCGTGATCGCCCTGATCGTTGTATTTCAGCAGGAGGTTAGGCGGTTTCTTCTTGTAATGGGCAACCGGTACCTTAAAAACAGCAATTTTTCACTAACCAGGTTATTTACAGGAGTTAAGGACGAACCGGGCGGACCAATAATAGCTGAGCAGATCGTCAGAGCCGCCGAGTCGATGGCATCAAAAAAAATTGGAAGCCTGATTGTTATTGCCAGGCAGGGCAGGCTCGATCTGTTCACCGAAGGCGGTGAAATACTGAAAGCCAGGATCAGCGCGGAATTGCTCGAGACGATCTTCTTCAAGAACACTCCGTTGCACGACGGCGCCGTTCTGATCGAAGATGATCTGATACTGGCAGCCCGCTGCCCGCTGCCCGTGACGGATCAGCTGACTATACCGACACGCTTCGGGATGAGGCATCGTGCCGCGATTGGAATGTCGGAAAACTCCGACGCCCTGGTCATTGTTGTGTCGGAGGAGACCGGGCACATCTCGGTTGCTGACGGCGGCGAGATAAGGGAGAACCTAACCACCAGCGAGCTCCGGAATATCCTTCTTATGGAGAAGATATGGTAAAAACCGGCCAGCCTTCGCTAAAACTATGGCTGGCAAAGCAACCGGCAACCGGAAGAAAAGCATCATAATTTTTCTAAAAGACTGATTACCAGATCCTCATTGTTTTCTGATGTTTTCCTGCTCAGTGAAGAGTTGATAAGCTCTTTCTTGTCTGGGAAGAGCTTAATAAGAGAATTCCTGCTCAGCTGCACCTCGTGAAAAAGTCCGTCAGATAAGGCAATATAGTATTTCGTGACATCCAGGTATTCGTCGTAGCGCCTGTCGGCACTGTATGGTCCCTTGTAATCAGCTTCAAGAAATTTTTTTTCCGGAACTTTAATAAACAGGACAGCTCCTTCATAAAGCGCCTGGTAAAGCCGTACGTCCTTCAGAGGTTTCTCAAAATTCAGGCCTGCAGTAGACCTAAAAACCAGCTCATTGCCCCTGTTCTCGATTATGAGCTCTTTCACACTTTCAGCCGGAAGCTCAAAAAGCGTTTTTGTTTTGGGATCAATATACAATACTGCATTGCCGGTCATGTCAAGATCGGCATCAAGCTTTATGTAAATATCGTTGTCATTCAGCAGCAGGTAGGATGGAAGAAGCGTATCAAACATTCTGGGCGTTCCTTTAATCCCTTCATACCTGTTATCGAATCCCAATGCTCCGTCGGAATAAGGCTTCAGGCCGGCAACCGCATTAAGGTTTTGCTGTGCCACAATCCCTGTTTGATATACATTTGTGCGCTGGGAATAAACAACCCCGATTGCCGTGAAGAAAAGAACGAAAAGAAATAGCTTTTTCATTACATGATATGTTAATGCTGAATGATACCTGACATATATAAAGCTGTAAATATCTTCCATTTGCTTCTCTTTTCAAAAAAAAAGGTGGAATATTTCAAGCCTGGTTTCAGTTGCATTGATGCTTTTATATTAAGTTTGAACGATTTCTTTACAGTCATATTGCATGTCGTTAACAGTTGAATCAGGCTTACCGGTAACCCTCGTTACAGGAGGCACCTCAGGCCTTGGTCTTGAGCTTGTAAAACTTTTCCTCAGAAAAGGTTATTATGTAATTGCTACAGGAAGGAGACACCTGAAAATGGAAGGATTTGATGACCGGTTCAGGTTTTACCAGACCGATTTTAACGATCTCAAAAAGACAGCAGCTACGATCAGGACGATCTGCAGGAATCATCAGATCAGATATGTTGTTAATAACGCAGGAGTATTAAGTCCGCCTGATTTCACCCTTACCGGGAATGGGCATGAATATACATTCCAGGTAAACTTTCTTTCACATCTGCTTATAAATGAGGTTATTATTCAGGAAAACAAAAACTCATGCCCTATCTGTATTGCCGCAATTACCTCCCTGGTTCACAAGCTGGCTAAAACCGATATGAACTACTGCAGGCAGAAAGAAGATTATTCATCACTGAAAGCATATAGTGACTCAAAATTCTTTCTTGCGCTGATGTGCAGGCACCTTGCAGATAAATATCAGCACGCCGGGGTGACCTGTTTCAGCCTTGATCCCGGAATATTCGTATCATCGATATACAGAATGCAGAAAGGGTGGTTCAGGTTCCTGTATCGTATTGCGGCCCCTTTCATGAGAAGTCCGTCAGGAGTCGCAAGTGTGCTGGGAGAGATCATGACCGGACAGGATCTTGTCAGCGGTGCAATGTATGGCATAAGGAAAAAAGTCAGAACGCCGAAAGATATAGATCCGGCATTTTTGGATAACTTCTGGAAGGAATGCTATTCAGTCATCGGCGATTACTTAAACAAATAGAACTATCAGACATTCAGATATTCACTGCTTTTTTATAAATTAGCGTCTGATTCTACAGTTTTCCTTAATGGCAGGAAATATTCAATTATGAAACCCACATGTATTTGAATTCACAAACACAATATTATAATAATCAGCTACATGTGGGTTCCATCATACCATTAAAATAAATTATTATATGATGAAAAACCTATTTATAAAGATCATGGTATTATTAAGTTTTCTGGGTATTTCGGGTTGCAAGAGTTCAACCGATCCATCAGCATGGAATTCAAAGCAGACTGATAAATGGTTTGAAAAAGGTGAATGGCTTGGCGGGTGGCAGGTAAACCCCGATGCCTCGATAAACCGCAGGGAATTTGCCATTTCCTATTTCAGGCATAAGGAGAGATGGGATAAGGCATTCGCTTTTCTCAGGGATAATGACCTGACAAAGCTGGAAGTGAAGAGATATGATATTTCAGGAAGTGAAGTCTATGCCCCTGTAAGCGGGTACATGACAAAAAATGAGGAGGAGGCCCGATATGAGTCGCATCTTAAATATGCAGATATTCAATATGTAATTTCAGGAAGAGAGCTTATTGGAATAGCACCTGCCGACGATCTTAAAGAAGTACTTGAACCATACAATGAAACAAATGACATTAAATTCATGACGGTTGGCAAGGTACACAACCGAATAGCCAATCCGGACAAGTTCTTTATTTTTTTCCCGGATGATCTGCACAGACCGGGACTAAAGGATGGTGAAAAATCAACAGTCAGAAAGATTGTAGTAAAAGTCAAACTCGATTAGCCCGCACCCCGTACCCCGCACCCCGCAACCTTATTTCAGGTATTCAATTTCCATTTCATAGTCCCACTGATCGTAATAGAGGTTACCGCCTTTCCATTCAACTTCTCCCCGCTGGAAGTCATAAGGGTCGCTTCTGAGAAATCTCTTTTCGGGTATAAATGACCCTGCAATCCCGTCATTGGCAATGAGCCTGTAGGAATCAATGCCTGAAAGGTAAAATTCCCTTAGTCCGGGGATGCCGGAATCCTGGAGATCGTACGAAACATCTGCAGGCACCCATCCGGTTCCTTCAAAATAAACCTCGCACCAGTCGTGGAGATTCTCAGAACCGGGAGGCACCATCCAGCCGCTCTGCCACCTGACAGGAATGCCCTTGTACCGGAGCATCGACATGAACAGGAGTGTCTGCATCCCGCAATCACCTCTGCGGTTCTGAATGACATACTCAGGGATATTGGCCATCGTTGAATATTCCAGTGCCCCGGTCCAGGGGATGTTCTCCTTGAACCACATATATATTTTCCTTACTGTAACAACAGGATCATGCTG
>Ga0209287_10001741_pt1 | contig 10470 bp, 6 predicted proteins | sample PPLLak3cmMay2015_2_FD_187255 | JGI IMG/M metagenome (GOLD analysis project Ga0209287, IMG submission 187255) | Freshwater sediment microbial communities from Prairie Pothole Lake near Jamestown, North Dakota, USA - PPLs Lake P8 Core (1) Depth... | ecosystem: Environmental > Aquatic > Freshwater... | reverse complement strand
GGATGCCGATTTCCTTCGTCCGCTGGGCGGCGGTAAAAGAAGCCAGGCCGAACAAACCGAGACAGGCGATCAGGACGCCCATCGCCGAAAAGGTCTTGAGGACGGCGCCGAGACGCTCGTCGGCCCGATACATGTTCTCGAAAGCCTCGTCGAAGAATCGGTATTCGAACGGATGGCTGGGATTGACCTTCGTCCAGGCCGCCTGGATCCGCCGGATCGCGTCCTGGATGCGGCCGCCCTCCGCTCGAAACACGGCGTAGCGCAGCTTGTCCTGACCCAGCGAAATGACTTGGGGCTCAATGACGCTTCGGGCGGATTGGAAATGATAATCCTTGACGACCCCGATAATCGGGCCGGTCTTGTTCCAGCTTGTCATCGATTTGCCCAAAGCTTCGGACGGCGAGGCGAGATTCATCTGCCGGACCATGCGCTCGTTGACCAGGAACGCTCCGCCGGCGTCCGCGGCGTGCTCCCGGGAAAAGGAGCGACCGGCGGCGAGCGTGAGGCCCATGGTTTCGGCATAGTCATAATCGACATCGTCGTAATAAACGTAGGTCCTGGCGTTCGGATCCTTTCCCTCCCACCGCGTTCCCCATTCCTGCATGCCGTTGTCAATCGGCAGCTGGAACGAGGCCGTCACGCCCGGGACGAGAGAATCTCCCCGAAGCTCGTTTTTCAACACGGCATAGGTTTTCGCCGCGTCCGTCCGAAGGGTGATATAGACGAGGCGGTCCTTGTCATAGCCGGGGTTCATCGACCGCATATGGCTCACCTGACGGGAGATGACGCCCGTGCCGATCAGCAGGAATACGGATAAGGCGAACTGAAACACGACGAGGATACGCCGGAAGGACGCGGCGCGCGTTCCCGCCCGCCATGTCCCCCGAAGCGTCTTGACCGGACGGAGAGACGAGAGAAGGAGGGCCGGATAGCTCCCGGCCAGAATTCCGGTCAGGAGGATGATCGCCGGCAGACCGAGCCCGAACCTCCAGCTGAGAATCGTACCGAGCTCGAGCTCCTTGCCCGAGATCCGCTGGAAAAGCGGGAAAAGAAGGAGGAAAAGTCCCGCCGCAACCGCGACCGCCAGGAGCGTCGTCAGGAACGTTTCTCCGTAGAATTGGGCGACGATGTTCCGGCGAAACGCGCCGACGACTTTGCGCAGGCCGATCTCTTTGGCCCGGTTGGCTGCCCGGGCCGTGGCCAGATTCATGAAATTGATGCAAGCGACCAGAAGGAGGAAAAAGCCCAGGCCGAGGAAGAGCCGGACCTGGGAGCGTGACGCCGCCAACCGAAGCCCTGAAAGCGGCTCCAAGGCCCAAGGATTGGGCTTCCAACCCGTTCGCCGCTGGACGAGCGCGGCGACTTTTTCCGCGATGGCCGCGGCCGAGCCGGGATCGCGGAGCCGGACCCAGGTGGTGAACGCGCTTAAATCCCACCGGTCGATGTTCGGCCAATAAGCCCGCGTCGACCGCAGATCCTCCATCCGGTCCACGGGGACGAGAAAATGCGGCCGGAGCGAGGAGTTCAAGGGCGGGTTCTTCATGATGCCGGTGACGGTCAGGGCGAATTCCCGGTTGAACGTCACGGTCCGCCCCAACGGATCCTCGCCGGGGAAATACTTGTCGGCCATCTCCCGGGAGATTACGAGGGACATGGGCCGGGAAAGAGCCGTGGCCGCATCTCCCCGGACAAGCGGGAAAGTGAACATATCCAGGAACACCGGATCGACCGCCAGGAGGCTTTGCTCATAGAAGCTTTTTTCTCCGGCTTGAACGAGCAGGATCCCGGGGTCGCCCACCCGGGCCACGCCGGCAAAATCGGGAATCTCGGACTCCAGGGCCGGACCCATCGGATACGGCGTCCGGGTGGAATGCCGGGTCGAGCCGTCCGGTTGGGGGATGACGCTTTCGACGCGGAAAAGCGACCGGACGTTCCGGTGAAAAGCGTCGAAGCCGAGCTCATCCTGAACCCACATCCAGATGAGAAGGGCCGAGGCGATTCCCACGGCCAAACCGACGATGTTCAAGAGCGCATATCCCGGCCGGCGACGGAGGGCCCGGAAAGCGGTCAGGAGGTAGTTTTTTAACATGCGGTACGACTCCATCCAAGTTTATCCCATATTCATAATAAAGAGACAGGCGGCCCGGGAAAAAGGTTGCGGGTTAAAATTGACTGTCCGATCCCGGACGTGACGGACACCCTTCCCCGGCCATTTGGCCCGTTTTGCTTCTCCGGCCCGGTCGCCATCAGGCGAAGGAGAGTCGGCCTGTTTGGCATGGAAATTGCTCGATAAATTATGGAAATGTTCCCCAAGGCAGGCCCACAATGAGAATCCGCTCGGCGTTCGGGATACTTCTACTGCTCGGATCGGCGGCTTTTTCTCCGGCCGCCGGAATGGACCTTGCCAACGTCCGGAGCGCGTGGCGCCTGCAAGCGGAAACGACGGCCCAAGCCCTCGAATCCCTGATCGACTCCCGCGGCTTGGCGGCGGCCGTCACGGAATTTCAAAAGACAATTGCCGGTAACGAGAAGTACATCGCCGACGAAAAAGCGATGATCATCCTCGGCTATAAATATTTGCGGAACGGGCGGCCGGCCGAAGCGGTGGCCGCCTTTAAAATCAACGCCGAAGCTCACCCGGAGTCCTGGAATGCCTGGGACAGCTTGGCCGAAGGGCACCTTGTCGCCGGCGATCAGGAGAAGGCGGAAACGTTCTATGCCAAATCGATCGGGCTGAATCCGAAGAACGAAAACGGCAAGGCCCGCCTGAGCGAGATCCGGGGGTGGAGATTAGACGCGGCCGCGGAAACACCTGAGGCGCTCCGTTTTTCGCCTGGTGCAAAAACCGGCCTGCGCGGCCCATACCTCGGACAAAAGCCGCCGGGATTAAAACCCGAGCTTTTCGCTCCCGGGATCGTGTCTTCGGCCCGGAGCTTTGAGTTCGGCCTCGCCATCGCTCCGGACGGCCGGGAGATTTATTTCACCCGGAGAGAAGATGGAGGGCGGAATACGATCCTTGTCTCCCGGCTGGGAGATGACGGATGGACGGCTCCCGAAGAAGCGCCCTTCGCCAAGGGATTTCCATCAGGCGAACCCGGCCTTACGCCCGACGGCCGAAAGCTTTTCTTCAACTCAAACCGCCCGAAATCCGACTCGGACCAGGCAGAGTATGGCATCTGGGTGGTCGAACGGGCAGCCGACGGATCCTGGGGCGAGCCGCGCCTTCATGGTCCCGGCATGTGCGTCACGGCGGCTCGAAACGGCAATCTCTATATGACGGATGTCTCGGGGCTTGTCTCCCCCGACCGGCCGGTCATCGTTTATCCCCGGTCCGGAGAGGGCAACGGTCCCCCGCAGAGAGTCGGCGGCGGGGTGAATGCGCCGACAGTCGCCGACCATGCCTTTATCGCCCCCGATGAGAGCTATATCCTCTTCGACACATCCGGCCGGCCGGGGGGCCAAGGCGGAGAGGGAGACCTTCATGTCTGCTTCCGGAATCCTGACGGCTCCTGGAGCGAAGCTTTCAATCTCGGCGATGCGATCAATACGCCGGGGACCAATTTCGTCCCCTCGGTCTCGCCCGACGGACGGTATATCTTTTACATGACGGGCCGGGACATCTACTGGGTCAGCGCCGATATTCTGGATACGATCCGTCCGGCCCGAAAGCTTCAAATGCCGTAGGCCTACAAGCATCCGAACTCGCACGATGAAAACGATGTCCTGATGTTTTCCGCGCCGGCAAAAAAGCTCGGGGGAATCCGTCAGGCGATAAAAACGGACAAAATCTCGCCGAAATAGATCCGGTGGTAGTCCTTGCCCGGATAGTTCTTTTTGATCGCCGGATCGACAAATCCCTCGGGATCCATGTCCTGGAAGTAGATTTTCCGGCATTCCAGGATGAGGTCCGCTTCCTGATAGGAAGGGGCGGCGACCCGCTTTGAAGCTTTAAGAGTAAGTCGCGTTTTGGCCAGTTTGTCGCCGTCTCTTCCGGAAAGCGTCCCGAGGATATTCAAATCCTTGCGGTAGGACTTGGGAAAGGCGCAGAGAGTGAACGAATCCGATTGATCCATAAATCCCCGGGTGAAACGTTGAGGCCGGACGACCACCTGGGCGAAGGGCTTGTTCCACATATAACCGAGGCTGCCCCAAGCCACAGTCATCATGTTGCAAGACTCCGTGGTCCCGGACGTCAGGAGAAACCACCGGTTCATCCAGAGATCCACGATCTCGACCGACAAATCTTTCGCTTTAATCTCGCGCATGGATTCCACCCTATCGGGATACCATCGCCGTCGCGACAGCGGTTTTCGTCGGGTCGCTTTCGGACACTGCCTTCAGGATGACCTTCGCCGAAGCGACAGCCCCGGCCTCGTGGGCCACATAGACGATCGCTTTTCCCGACGCCCCGGCTTTGACCGCGGCCAGGGCGTTGGGCAGCTTTGCCGCCCAACCCTTGCCCTCGACAGAAACCGACAGGCGGTAAATGTCCGAGCCGAAAACGGGATTCGTCCCGTCCGGAACCGGGCCGCCGGTATTGTTCAACTCGAACTGGACCGTCGTGTAAGGAGCGGCGGCCTTTTTTCCTTCGGGGACTTTTAAACCCACTCCCCTCTTGGCCGAACCCGAGCCGTCCAGGGATCGCGCCGCCAAGGTATAAACCAGGATCCCATCCTTGCCCTTTCGCAAATCGACGACATAGAAATGCAGCCGATTGGGCTCATCCACCCACTCGGAGGCGCTTCCGGAATCCGCGCCGGCGTGGAAAAGCGCGTCGTTCAGCTGGCGATAATCGGCGATTGTCCGCATGACCTTCGTTCCGTTGGGCTTGACGTAGTCCACCACGGCGATGTCTTCGGGATGAGCATCGATGACCCAGATGTAGCTGTTGAACTCGTTGGGTCCGCCATTCTTGCCGCGTAATCCCTTTTTGTTTTTGGCGATGAGAACGCCATTGTCCGGGGTAAAGGAATCGTAACCGATCCGCTGAACGACCTCGAGGCTGTAATAAGCGTAATTGGGAGTCCCCGGAGAAAGCGGATTCGTCGCCGGATCATCCGGCGGGGTTAGATCTCCCGGCTTTTCGCCGTCGAAATTGACGAAGATGCCGGTGACCGTTCCCGGAAGCGGTTCAACCGCCCGGGCCGTCACTTCCGCCACGGCCAAGCCGGAAGCCGCCAACTCGGCCCGGCCGAGAACGAGAAGGTCGGACTCGGTGATGAACGTGTTCTCCAATCGGTTTCTGACCATCAAACCGGCGGGCATCGCCGCCCCCTGCGTCGGGGGCACGACCCAGCGCCGATGGGGTCCGCCGGGGCCGTTGAAGCTGCCCCGGTCCATCATGTCCCATGGCCCGGCGGCGACCCGCCGATAAGGCGTGACATAAGGATTGTTGTTGAGGTCGGGAAGACTGAAGGAGAAGTGGCCGAGCTCATGGGTGATGGTCCCCGAATTTTCGCCCTGACGCATCGAAGACAGGCCCCATTGCTGGGCGCCGGCCAGCCAGCTGGTCCATTCGACATATCGGGTCGGGATCCAGCGGGGCTTTTCCGGGTTGAGATTGCCCCACTCCGGCGGGATGTCGTCCTTTGTGTTGAACTTCATCTCTCCGAATTCCTGCCAGACGCCGGTTTCGTCATAACTCGCGTACAAGCGGAGAACGGCGTTGTAGTCTTTTCGGATGTCTTTGCCGACGGCCGCCGTCCAGATCTCGTCGCAATCGCGTTCCATCCGGCTGTCGGCTTTCGTCCCGTCGGGCGTGCCGTCATTTTGGCCCCATTCGCTCAAGCCATAAGCCCAAATCGGCTTGGGCATGCGGTAGGGTCCGAAGACTTCGACGTCGGTTATCCCGAATTTTCCCCGCGACTGCTCCATCCAGTATCCGTTGATGGTTTGACCGTGGTTGACGGCCGAGGGCTTCATGAAAAAATCGGCGTAAAATTGAGGAACCTTTTCCCGCGGAATCGGCTCGATCTGGGGATTGCCGAAGGGATCGGAGCCCTTCGGCAGGGTGATGATAAACGGTTGGTTGGGGAAATCAATGCCGACGACAGCCAGCTTGAATCCCTTTTCCGGTTTGAGGGCCGGGTCGGCCCAATTGCGCCCGGGAATCGGCCGGTAGTCGTCCCAGGTCATCGTATCCTGGTCCTGGATTCGTTGTTGATCCAACGGCGGCGGCCACAGGGCATTTTTCTTGGCCTGACTTTTCGCCCCGGGAATCGAAATCAATATCGAGAACGCGAGAAGTCCAAAGAATGCCGCCCGAAGAAAATTTGATTTCTTTTTCATGATGAATGCCACCTCACAGAGCCCTTCCCTTTGAAGATACATCATATATCAGGTCGTGTAAATCGGGAAAGTCCGGTTCTCTGGCTCTGACGGATTCGGACTTCGGAAAAGCCGGCCGAAAAATGCCGCTGAAATCCGATTGACTTGCCTTCGCTTCTGGAATTATGATCCGGGCATCACATTCCGACCGGGAGGAGGCAACATGCAAGGCGAATATTCCAAGCTCTATTCCGATTATGCCCGGGGCCGCCTGGACCGCCGGGAATTCCTCCGGCGCCTGGCGCTTCTTGTCGGAAGCACGGCGGCCGCGGCCGGGCTCCTGCCGCTTTTAGAGGGAACACCGGCCTTCGCCCAGATCGTTCCTGCAGACGACGCGCGTCTCGAAACCGGCCGGATCGCCTATCCGGCTGGGGATGTCGAAATGAAGGCCTATCTCGCGCGGCCGAAGAAGGAAGGCCGTTTCCCCGCGGTGATCGTTATCCACGAGAACCGCGGCCTCAATCCGCACACCGAGGATGTCGCCCGTCGCGTCGCCGTGGAGGGATATGTGGCCATCGCCCCCGACGCCCTCTCCCCCTTCGGAGGGACGCCGGCCAATCCCGACGAGGCCCGGCCGCTCTTCCAGAAGCTCGAGCCGGCGGCCAACATCAAGAACTTCACGGCCGCCGTCGCGTACCTGAAAACACATCCCCAGTCGACCGGCAAAGTCGGCTGCATGGGCTTCTGCTGGGGCGGAGGCGTGACCAACCAGGTCGCCGTTAACGCTCCGGACCTGGCGGCTGCGGCGCCGTTTTACGGCATCCAACCGGCCCTGGAGGACGTCCCGAAGATCAAAGCCTCGCTGCTCCTCCATTACGCCGGCGACGACGCCAGAATCAACGCCGGGATCGCCGCGTATGAAGAAGCCCTGAAGAAAGCCGGAGTCGAATTTAAAACGTACATGTATGAAGGCTCCGGCCACGCGTTCTTCAACGACACCGGAACGCGCTACAACAAGGAAGCCGCCGGACTGGCCTGGGAGCGGACCCTGGCCTTTTTTAAAGAAAAGCTGGGCAGCTAAAATCATTCTGTCGACTCGAGAGGCCTCATCTAAGGAGAGTGTCTATGTCCGAAAGCAAAGACCGAATCGAAACGAAGCTCATCCATGCCGGGGAAATCCGGCCGGGAGTCAAGGGAGCCGTCTGTCTCCCGGTCTTTCAGACGGCAATGTACGAATACCAGCCGGACGCCGGATACCATGACATCAAGTACATCCGGTTGAACAACACCCCCAACCACGACGTCCTTCACGGCAAGCTGGCCACGCTGGAAAACGCCGAAGCGGCTCTCGTCACGGCCAGCGGGATGGCCGCGATCACGACGGCTCTCCTGTCCGTCCTTTCCTCCGGCGATCATCTTCTCGCCCAGGACAGTCTTTACGGCGGCACCCATGATTTCTTCGTCAAGGCCCTCGGCAATTTCGGTATCGGCTATGATTTTTTCGACCCGGAGCGGCCCGAGACGTGGGCCGCCAAACTCAAGCCGAGGACGAAGGCGATCTATGTCGAAACGATCTCCAATCCGCTCCTGAGAGTTCCGGCCCTCGAAACCGTCGCAGCGTTCGCCCGGGAGCACGGGCTCATTTCCCTCATCGACAATACGTTCGCCACGCCGGTCAACTTCCGCCCGGCCGAACATGGCTTCGACCTTTCCCTTCACTCCGGGACGAAGTATCTCAACGGCCACTCCGACATCGTCGCCGGGGCGATCGTGGGAAAGCGGTCGCTCGTCGAAAAAGCGCTCGATAAGCTCGACCTTCTCGGCGGCTCCCTGGATCCCCATGCCTGCTTCCTCCTCCATCGGGGGCTTAAAACCCTCGCGATCAGGGTGGCCCGCCAAAACGCCAACGCCCTGGTTCTGGCCAACTTTCTCGCGTCTCGGCCGGAGACAAGCCGGGTGAATTATCCCGGCCTGGAAAGCCACCCCGGTCACTCCCGGGCAGTCCGGCTGTTCGATGGATTCGGGGGAATGCTGAGCTTTGAGCTGGCGGGGGGCGTCGAAGCCGCAGAACGATTCCTGGGACGGTTGAAAATCCCCATCGTCGCCCCCAGCCTCGGCGGCGTCGAGTCGTTGATTACTCGTCCGGCGACGACCTCTCACTCCGGGATGGAACCGGAAGAGCGCCGCCGGGCCGGAATCGCCGACGGCTTGATCCGCCTTTCGGTCGGAATCGAGGCCGTCGAAGACCTGATCGCCGATTTCGAGCAGGCCCTGGATTAATTTCTCGGAACAAGGAGACGGATTTGAGATCCTTCATCCTTCCTTGGATTTCCGCTCATATTCGATAAGAAGGCACTTTTTCCCCTGCCCTCCCTCCCCTTCCGCCATTTTGAAGGTCATGAAAGAGGGCCTGAAGTTGACCCGCCATCCCGGGACCACATCCGCCGTTTCGGAGCCGGCTTCCTGTTCGAAACCGGGATTTTCGACCGGAACCGGATGTTCCCGTCCCGTCTCATCCAGATAAGAAAGGGAGATATCATCCACCCATAACCGGCCGTCTCCGGAAAATTGGAGGATCAGGCAGATCCTTTGCCCGTCGTCATCCGCTTTTCCCCGGATTTCGTAGGTCTTCCATTCGTTGGCGGTGATGGGCGCATGGGAATGAGTCTTATAGAACCCGGGCTTCCCGTTCTCCCGGTCTACTCTCAACCCCATGTCCCCCTGGGATTTTTCCTTCATCTCCGCCTTCATCCGCGCGCGGAATATGACTTCCCGGCCGCGACAGGCGGCCGCGTCGGTATACTGCAGAAGGAGCGCGTTTCCGGGCACCTCGTCGGCGGGGTTGCTCGGAGTCATGGTTTTCGTGAAGCAAAGGCCGTCGAAAACCATGGGCCAGCGGGCGGTCATCTCTCCGTAACCGAACGGCCGGGCGAGCCACGGATCGCGAAGCCACTCGCCGCCTGCGGGAATGTCCTTAAAGTCCAGGATGAACTGGTCGAATCCCGTCCGTTCAAAAAGCATTTCAAGGCTTTCGGGGGACGGCTTACCCAAGACGTTGCTGCCGGACATCCATGTCCCGAACCGGCCCTGATAGGCCGTGAAGCCGAGATTGTACGCGGTTTTTCCCAACGCGTCGCGGACATAATCGCCCATATTGACGAAATCCTTGTAGGTGAAACTTGCGCTGTGCGTCTCGACCTCCCGCAGGGCGTAGGCGTTGTGCCGGGAAGCCGCCCAGACGATGATCTTTCGGTTTGGATAATAAACCCGGGACAGCCAGACAATGTTTTCGCCCATCCGGGTATCACGGTATTGCGAATCCAACATCGTCATGTTTTGCAGCCCGATCCGGGCGATATGGAAACTTCCGCGGGCTTCCGCCCCGATATTGACCATAAGTTGCGCCCAGAAACCGCTCTCCCTTGAAGAATCTTGGGGAATTATTTTTCGAATTCCGTCGAGCGTTTTCTGAAATCGCTTTTCCGCGGCCGCCTCCGGGGCTTTTTTTCTGTATTCCCCGGAAACCAGGGATTTGAACATGGAACAAAATTCCGGCCAATCCTCGATCCCGGCCGGATCGATCTGTTTCGATTTCAGGAAAGCCTCCAGGTCGGAGAGCAGGAAATCCCGGGAATTCACCCCGGTGAATTGACAATCGAAGCCGGCCATTTCCAAGGGGCGCGGCGTTTCCTCGGCCTCATTGAGATACGAAATCAGCGGAGCAAACTCACGGCTTCTCGTCCAGATGCCGAACACGCTTTTAGAAACGGCCTCCTGGACCGACAGGCCCTGCTTAACCTGCTCCCAGCCCTTTTTGCAGTCATAGAAGCCGCTTTCGAACGCCAACACGTCGAACCCGCACTCCTGATGGAGGAACTTGATCAACCGCGTTTTCGCATGAAACGTCGCCCCATCGCCGTGAGACTGTTCGCCCAGCATGACCACTTTCGCGTCCCCGATGATTTCCTTGAATCGATTCAAATCGGAGAAGCGTTCATCCGTGGGATCGATAGAGTCGAGGCGGACGACGTGGTTTTTCAGCCATTCCACGCGCTTCGCCGCCGGGTTGTCCTGGGCCCCGACGTTGGTTGATAAAAGAGCCAGAAGCAGTCCAAAAAATCCGCAAACCGTGATCCCACCCGTCGTTCTTTTTTGTAAGGCCACGAAGGTTTCTCCTGTTTTCGGGTCGTTTCAGACGAAACC
>Ga0209287_10001739_pt1 | contig 10473 bp, 24 predicted proteins | sample PPLLak3cmMay2015_2_FD_187255 | JGI IMG/M metagenome (GOLD analysis project Ga0209287, IMG submission 187255) | Freshwater sediment microbial communities from Prairie Pothole Lake near Jamestown, North Dakota, USA - PPLs Lake P8 Core (1) Depth... | ecosystem: Environmental > Aquatic > Freshwater... | reverse complement strand
AGAATAACTCACACTTACCAACAATCTCGGTAAGTTGTAGCTAATCTTGAAGGTTTCACCTGAATTTTGGAGATCAACTTCTTTGGCTTTGCAGGGTAAAGTTGGTGCAGCGCAAGCGCCTGTAAACATGAATCGGGCGTAAAAATATATGCGCCCCAATGCTGTAAGCAGCTGTATTCATTCTCATCGTCAAGCCCGCCGCCAACCCTTACCCCTTGCATAGCTTCTCTTAGTGAGTAAGTAGTACAACAATACCATCTCACTCCTAGACACTCAGTCGATGGTTCGAAACCTCGGGAAGAAGATACAAAGAGAATACGAAGAATAGGTAAAAGATTTCGAAGAGAATACAAATAACCATATAAATACAGTCAAAAGACCATACAAAGGTATACAGAGAATACATAAAAGACCAGGTATTCTCACAAGTTACATAGCTCACACATTCCCTTACATTCTCTCATTCCTCTTCACACAGTTCGCGGGATTATCTATTCCACTTGCATAGCTTAAGTAGAGCTATACCCTTATATCTATTACAATATACCCTTATAGGGTATCTATTCTAGCAAAGGGGATGGGCGGCCTATGCCTCGAGGACTACGACACGACCCTACACCTCTCACCTCGGGGTAATTCCTCTGGCGGGCTAGTAAATATCCTCCCCAGAAGAGAATATCCCCCACACTCCTTGCCTACAAGTATGCTGATTCGTTGTATTAATAAATAGGAATGTTCTTAACTACGTAAGTAGTAGGAAACCCCCTAGGGTTTCCTACTACACTTACCTTATATCTTCTCTTTGTATTAAGATCCTAAATAGCAAAGAACGAACCAGTATAATCCCTTCAAGATAAGTACTCTTTCTAGCAAGAGATACTTGTCTTCAAGAGATTAGAGTTATACCCCTGCATAGCATGTTTTAAGAGTGAGAGCGCGCACAGCGCGCCTATGTGCTTGTAATAGTTTGTTAAATGACTTAGAGCGTTGCCCTAGTATACTGACCGACCCCCTTGCGGGGGAGGTTAGCTAATCAACACGTATCGTGGTATGTCATGAGAGACTCCTACTTTCAGCTCCCAAAACTAGAGTTTCGGGGTTAGTGTCTAGACTTTGCTGGGGAAAATCCATACGGACAAATTATTGACTCGGAAATCAATCGTTCAATTCGTCCACCGGGGCGATAAAACCCCTAATTTTGCAAGTCGTTGATATTGTTCAGTTCACGTTGTCGTTTAGGTACCAAAACGAAACGGACACAGTTTCGAACAAGTCACTTCTTGCACTTCGGGCAGTAGCAGATGGTCTGACTGACCCTCTTGGTAGGCATACCACACCAGAAGCAGGTCTCCCTCTCACCGTTGTTTCGAGGCTCGACCGGCTTCACGGGTACGACACAGTCGCAGGTATCCGTACAGTTGGAACAGCCTGGGTCACAAGCCGTAGCATGTGCCGTTGATGACACAGGCGTCAACACGATGATGTCTCCGTCCTCGGGTTGCTCGCCAGCGATTTGGGAGAACAAACCACTCCCCCTATCGTTCTGCAAGCCGTACAGGTGATAGTTGTACTCATTCCAGTTAGCAAGCACGAACCTTATTTTCACCAAGTGATCCAAGAGATCCCGCCAGGTCACCCAACCACCAGCAGATTGTCTATCTCCATAGACTGTGTAGTTTGACTGCAGATTTGCAGAAAGCATCAGCCGAACAGTAACCTTCTTCATAAGCTTACTCCTCGTCACGCTTCAGAAGCTCTTGTGTCAGCTCTGACACCTTCTCTCGCTGTTCCTGAAGAACCTGCATCAGCTCCAAATAGTCCACACGGAGCTTCTCGTTCTGTTCACCGAGAGCACCGCATTCTTGAACCTTGGCATCGAGGTTTGTTCGTACAAAAGCCGCCTTCGCTTGTTCCTCCTCGAACCTCAACAACAGAGCAGCATAGTCCCTATGCAGCCTGTCGTTCTGCGTCTCGAGGTCGGCGCACTTGCCAGTCATAGCATCGAGATTATGTTGCACAAAGGCCGCAGCCTCCAGCTGAGCCTCAAGCAGCTCAATCCTCTCTGCCAGTTCAACAACAACACTCAGCAAGTTCTTCGTAACGTGATCGCGCATAGCCCCTACCTCCTTCAAGTAGTAGTAGAGTAGACTAACTCACCCCTTATTCCCCCTTCAGGGGATTCTCGTCACTCTGTTCCTCACCCGCTTCGCATGAGGATTCGTCAGAGATGTCTTCTCCTCCCGCTTCGCGGGCGACTTCGTCCTCTTTCTCCAACTTGTTCTTGTGCTTACGCACCTTGCTGTAGGGCTCGCCGCCACAGCACGGGCACTTGAGCCCGCCAACGCCAGACGTGAACCCCTTGTAATCCTTACGCAATCCGTACTTGCCAGCACGCTTTTGGCTCATTAGAACCTCCAAGGGATTGGGTTGGTGGGTGTCAGATCGTTGAGCCGCTTGTCGATGACCTCCTTGACGACGTCACCGTGGCAGGCTTTCGGTGCGCACCAGCACACCAGGGCTACATCGAAGTGGAATGCGGCCTCGAGGACGTTGTTGAGTTCGTCCTTGACCTCCTGGCTGTCCGAGATTTGCTGGTACAACCACTGCCTGTAAGCCTTGATGACACGCTCGCGCTCTGAGTTGGTTTGGCTCTCCATGATGAACGGGTTGCCAAGTGGCGAAGGTCGGCCAATGTAGATGGCCTGCTCCCCTGCCCTGGGCTTATATGTACGCTTGTTGACTACACGGATGCTCATAAGAACCTCCTCAGACGTACTCGTCCAACTTCAGTCCACACTCCGGACAGTACACACCAACCACCTCCTGGCCGTTCTCAACTCGTTCGAACTTGTGCACCAGCTCCTTCTCGTGAGGACATCCGCAGTCCTGCCCGAACTGAGCTAGGAACGCATCACGGTCGGACATCTCTTCCTTGGTCATAGCTTAGTCCTCGAGAACAAGCCAGAAGCTCTTGTCGTCGTTATCGTAGAAGTAGGTCTTGCCATCGACGTCCTTGACCGAGAAGCCTCCTTCGGTGGCTCCGACTTGCGTCCCGCGTTGGTTGATCATGTTGAACTTGGTTTCGGAGATCTCGATGTAACGAGCGTGAGCCCCTACGATTACGTCTCTTCCAACACTGAGTCCGGTCTCTAGGCACATCAAACAGCCAGCTCCGTAGGCATCACCCGTGCCACCACAACACTCACAGTTCTTGCTCATGTGTAGTTCCTCAGAAGGGAATGTCGGCGTTGTAGCAGATATCCACAATTGGCTGGTTCGCCACCACCAATCGGAAGCAGAACGATCGCTTCTTGAAGTCGAACTCGAAGACGATGCGCTGCTGCATCCACGACATGCTGGGGCCAAGCGCTCTCACGACGAGTGCCTTCTTGATGTACACCTTCTCGGTGTGCAAGAAGAGGTCGAACCTCACCTTGCACTTCTCCAGCATCGGCGTACGCTCCCATTCGTCTCGCATTTCCTGCTCGTAGTAGAGTTGCTCGTTCTCCATATCCTTCTTCCATTCCAGCCGCCTGGACTCGTACTCCACTTCGCTCATGCTCATGTGTTAGCTCCTCAAAAGAAAAGGGGGCTAGGAGCCGAAGCCCCTAGCCCCCAGTTACACTACCCCTGCTTCTCCACGCGCTTGCCCTTGCGCAGGTGCCACTCGTGCCACAGCTTGGCGCGGTCGGCCGGGCTCAACGCCATCTTCGGGTCACGCATGCTCTTGTTGAGCATCACGCCACCCCTCTTGCCATCGAACGAGCCCTGCTGGATGGCCTTGAACATGCGCTGGGCCACGTGGCTCAAGGTACCCACACCCTGCACCGGAACGAACGGCACGATGTCTGCCGAACGTTCCACCTTGATCAGCTCGTAGTCATCGGTCATCACGGTTTCCGTCCAGAAGATCAGGTCCCAAGGAATCGTGGGCGCCGAGGGAGTCTCTTCGGGAGCGGACACGAACTCGAGCGCATCCTCCTCGTTGTTGAACATGGCGAAATCGTGCGGGATTTCGTCCGGCGTGCTGAACAGGGGCTGGTCAGCCGCGAATCGCACGAAGGCGCAGATCCACCTGGATGCCTCCTTGGCCGTGGTGATCCAATCGTCGTGGTGTCTCACGACAGCGGGATCGCGCTGCTTGACCACGCGGTTGATGCGCCCGTTGTCGTCGAACTCGACGTGGAACTGGTTGCTCTCGGTGAGCATGCGAGCCAGCGGGTGCAGCTTGTCCAGGAAGCTGAAGTTGCCCATCAGCTCCGGGCTCTGTGCGCTGTTGGCCCTGTTGTCGAAGTCCTCCTCGAGCCACCTCATGTGGCCGGCCATCACGGTGTAGTTGCTGGCGATGTCCTTGAACTCCCTCTTCTGGGCTTGCTGGGCCCGCTTGGTGGCCCGCCTCCAGGACTCCTCCGCCGCCACCTTATCGCGTTGGCAGCTGTGCTCGATGTACTCACCCGTCGCCGAGTACACCGGCTTCCAGTAGTTGCAGAGCGCGCAGCTCCTGCACCTGTTGGGATCGTGCTTCATGCTGCTGCGAATGACGCGCAGACGGGGCTTCTTCATCTCAGTCTCCTTTTGGCGCTATGCGCCTGTATTAGGCGGACTTGGCCACCTTCTTGGCTTCCTTCTTGGCCTTGTTCTCGGCGACCTTCAAGTCGCGCTTGGTGGCCATGTCGCGCAGGGTCTTGCGCACCCCGCTGCTCAGCATGAACACCAGGAACAACACCAGCAAGACGGCTGCGATGATACCGGCGTACTTCAGGGCGACGATGGCGATGGCGCCGACGGTCAGCTTGGTTTCCATTGCACTTCTCCTTGGTTAGGGCGTTGGGTTACTGCGCGTCGCGCTCAGCTGCGCGCTGCGCGGCCTGGGCCAGGAACTCTGCCTGCTGTCGCTCCTGCTCCTTTCTGTGCCGGCGGGAGACCAACTTGTTCTTGATGTACCACACGATGCCGCTGATGATCGCGAGCACCAGACATACGGCGACGATGCCCACGATGATGCCTGCCGTGCCAGCCACGAACTTGAGGAACACGAGACCAACGATAGCGCCGGTTGACTTTTCCATGGTAATCTCCTTGGTTACGAACGGTTAGTGGTCAGGCCTTGGGCTCTTTGTCCATCTCACAGATCTCGTCGGACAGCTCTTGCACGAACAGCGGGTTGGTTTCCAGCATCGAGAGCTTCACGTCGTCGCTCAGGTGCTGGAACTGCTCGGGCAACGTCTTTACCCAGTTCTCGAAGGTCACGGTCTTGGTTAGGATGTTGGCCATGTCACACCTCCTTTTCCGCTGCATTGAGCAGGTTCTGGGCGTAAGAAATGACATCGTCTAGCCCCGTGTACTTCAGGTTGAACACCTGGATGTCGTACGCATTGGCGATACGTACGGCTTGCAGTGTGCCGCCAGTGCCGTCATGCCAGCAGACCACGAACTTGCTCGGCTCGTTGAGACTCAGCCCAAGCACCTGATGGCAGTTACGAGCATGCAGAGCACGAGCACCACGCGAACACCTGTCCCATGCAGGATGGAACTTGGCCGCCATCTCGAATGCTGCAGGGGTTGGAGGGTACAGCGTGCTCTTGTTGGTGTTGAACTCTTTCCATGGCAGGAAGATCTGCACGTGGTCTGCCCCTTCCTCGAAAGCTGTATCCGCGCCATCTGCGCCACCTGAACGCAGCACAAACCCTGCTGTGTCGAGATATGCTGCGAGCCTGCGCATCCCTTCGAGCACGTCATGGGGCGTTTTGCGTGAGCCGATACCGGCGTAGCACATCATGCTACAGTTCCGGGTCGTGATCCTTGAAAAAGGACTGGATGAACGGTGCCCACACCTGTGCTCCTGTATCGCGCTCGCACTGCTTGCACAGGAGGTGCGAGGGAGGATTTCCTTCTTGGTCCATCACGTCGTCCGCATCAACGGACGTCTCGTGCCCTGCGGAGCACTTGAACAGCAGAAGCGTCATCACTTCACCGCCTTCTTGGCCGCCTTCTCCGCTTGCTTGGCAGCCACCTTGACGTCCCGCTTCTCGGCCTTGTCCCGCATCCAGCCCCTGAACTTGGTGCTGAACATGAACAGGACGAGGCAGACCGCCAGCAGAATCAGTGCGCCGAGTGCGAACTTGACTGCCAGTGCCCCGAGGATCGCCACCATGCCGGTCTTCGTTTCCATGACTCTCTCCTTGTTTTGGGCTATATGCCCGTTACAGCGAGTAGTTGCCGTGCGAGTGGTTGGTCAGCTCGTCGATCACGGCCTTGGCCTCGATCAGGCCGACATCCAGCACCTCCCGGATGTACCGGATGGCCGAGATCTTCCCTCCGTTGCTCTCCAGGGCCTCGCGGATCTGGCGCGGGTGGTCACCCTGCGACAGCTCCCGCACCAATCCCTTGATGAAGTAGTCGAACTGCTGGTTGGTCTCCTCGCGGATGGTGTCGACCAGCTCTTGCAGCTTGTTGTGCACGTCCAGTGGGAACGTGCTGTGTTTCACCGCCTCGAGCATGCGGTACAGGATTCTCATCTCGCGGATCTTGTCACCGCTGTTCATGAAGTTGCGCTCGTCCATGGTCTTCTCCTTTTGCTAGCGATTGCTAGCGGTTAGCTCATCATGACCTTCTCGAACACTTCCATGTGCCGCTTGATCTCCTCCTTCTTGAAGACGTCGATCTGGCCCTCGAACACCACGAGCACCTGCTTCACCAAGCTCTTGAGGACCGTGCAGGCCACCTTGTTCGTCTTGTCGGTGATACGCTGGCGGATGGGGTTCTTCTGTTCCTGCGCCAGGTAGATCAGCTCCTCGTCGTCGTAGCAGTCCAGCAGGTCGTTGATGAACTCGGCCGCGTTGAACTTCTTCAACGTCTCGTCGACCTCCTTGACGATCGAGGCAGCGTACTCCTTGACGTCCTCGTCGTCCTTGTCGTCGTCCACGCTCTCCGTGTGCAGCATCGCCATCTGCTGAGGGAGCTTGTCGATGGCCGTCTGGAGCTTCTCCATCATGAGGTCGAACAGCTCCTTGCGAGCCGGTTCGGCGCCCAAGTGCACGTATTTGCGGGAGAACTCCGCGTAGTCAGCCTTGAACTTGGTGTCGCTGGTGTCGTCGGTAGCCATGGGAATCTTCCTTTCTGTAAGCGATACGCTTACTTGCTGGCGAACTTCTCGCACTCAGCCTGGATGATGTGCTGGGCCAAGGTGCCCTGCACTGGGGCCTGGTAGTCCAGGTAGTCGATCACGTCTTCGATGATGATGTCGATGTCGTCGTGCTTCTGCTCCGTCTCCCCCTCACACAGGGTATCCAGCACGAAGCTGGCGGGCACCTCGATGCAGCCCTGCTCCCAGGGGAAACGGTTGCTCTTGGGCACGACCAGGTTGCTGCAGATGCCACACTTGCGCAGCATGCGCTGCAGCGTGCCACACTCCTGGCAGCGGACGACGATGTCCATCTTCTCACCCACGGCCACGTTGCGCTCGAGTTTGCTCATGGTCATCTCCTAGAAGTGGGGGTCGTTTGACATCAGGACGATTCGGTCTGCGTTGCTCGACTTGTTCGCGAAGTCCCGCCCGAAATCACAATCAAACGGGATGTGCATCAGGTAGAACTTGTAATCGTGCAGGTACACTGCCCTGTACCCATCGTAGCCCTCGGCCACGATTGTGAAGTACTTATTGGTGAACCTGTTGAGCACGACTCCTGCGTGTGGGTGGGTGTGGATGCCCAGCAGCGTCATGGCCTCGTCCGTGTGGAGGCGCATGATGCGCGTGACACCCTGTTGGCTCTGGTCGTCAGGGTAGCTGCCGTCGCAGTAGACATCCTGCAACCAGGGCTTGCTGGGTTGCGCCATGGGCTTGAGCGCTGAGTAACGGACACCAATCTCTCCCACCACTCTGGTGTCTCCGGTGTACTCGTTGAGCTTGTATGCCATGGTAGTACCCTCTAGTTGTTCACGCTGTCCTTGTACTTCTCCAGCGCCAGCACCGCCTCATCGTGGGTACGGAAGTAGTCTGTCTCACGGCTGTAGGGCCCTGAGCACTGGCATTCGAAGCCCAAGTAGTAGCCAGCATGGCTCTGGCACACTTCCAGCTCCATGGTGCGCCCACACTCGCACTTCAGGGTCAGCGGCACCCCGAAACGGGAGTGGATGTTCTCCTCGGCGTTTCTGAATTTGGTCATGTTCTTTCTCCTTTCTTAGCTCTCGAGCAGTTTTTCGAGCATCTCCCTGCTGGCCTCGTGGTTGGAGATCTGGTTGGCAGCGAGGAGTTTGCCCATCAGCTGGGCAATCTGCACGCCGTCCAGGTAGACGTATTCCGACTGACCTCCCTGGAAGGCCACGAACCGTCCCTCCTCTCCCTGCTGCTTGGTGGAGTCCACGATGGCCACGTCTCCGACGTAGCGGAAGCGATCCTCCTTGCAGTCCTGGGGCTGCTTCACGGGGAGGATACTGAGGATCCATTTCCCCACTTGGATTCGCAGGACCGGTGCGCCATCCTGCGTGAAAACCATCTTCACGTCGTTCATTGTGATTGCCCGGGTGTAAGTTCTCGCTAGAACCTACCGATCCTCCTCAGGGCGTTGATGCGGTGCCGCAGCACCCACGCCGCATCCGTGTCCCAGGTCAGCTTGCCAGGCAGCAAGCGCTTGAGGTAGGCCACCTCAGCGTCGGTGCCCTTGGCCTTGTCGGCCAGATACAGCACGAGGAACTTCTTCATCGTAGTTCTCCTTTCTTGCTCACTTGAGCATTTCGATGATGTCCTTCGTGGACATCTCCCGGGCCATCTTCAGCTGTTTGCGGTCCAGGAACACGTCTCCCGTCCGCTTGGCCTTGGCGGTGGGAGCCTTGGTGACCTTGGTCACCTGCTCGTGGTTGGGAAGCGTGACGAGCTGCGTCTCGCCAGCAATCTGCTGCTGGACGTACTGCTCGTACTCCTCGTCCGAAACGCGTTCGGCTTCCTTGTGGCCTCCTTCCGTTTCGTAGATGCGCCCGCACAGGGCACACCGCTGGCCAACCACCAGCTTGGACGCCAACACAGCGTTGAGCTTCGTCATCGTAGTCTCCTTGTGACTAAGCTAGTCTGAGCTTAGCCGTTGAGGATCTTGCTGACCTGCTCGACCCAGGACGCGTACTCCTGGTCGGCCTGCTTCTCGGCCTTCTTGGCCACCTTCTTGATGGCCTTCTTCTCGTTCATGGTCTTGGCCCACTCCTTGGCCTTGACCACGTTGAGCAGCTCGGTCGCCTTCTCCACGGGCAGGACGGGGTTCTCGGCCAGGGGCTTCTTCTCGATGCTCCTCTGGAAGTACGCCTTGGTGATGTCGTTGAACCCGGACGCCTCCTTCAAGAAGGCCTCCAGGGCCATGCCCGCCTTCTTCCCCTGCTCCTCCGCCTGGCGCTGCTCGAGGAGCGCCATCCGCTTGGCCAGGTTCTCCTGGAAGGCCTTGTCCTGGGCCTCCTGCTGGATGCGGGCCTCCTCCTTGGCCTTGGCGGCCATGGCCTTGGCCTCTCTGTCCTGCAGGATGAGGGCGCGGATGCGCAGCACCTCACCCTTGGGGATGAGGGAACCGGCGGGACGGACGAACTTGGAACCGACGTTGATGTGCTTCTGCATGTGCCTACTCCTTTCATTACACTCTATGCACAGTAGGCTATGCATAGAGGCAAAGGGATGAACGTATCAGAAAGCCTCGTTACGGTGAGGCTAGGCCACCTGCATGCATGTGCTCTGATACGCACACACGCATGGGCTATCTACTACATGGTCATACTGCTTCTTATGCATACGTGCATACACACATATGCATAAGGGGCAGTACGCCCCTGACTGCTAGACTGCTAGTCCTTCTTCCAGAAGCAGTCGTCATTGATTCTGATGTAGCCCTGCGAGAGCAGGTGCTGCTCGTACTGCTTGTCAGCATCGTCGATGTGCTTCTGTTCTTTGTTGTACTTGATGCGATTGATGATGCCCTGCACTGCACCTCTGATCAACGCTACTGCACACAACAGAACGAACAAACAGCACGCCAAGAACGTGAACATGCCAACGCACAGAATCATCGACCAAAAGCTTGAAGGATGCATTGCATCCACCTTTCTGCCCTACTATGAGGGCATACGATTATGACCCGGTGGGCTCGCAACGACGTGTCGTGAGTCCACCAAATCACGAGATACCACCAGGAGATTACAGGTGATTTTGTTTTTCTATGGAGTTATGCAGAGTTTCGATTTCCTATGAGATCATAGGTGATTTTGTTTTTCTAAGGAGTTATGCTTGGAGCAGAATTCGGTTTCTTCTGTTTTCTCTAGGTCTGTTTATTTTTTTCCTGAAATTCCGCCTATATAGGTCTTTTACATGTGCTGAAAACGCGCACCGTTTACTTTCATAAAGTAACGTTTAGCGCTAACTTCGGCGAGTATTGTATCTACATTTAGTACTTGACTATCTTCACCCTGCTAGGTAAAGTAGACCTCGTCACCTCCTTGTTT
>Ga0209287_10001737_pt1 | contig 10476 bp, 8 predicted proteins | sample PPLLak3cmMay2015_2_FD_187255 | JGI IMG/M metagenome (GOLD analysis project Ga0209287, IMG submission 187255) | Freshwater sediment microbial communities from Prairie Pothole Lake near Jamestown, North Dakota, USA - PPLs Lake P8 Core (1) Depth... | ecosystem: Environmental > Aquatic > Freshwater... | reverse complement strand
CGGCTGGGAAGAACAGCAGACCATAACCCTTGTCGGCGAATTCACCTATCCCGGCATGTACGTCGTGCTGGAGGGAGAGACCCTGGGGCAGCTCATCAAACGAGCCGGCGGATTCAAACAGAGCGCGTATCTGCCCGCAGCCATACTTACCCGCGAGTCGGTAAAAGCCCTGGAACGTAAAAGAATCGAGGAGTACGTCAACAGGCTCGAGGCGGATATTGCGGCAATTTCCACGGAAATAGCCTCCAAAGGAAGCGCCGGACCCGAGGCGGCTGAGCTTCTCAACATGCAGCAGGGTCTGCTTGAAAAATTGCGCAAAACGGAAGTGTACGGCAGGGTCGTCATTGATTTCGAAAACGAAAAAAATTACAACGATATCTCGATCGAAGACGGCGACGTGATTTATGCTCCTAAAAAATCCGGTATCGTATCCGTTCTTGGCGAGGTATATAATCCTTCCACCTTTGTTCTGGACAACGGCGACCAGCACTATAACCAGTATATCCAGCTTGCCGGCGGATACAAAGATAACGCGAATAAAAAAGACGTATATGTGATCAAGGCGAACGGCAGCGTCGAAACGCGGAAAGCTTTGCGCAAGAACAACGACGCCCTTGAATCGGGCGACGTCGTTGTCGTCCCGTTCCGCATACCGAAAAGCAATGTACGGTTCAAAATGGTTCTGGAGACCACTAAGGATATACTGGCAATTACCGCAAGCACCCTGATGATTGCGGTTGCGGTAATGACCCTGCAAAAATAAAAACCTATAGGGGTTCAAAATTTTGAACCCCGACAGGCCAGAACCCCCACATGCACATGCCCGCCCCGCCCCTGCCGCCTAAAACAAAACGGTTTCCATTCTCAATCGCACGCGGTTTCCATGCCGCCCTCGTCCTGCCGGTCGCACACCGCAACGCCGATAACCGAATCACCCTCGTCACAATTGATGAGCTTCACGCCCTGGGTATTCCTGCCGATCTGGGAGATCTTCGACCCGTCGCACCGGATGATAATGCCGTTTTTCGTGATAACCATGATGTCCTTCTCGGCGCTGAGGCCTTTTATCGCAACCACGGGGCCGTTCCGTTCCGAGGTCTTGATGTTGATGATGCCGATGCCCCCCCGGTTGGTCCGTCGGTAGTCAGCCACCGGCGTCTGCTTGCCGAAACCGTTTTCGGTCACCGAGAGAACCTTGTGGGACTCGTCAACCACGATCATGCCGACAACCGCGTCCCCCTCGCGCAGCGTGATGCCCCGGACGCCCCGGGTGTTCCTGCCCAGCTCGCGGATCGCACTCTCGTGAAACCTGACCGCAAGACCGCCCTGCGTGCCGATCATAATGTCGTTGTTTCCGTTTGTCAGCTTGCATTCCATCAGGCGGTCTTTCTCATCCAGATTTATCGCGTTGATGCCGTCCCTTCGCACGTTGGAATATGAACTCAGCGGCTGCTTGTTGATGACGCCCTGCTGCGTGACCGCAACGATAAAATGGGTCTCGTCAAACTCCTTCACCGGGACAAACGAGGCGACCTCCTCGCCCTGCTTCAGTTCAAGCAGGTTCACGATGGGCCTGCCGCGGGAGTACCGCCCCGCTTCCGGTATCCGGTACACCTTCAGCCAGTAGCACCGCCCTGTGTTGGTAAAAAAGAGAATATAGGAGTGCGCCGACGCGACGAACATGGTCTCCACAAAATCGTCCTCCTTGTAGTCCATCCCCTTGACCCCCCGGCCGCCCCGCCCCTGAGACCGGTAGGTCGTCACCGGGCAGCGCTTGATATAGCCTTCGTGGGTCATGATGATCACCATGTCTTCGTCGGCGATCATATCCTCCATATCGATATCCATCGCCGCTTCGTCCGAGTCGACGATCTCGGTGCGACGTTCGTCGTTGTATTTTTTCTTTATCTCCAGCAGCTCGCCCTTTATGATCTCCATCCGCTTGTCTTTGCTTGCAAGAATTGCCGTAAGCTCTTCGATAAGTTTTACCAGCGAAGCGTACTCTTCCTCTATCTTCTCCCGTTCAAGTCCCGTCAATCGCTGGAGCCGCATTTCGAGTATAGCCCTGGTCTGCGCATCCGAAAGGCCGAACCGCTGTTTAAGCCGCTCTTTCGCCTCGTCGGGAGAGGAGGATGTTTTGATAAGCTCGACAATCTCATCGATATTGTCTATGGCGATGCGCAACCCTTCAAGGATGTGAGCGCGCTCCTGCGCTTTGGTAAGGTCGAATTGCGTCCTTTTCTCAACAATCTCGTGGCGGTGGTTGATGAAATGGGTGATAATCTCCTTCAGGCTCAGAAGGCGGGGCTGCATGTTTACCAGCGCAAGATTGATAATGCCGAAGGAGCTCTGCAGCGCCGTATATTTAAAAAGCTGATTCAGCACGACATCCCCATAATCTTCTTTTTTGATCCCGATCACAATCCGCATGCCGGAGCGGTCCGATTCGTCACGGATAAAGGATATGCCTTCGACGTCTTTCTGCCGCACCAGATCGCCTATTTTTTCCAGCAGCATCGACTTGTTGACCTGATACGGAATCTCGGTGATGACAATCTGTTCGCGCTCATTGGCAAGCTTCTCAACCTCCGCTTTTGCCCGCAAAATCACCTTGCCTTTTCCCGTTGCATAGGCCTGCCAGATGCCCGCTCTCCCGTATATGACCCCGCCGGTCGGGAAATCGGGCCCCGGTATGATTTTAACCAGGTCTTCAAAGCTGATATCGGGTTTATCGATAACCGCGACAACGGCGTCAACCGCTTCCCCCAGGTTGTGCGGCGCCATATTGGTCGCCATGCCCACCGCAATTCCCGTGCTGCCATTGATAAGCAGAAAGGGGATTTTTGAGGGGAGAACCGACGGCTCTTTGAGAGAATCGTCGTAATTGGGGGTGAACGCAACCGTCTCCTTATCGAGATCCGCCAGCATCTCTTCGGCAAGCCGCGTCATCCTGCATTCCGTGTATCGCATGGCTGCGGGTGGATCGCCGTCAATGGAGCCGAAGTTGCCCTGGCCGTTTACCATGCAGTAGCGCAGGGAAAAATCCTGGGCGAGGCGCACCAGAGTATCATACACGGCAACATCCCCGTGCGGATGATATTTACCGATCACATCCCCGACAACCCGCGCGCATTTCTTGGGAGCTTTATCATGATACAGCGAGAGCTCGTTCATGCCGTACAGAACCCTGCGATGCACCGGTTTCAACCCGTCCCGCACATCGGGCAGGGCGCGGGCGGTTATCATGCTCATGGCATAATCAAGATACGATTTCTTCATCTCGTCTTCTATGAACACATAATTCTTCACTTCCGACTCACTCATATAAAACCCCTTATACCTTCAAATGAAGCTGTTTCAGCCCTTTAAGAGAAGCAACACAGTCAAAAGCCGTAGCGTCTATCTGTAATGGTGTAATTGCGATATAGTTATTTTCAACAGCGCGGGTATCGAACTCATTCTGAAGCTCCACATCCTTTTTACCCCCCTCAAGCCAGTATTCCGTAATACCGTTGTCGCATGTCCTGGGAATATACGTATCATCATAAAACGAGAGGCTCTGACGGGTTACCAGCGTCCCCGCACAACGATCCGGCGGACACGGAGGATAATTAACATTGAAATAAATCCTGGTATCCTTTAACCCTGCTTTCATATCAAACATATTCTTAATGATATTGCACGAAATTTCCGCATATTCGGCAAAATAGCACGGTGTGCTCTCGCTTAAAGAAAAAGCGATGCCTGGAATCTGCCAGAAAGCCCCTTCGCGCACAGCAGCCACTGTACCGGAATAAAACCCTGCTACGCCGGTATTACTGCCAAAGTTAATACCGGACACCACAATATCCGGTTTTTCGGTTAAAAGATGGCCTAATGCGATTTTAACGCAATCGGCTGGAGTTCCGGCGACCGCATATCCCATATCAGTATCGGAAAACAGCTTTTTTTCAAAAACAAGCGGCTTTTTATAGGAAAACGAATGGCCGACCCCGCTTTGCTCATGCTTTGGCGCGACAACGGTAACCTCAAACTCCCTTTTTAATGCCCGGTATAAACAGGCTATCCCCAAAGAAGAAAAACCGTCGTCATTGGTAAGAAGTATGTTCAGTCTCTGTCCCATTACTCTCTGTCTTTATGATAATTAAACATGTTGTATAGTTACAAGGAACGATGAACGTGTTACTATCCGATCCTGAATACCGGTAGTCTTATGGAAGATGTCTTCCTGTATGCACCATTCCCAACACTATTTCAAATCCAAAAATCTCAAATCTTTAATCGTAACTGCACCTATAGCTTGTTTAAAAAATGCTTTTAAAGAGTAAAAAAGCAGTGCCCCGACCGTGAGGGAGGGGTTTTTATAACCAATACAACCCCTCCCTCACGGTCGGGGCACTGTATGGTACTTTCTTAATGACTCTTAAACACGCTCTTATATATCCAGATTACGCACCTTTGAAGCGTTCTCCTCGATAAACAGTTTCCGCGGCAGGACCTCTTCCCCCATGAGCATGGTGAAAATCCTGTCCGCCTCGACAACATCATCCAGTTTAACCTTCAGCAGCAGCCGTCTGGACGGATCCATGGTCGTATCCGCGAGCTGTTCCGGGTTCATTTCCCCGAGTCCTTTAAACCGCTGTACCGTCGTGTTTTTTCTCTCCTTCCACGCATCCATCTGGGCGTCCTTCTCTTTATCGGAAAAACAGTATTTCTCCTCGACCCCGGACTTTACTTTGTACAGCGGCGGCTGCGCTATATACACATACCCCTCTTCGACAAGACGGGGCATGTGCCTGAAGAAAAAGGTCAGCAGAAGGGTGCGGATGTGCGATCCGTCGACATCCGCGTCGGTCATGATGATGACTTTGTGGTACCGCAGCTTCTGTATATCAAAGCTTTCGTCGTCGATGTTGCCGAATCCCGCGCCCAGCGCCTGCACCAGTATCTGGATCTCTTCGTGGGAAATAACCTTGTCGATGCGCGCCTTCTCGACGTTCAGTATCTTGCCCTTCAGGGGAAGAATCGCCTGGAATTTCCGGTCCCGTCCCATCTTGGCGCTGCCGCCGGCGCTCTCGCCCTCGACGATGAATATCTCGCTCTTTTCCGGGTCCTTCTCGATGCAGTCGGCAAGCTTTCCCGGAAGCCCGCCGCCGTCAAGCACGGTCTTTCTGCGCGCAAGTTGGCGCGCGTTGCGCGCAGCCTCGCGGGCGGTCGCCGAGTTTATGCATTTCTCGACGACTTTCCGCGCCACCGCCGGATTTTCTTCCAGATACGCGCCGAGATACTGGTTGACATACGACTCAACATACCCGCCGACCTCGGAATTGCCAAGCTTCGCCTTTGTCTGGCCCTCAAACTGGGGATCCGGTATTTTAACGCTGATCACGCCGGTCAATCCCTCGCGCAGATCGTCGCCGATAATCTCCAGCTTGGTGTTCTTCAGCAGGTTATATTTCGTGATATAGGTATTCAGTGTGCGGGTCAAACCCTTTTTAAAACCCGCCAGGTGCGTTCCACCTTCAATGGTGTTGATATTGTTTGCAAAAGAAGATATATTCTCCTGATAGGAAAGATTGTACTGGAGCGCGATTTCAACCTCGATATTCTCGGCCTGGTGCTTGAAATAGATCGGCTCGGGATGCAGCGGGGTCTTGTTTTCATCAAGAAACTTGATGAAAGAGACCAGCCCGCCCGGATAACAGAAATCGTGGCTTTTTCCTTCCTCCCGCTCGTCACGGATGCTGATTTTTATGCCGCAGTTTAAAAACGCGAGCTCGCGAAGCCTCTTTGAGAGAATGTCGAAACTATACTCGACAGACTCAAAAACATCCCGGTCCGGCCTGAAGGTTATACTCGTTCCCCTTCTATCCGTCACACCGGTAACCTTGATGTCTTCAACCGGGGCGCCGCGGTGAAATTCCATGCAATAGACATTGCCGTCGCGGTAAACCTCGGCCTTCAAATACGACGACAGGGCATTGACACAGGAAACCCCCACGCCATGAAGCCCGCCGGATATCTTATACGACGCATGATCGAACTTTCCGCCGGAATGCAGGGTGGTAAGCACCAGCTGCAGCGCCGACATTTTCTCTTCGTGGTGGTAATCGACCGGAATACCCCTGCCGTTATCGACCACCGTGATCCCGTTGTCCTTATGAATGGTGACGTCGATGGTATCGCAGAACCCGGCCAGCGCCTCGTCAATGGAGTTGTCGACCACTTCATACACAAGCTGGTGAAGGCCGTAGGAGCCGGTGCTGCCGATATACATGGCCGGCCGCTTCCGTACCGCCTCGAGTCCTTTGAGCATCTTTATACTTTCAGCAGTATACTGGGTTTCTGGCATCGTTTGCACGGTCCTCTCGCTTTTTAAGAATGAAAAAAAATATGCTGTTGTAAATGTATTACCCGTCCGGCGGAATCGAAAACAGCATCTCTTTTATTCGCTTTATTCCGCAGGTAAAAACAGCCGTTTTCCGCTAAAAAATCAACAATTTCACCACGTTTCCGGGTACAATAAAAAATACATTTTTCCATGATTTTTTCCTATACTTATTATGCAAAAAACAGAGAAAAAAAGAAGATTTTTTTGGGGTTGGAAAACAGGATTTCATCTGCGAATAATGTAATACTTTGTTGACCCTTTCTATTGCTTTTATACCTGATTTATTTAACTGAATTGCGAGAAAAGAATCGATGTAAAATCAGTCTATTCTAAGCTTGATTTGGGGTAACTACACAGGTAACAGGTTAATATTTTTAGGATTTGGGATTTATAACCGGAGAACTATAATAGAATAAATTTATTAAATTCTTGCATTTTAAAGGAGGAATGTGTATCTTTATATATGAATTATAGTTCTCAAAACGATACTATAATTCCTGTACCAGTAATACTGTTCATAATCCACAAACAAAACAACTGCGAACGTTTTGAAAAAACATACAAGATCAGGGGACAAACAAGTATATGCGGCCGATTGTTTCTGGACAAAACTCTCTGCGGTTTCCTCTGAATGAACTTTTAGGAACACAAGCGCACGTACGTCTGCTCAGAGTGCTTGTAACAGAATTCGACGGCCCCATATCATCTTCAGACGCCGCACAAAGAGCTGGATTGACGCTTCGCGGCGCACAAAAAGCTTTCAACAGCTTGGTCGAATCAGGCTTTGTTGAAAAAATCGGCGGCGGTCGCAGGCAGCAATATGCGCTGCGAAGAAACGAAAAACTTGTTCAAACCATCGTGAAACTTTTTTACACGGAATCCAGCCGGTACGAAGAGCTGTTTCTTTCTATAAAAAATACTATTGAAATACAGCAACCCCCGCCCATAGCTGTCTGGATTCAGGAAATACCACGTAAAACTGGCGATCCGCTAATACTCGGCGTTATGCATGAAACACGCTCTATATATGATTATATACAAAAGCTTCGTGACGTTTTAATAACTATAGAAAAGGATTATGATGTTTCCATTGAGCTTAAAGGGTATACAAAGGCCGACTCTCCGGATCTTAGCGAAGAAAAGATTGTGCCGATTTACGGTGTAACAACCTGGCCGGGTGTATCCTCGCCAAAAACATCGCCCAAACCCGAGTCACACCAAGAAACAGACAGCCGTCTACGAGAGTTGGCCGGTTTCCTGGCAACACATATTAAAAAAGACCCTTCGATTATTCACCGGGCAAAAGAGTATGTTAACCGTCTGATTTTACAGAAACCGGGATCTGCAACCGGAGATATTGTAGAGTGGCGAAACATCCTCGCATCCTATTCCATCCACCGCCTGTCATGTTTCTTAACTTCTTCCGGTGAACGGTCGGCCCGCTTGCGTCAGAGCTGCCCGCTGTTTGCAGTCTTAACTACGCAGGAGCGGGATCGTTTGCTAAATAACCCTGGGAGAAATCATGACCCGCAAACAACTTGAACATGCAATCAGAGCTGCCTGCTATGTTTCGGATGACACGGAGATATGGATTTTCGGTTCCCAGGCAATACTCGGAGAATTCCCCGATGCGCCGGAAAGCGTACGCACCTCTATCGAAGTTGACGTCCAGCCTAAAAATCACCCCGATACTACCGACATCATTAATGGTGCTTTAGGGGAGCTGTCGCTCTTCCACCAGACGCATGGTTTCTATGTGCATGGCATGCCCATTGCATCGGTTTGCATGCCTGCGGGCTGGGAAAAAAGGGTAATTCGCGTTTATGATGAAATAGAAACAAGAGGCAATACAGGCTGGTGTGTCGAAGTTCACGATTTGTGCGCCAGCAAACTTGTCGCTTACAGAGACAAAGACAGGGACTTTGTACGATCACTCCTTATTGAAAAAATGGCATATGCTCCGACCCTTATTAAACGCATCAGTAAGCTTTGTATTGACAAGCCTTTCCGGAACAAACTTACCCTCTGGGTAGAAAATACGGGTGAAGAGCTGTAAAAAATCCTGCGGGAATTAATATAAACGGTACAAAACAAATTAAGAAAATATCGATTCTTTAAAAAACATTTAAGGCGTTCTAATCATTCACGTTATGCACCCATCCAATTGAAGATAATATTTATCTCGCCGGATAATTTTACCAAAACAGCAGCGTTAAAAACGATAGGAAATGCTTAATCCCGCCTGCCCCGTGGAACTAAATACCGGGTAAAGCGATACATTGCCTTGATTCTCCAGCCTTTTTACTTTTTTAATATGGGAGACTGAACTTATACACGCAATACCCCAAAGAATATCGCGCGCCACGGCAAAGGAAACGGTGGTGATAATTAATCCCTCACTTGAATTATTAGTGGAGGTAATGCCGCAAATCATTTCTCCGACCTCAAAAATCCAGCCTAACGTATAAAAAGTCCATGAGTTGTTTTTTGGAGATGAAAGGCGGTTTTTGTATAGGTCATCAGCTTTTGACGATTGAACACAGGCTACTGGAGGCCCGACAAGTTTAAAAACATGGGTACCTAATACCCCGATAGTTAATCCTACAAACGCATCATGCGATGGATCTGCGCCAAAAAGTATGCCGATCAAACTATAATTCAAAGCTACGCCCATGAAATACGAACCTGTTCCAGCTGCCGCGGTTCTTCTCAATGTATCGAGCGAAATATTCTTATCAAGCTTTTCCACTTCCGGATCAAGCTTAACTACATTTAATCTGTTTTGCTTTAGCGTAACAATTGTATCGGAAGTACTGTTTAGCGAATCACTTTTTTCGAAATTCTGCCCTTCAGGATCAAATTTAACCACATTCAATCGGTTTTGTTCTAACTGTACTGTTGTGTCGAGTGTGCTTTTTGCTGTGGATTCCGGTGTTTGTGCATACATCCATACCTGCATTGAAATAATTGCAAAAAAAATTGTACTACTACGCAGCATAGTAATCCTCCTCGAAATTATTATTCTATCTGTAAAGAGAGGTTCTCCAACAGAGATATACTGAAATTCAGAAAGCTATCAGCAATGCATTTTTGGTAGGTGCTTTTAATGTACGTTGTACCCCAGTCGCCAGCAAATCCCCGTATGATACCTTCCCACTTTTTTGTACCGTCGGATGAGAAAATGGCTACACGCGCAACTATTTCGGCGTTATACTTATCCATTTCCTTAACGAAAAACGTAAGGATACTAATCTGTACATTAAATCCTGCATTACCTGAACCAGAGACACCCAGATCTCCTAACAGATCAGATAGTTTAGCCTTAAACCATGTGGCAACTGTATCTTTTGTCAACACAACACTTCTCCAAACAAGCTCGTCATCTTCGTATAAACCACCGACTAATTGTTTGTATTTTCGTGTATCTTCAACAGATGTAATTGCAACACCGATTTTATTCAACTGATCACGTTTAACAAACTTGATTTTTTCTGAGTCGATAGTAATGCTTGGCGACCAACCGAGAGACAAATCTGTAAACAGTTTTTCTGGTTCTCCATAATATTGTGTCACCAAAAGGGGGCCAACACTACCAAGATAAGAGGCCGAATCAATTGAGCGAATATTTATGTAATAATCGCTTCCCGGCAGAATTTTCTTTTCATTAATCAGAACCGAGCACTCTTTCGTTTCAATCGCGGTCTTCTTCACCAGAACTACCTTATTTTCTCCCTTTGAAATCACAATTTCTACTTTTCCTTTTACCCTGTCTGGAACATCCCACTTTATATTTTGATAATGCCTAAATGCAATGCAATCATACGGTTTGGGCGCGGTAATCTTCAGTTCCTTTGTTTGAGAAAAAACCTGCATTGTTCCAACAATCATAACCATTAAAAAAACTTTTTTAATTTGAAAAAATAAAATCATATCAACTCCCTTCCTTCTTTCTATTGATATTTTATAGGAACCTATTAAAAAATAATAACCTGAATTTTGCATGAAATTGACATAATTTTATTAAGACAATACGCTTTTTATTCACGACCCCCTGTATTTCAAGGGTTTTCGCGATAATTGTTATT
>Ga0209287_10001735_pt1 | contig 10489 bp, 8 predicted proteins | sample PPLLak3cmMay2015_2_FD_187255 | JGI IMG/M metagenome (GOLD analysis project Ga0209287, IMG submission 187255) | Freshwater sediment microbial communities from Prairie Pothole Lake near Jamestown, North Dakota, USA - PPLs Lake P8 Core (1) Depth... | ecosystem: Environmental > Aquatic > Freshwater... | reverse complement strand
TTTCCAGTTGGAACGCTTCTTTTTGCCCCTTGCGAAGAACCAGGTTATTCTTTTCTATCTTGATTTTAATCGGGGTTTTCTTTTCGGGACGCCCCACGCGGATCTCAAAAGTTCCGCCGCCCGCGGCCGTTATGGGCATCAATCGGAATATTTTTCCGGAATTCGAATTGGTATCGGTCGAATCGACCGGGACGGCGCCGCTGACGGCTGCCGGGTCCAAGTTGCATTGAACCTGGTCGTTGTCCGCGGTGATGCTCCAAAGGCTGTGACTCAGGACGTCGATATTGGAAAACGCCGCCGCTGAGACGCAGCCGTGCCCGAAATCGCCGCCGATGAGAATGCGCTCGTATTGGGTCTGGGCGCGTCCCGGTCGCAGACGGGCGGATACCAATTCGGTCCCCGAGGTTTCGACGGCCGCGTCGATGCGCGGCGGCCCCACCGGTCCTCCCGTAAAGCCGAGCCCCCGGACCTCCATGATTCTCCATACATCGTCCGTCGGAGCGGTGCCGCGATTCGCCGTCCTTACATAAAACCGGTTGTGATGGGCCGGGACATACTCATACGGGCCTAAACCGGGAAACGCGTCGCTGTTATCCGGGCGGAGGTCCGGCGAATACCAGGGAGTCGCGCAGGCGCTGGGCTCGACTCCCGAATCTGTCGAGCAGTCCTGCATGACCAGCTCCGGCTCGCCCAGGCGGATATGCACGGGTTGACCCGACTCCGTCCACGGCTTCTGCGAATAGAGAGGCATGTCGGGAACGGTATAAGACGGGAAGACCTGATTGACATAGTGGTCGTAAACCCAGTTGAAAGCCTCCCGGGTGCTGATGGTGCCGGTCGGTCCCCAATCGATGCGGTTGGTGGTATAGCCGGGAACCAGATACACATCCTGGCCTTCGCCGGTGATGCCAAGGTCGATATTGTCGTCGAGCGCGTTTTGGACCATACGGCCGTTGAAGGCTGAAGCGAAGAGTTTGTCGAAAATCGCTTCGTTGGTGCTTTCTTCGGCGCGGCTGCCGGCCATGATCGCCTTGCGTTGAGTCGGACCCCCCGCATTGATGAAGGGGTCCACAAATCCTCCCGCGCAGCACTGGGCGGCCAAATGCACGATTTGACGGCAGTTGATGGCCGCGATGCGTGCGGCGAAATCCGTGGCGAAGTACTTTGTGGCGAAATCATCGCAGCAAAGGTAGGAGCCGAGTCCATCCGCGTCATTTCCGCCGTGGTTGAACGTAAAGATGAACAGGTTGTCGTTGGCCGTAAGTTCGTGCGGGTCGCCGCTGCCCGAAGCATAAGCGGCCAGGGCGTTGTCAAGGTCGGTTCGCGTCGCATTATTTGTCGTGTCGGTGCCGGCGACCATCGTTGCCCATGCGGGATTGGAATAAGGGCCCACGATAATGCGGATATTAGCCAACGGATAACCGAACATCTCATGGAGCAGATTGGTCCAGCGGATAAGGCTTAAAACGTAGCGTTGCCGGTTGCAGACTCCGACGAAGAGCAAGGCGTGGTAATTGTCGGCCGTAGGCCGGGTGATCGAACCGGACATATTCTCGTATGACATCTACTTTCCCTCCTTTTTGGGCAGAATGAAATATTTCAAGCTCTGCTCTAATTTTGCGTCGGCCAGCGGGAATTTTTCTTCGATAGTCCGAACCGTACCGTTTTGGAGGTTATGCAGCTCGTAAAGAACGGGATGCTGGAAATTGGCGTTGTGCATAAGGTCGACAAAAACGAGGTAGGCGTCTTTTTCCACCTTGTACTTTTTATAGCCTATTTGCACATCGGTGCCGCCTTTGACCGGCGTTTCCAAGACGGCGACGGCAACACGCTCGCGCCCCTTGAGGCGCTTATAAGCGCCCTTTTCGAATGCTTTTTGCGCGACCTCTTTCACTTGTTCGAGATTGATCGGCATGCTGTTCACTCCTTTTAATTATGATAAAGGGTACGCTACGCCCCTTAAAAAAATCGCTGATGATATATCGTTATTTGTGGAATCGAAGACGCAGGTTCCTTTGAGACGCTGCGGTTTTTTCTGCCGACAACAACAGACCGACAACCAACATCTCATTGTTTTTATTTTTCAACCCCCAATGAATCCCCTTATCCGATATAAGGCTAATATAGTGCACAAATCTCAAATGTCAAGCCGCTCCCCATAAAAGCCGAAAGAAATCGGCTTCGGTCAAAAAGTCAATAATTAGCGCAATCTGCGGGGGCGCGATACGGCCATGACCGCTCCCTTTTTGGCAAAGGCAACCGAAGCGGCATTAGGCTCATCTATGCCTTCGATTCCTCTCTCGATCGCGTCGAATTCATCGAAATCTATTACAAGGGTGATAAGGAAGGCGAGGATCGGGGGCGGATAAAGGCGTATTTGAAGGGATTCGGATTTTAGCTTTCACCCGCATCGCCTCATCGGACCGGGGGAATGGCATAAGCCAGCACTTCTCCGGATTCCTGTTCGGTCGCGTATAAGGTCTGCCCCGAGACGGCGAAATCCTCGAGCGCTTCCTTGGCCCGGAGACGCTCGGCCGCCCGCCCTGCGGTGATTTCGTAAAGAATCGACGTTCCGTCTTCGTTGCGGGACAGTACCCAGAGCCGGTCGCCGTCGCAGGCCATGCCGTAGTTGAGACGCCGCTCAATGGTCAGAAACCCGCCTAACTCGACAATCCGGACGGTATTCTCCAGGGACTCGAGCGGAAGGGCGATCCGCCCGGTGGCTTTCCCGTCGGTGTCGAATGCGAGAATCTCGTTTTTCAGCCAGGGAAGGTAATAAATTTTCCGGCCGGACCACTCCAGGTAGCCGAGATTGCAATAATCCTTGCGGATCAGCTCCGGGATGTTAAGGTTAGCCTTGGCATGAAATTCCGCCTCATTCTCATAGACTGTAAGGACGTCGAGAAACGGCCTTCCGGGTTTGCCGTCCGGGCCGAACGGAAACAGCGTCTTGTTGCCGCGAACTCCGTGCGGCCGGGCCAGAACGAACCCCCCGTCGTCGAGAACGGCGAAATCATGGGGCGTGGTGAAGGCCATTTCGGATCCGTAACGGATGGTTTTGAGGAAGCTCTTGTCCGAAGCGGAAAACAGCTGGAGACACTGCTTGTAGCTGTCAAGAACATAAAGGGTGTTTCCCCTGATTTCGAAGGAATGGGCCTGGCCGAACTCGCCGGGCCCCTGGCCGCCGCGGCCGAATTGCGATTTGAAACGCCCGGCCATGTCGAAAACGACGAAGACATTGTCTCCTGGATTCATGGGCGCGACTTCATCCAGGACGATGACCTCCTGGCCCGAAATCCGGATGTCGGTCGGAGTGAGCAATCGATCATTCCCGAACCGGAGCTTGGGGGCGACGATTGGCGCCTGTCGGTCCGGAATCGAACAGGCGGAAGGCGTCGACCGCGAAAATCCAGATGCGGCCGCAAAGATAATCGCGCCGAAAGCGGCGATCCCAAATAATCTTCCCTTAGCCATATCGGGTCTTCCTTTCGATCTCCGAGATTCAATCGGCCGGAATGTGCCGGTCCATTTCCCATACGCTTTCCGGAGCGAAATCGTTTCAGGGGGGGCCATTGTTTTGAAGGGTCCTTGGGAGTCCCATAGAATCGGGGACTTGTCGCTTGACAAACCCGAGCGCGGGATTTAAATATTAGGAAAGTGGGGAAGACGGTTTTTTAAAATTGCCGTTTTCTCCCGAATTCGTTCTGCAAGGGGAGGCCCCATGGTAAAGAAGAGGAAGGTAACGCGTCGGGTGAAGGTCTCGAAAGTTACGCGCCGCAAGGTCACGAAGAGAAAAGTCACCCGGAGAAAACTAACCCGGCGGGCGAAGGTTCCGAAAACCACACGCCGGAAGATATCGCGCCGGAAAAGGACTCCACAGAAGTAATATCGGCGCGGGAAGATCCGGTCATCGCAAAATAATCCTGGGCCTGATAAGAAGAACGGTTTCCGCGGGATTTAGGCGTTGAATTCTGTATATCGCGATGCGCGGCTGGGGCGGATTGTCCTGACGCTCGCCGTAGGACCGCCCCGCAGCGTCTCGACGGCTCTTTCATTAGCCCTGGCTCAATCGCCCGACATTCACTGTTATCTCCATGAGCCGTTCGCCAATGATTATTCCGGAGTCCCATCCGAGCGGGGGGGAGAAAGGATCCTCGCCGGCCATATCGCACGGATGCAAGCCAAAAAAAAACCGGATGACGCGTCTCCCCTGCATATCCTGATAAAAGAGTCTTCACAGCATTTCCGGCCTTCTTTCTTCCGCCGGTTCGCGCCGTATTGCCGGAATGTGATCATCTTGGTCCGCTCTCCGCTCCTTCAGCTTTCTTCGGTCGTGAGGACTTGCAAATGGATATGGAACGGCTGTCCTCCCGTTTCTCGGCGGGAGGTATTGAAACTGGAGCCCAAGGATATCAAGAGGTTCTCTCGAAATGATGATCTTCTCGTTTATTTCATCCATGCATGGAAACGCCTGGCTGGAGACGCGGCTTTTCTGAAGGAATCGATGGATGTAAATTGGATCGGCGTGGATGCGGAATTGTCTCGAATTCGCCCAGATGAAACGCTCCGCCGAATTTCGAAGATGCTCAAGATCCGGTATTCGCCCCGGATGGAATCGGGTTGGGATAGGAATGGCCGGGCGGATTTGGGCCAGGATGAATGGTCTCGGCGCTCCTCTCGAGCGAGAAAGCTTTATTCCCCGGAACGCCGTTTTCCCGGTCTCGACGCCTTTCCTCAAGAATGGCGAAAGATGATCCAACGCGCGTATTCGGTCTATACCGAGATCCTTGGCCATGACCATTTCATCCACCCGAGGACTCTTCATCATATCCGACGTCTCATGGCCGGCATTGAAGGATCGAATCTTTCGTTTTCGGATATCGCTCCCGACACCTGTTATGCTTTGGCCCGAAATAATGGGTCCAATAGCCCCGCTTTGATCCGGATCAGGTCGGACCTTCGCTTGCGATATCTCCGCCACAGCGAGATTTTCGATATGATTGATCACGCATCGGCGAGGTAAAACTCATTATCTTCGACCGGGACAATTCCGAATGATTCGAGCGAAGATTTGAGGAACCTTCACGCCCCTTCGTCAGAAGCGATGCCAAATTGGCGGGAGGATGTAGGAATCGAACCTACCTGGCCCCTTCGTCAGAAGCCATGCCGGATTTGAAGTCCGGGGATTTAAAATCACGCGGCCGCTCTAATGGTTAGATAATGAAGGAGTTGCGGGTTATTTTATAATTGGCTTTTTGGGCGGCGTGTCAACTTTTTGTCGTGTTTATCCCGGAAGAGGACGAAAAATGCCCCGAAATAAACTAATATCTTTTGCTTCATAGGTAATACTCAGAGTGGAAAGGAGTAGGTCAGATCTCCATATTCCGAGTTATCTCCATAATCAGAGTTCCGCTTTCCGCCTTGGAGTAAAATGAAAACGATCCTTTCGAAATACATCCATTCCAATTGCCTAAAGGATTGGTACCATCTAGAGGCATCTTCAAAGGAAGAAAACTTCGATTGCAGTTCACCCTACTCTCTTGCCCTGTTCCACATGATATTGAAAGCAAGCATTTTTGAGGATTTCAATTCAACTCCACATATCTGCAAGAGATATTTCAGGTGCAGGTTCTTCAATCTCAAGATTATATTCCACTCCATATGGCGCGCTTCATTTCTTTGCACCATATTTAATGAGTAATTCAGCCGTTTCCGAGAGCGAATCACCTCCAAGTGTAGCTAATTGTAAGGGCGTATACCCATTGTTGTTCCTAGTATTTATATCTGCACCATTAACGATAAGTAGCTCTATCATAGCATTCTTGCTCCCGGGCGCAGGTTTGTAGCTCCGTAGAACTAAATACGCCGATATTCCCCAGTTGGTGACGACTCTATTCAATGGCGTATCTCCGGCATTATTTCTTGCGTTTACATTCGCACCCCTGGCGATAAGTAACTTGGCGACATCCAAATTTCTCGCGGATGCGGCTTCGTGCAGTGGGGTATAACCATATTTATTTTTTGTGTTTACGTCTGCCCCATTTGTGATCAGTAATTCGGCTATGTCCATATGTTGAATAGCAGCCTTGTGCAGTGGCGTATTTCCTCGATTATCCTTAGCATTAACATCTACACCTTTAACAATCAGCCGTTCAATAGTGCTCTTTTCGCCCTTTCGCGTTGCGTTATGTAGCCGATTGTCAATACAGCTAAAGCATAATAAAGACATTACTGGGTTTCCATAAGCACATCGTGAACTGTAAAACCGTAAGGACATCGTGAACTCTGCTGTGAATCTCCTAGAATTCTTCCGAGACCACTCGGAAGGAGTTCTAGGCGATGAAATTGTCCAACGAACATGAAATTCGCTTGCATGCCATCCGTGTCTGGGACGAGACCAGAAGCTATAAACGGGCTATGGAGGTCGTCCACAGAAGCCGCGGATGGCTGGCTAAATGGATCCGTCGCTACCGGGCCGAGGGCTATGCCGGGCTTCAGGATCAAAGCCGTGTGCCTCGGCATATCCGCAACCGGACGGCCGCCGGTCTTGTTCGTAAGGTCTTGCTCCTCCGCGACGAATGTGTTTTGTCAAGGGAAAATACCCGAAAAAATCGTCAAAAATACCCACGAAAATCACGGGTATTTTTCCTAGTGTTTCTGCCGCATGAGGGCGTGTTTCATCCGGTAGCTTTCGCCCTCGAACAGCAGGATGTGGCCGTGGTGGGCCAGCCGGTCGATCATGGCCGCGGCCATCTGGTCGTCGGTGAAGATCGAACCCCATTTGGAAAACTCCAGATTCGTGGTGATGATCAGGCTCCTCCTTTCGTAGCTGTCGGAGATGATCCGAAAAAGCAGCTGCGCGCCCTGCTTGTCGATCGGCACGTAGCCCCACTCGTCCAGGATCAGAAGCTCGGCTTTCAGGATCGAGGAGAGCGTTTTTTCCAACGTTCCCGCGGAGAAGGATTCTGACAGACGAACGACCAACTGGGCGGCGGTGAAGAAGCGGGTTCGGATGCCGCGTTCGCAGGCCAGGACCCCCAAGGCCGTCGCCAGATGCGTTTTTCCCGTCCCGACCGGCCCGAAGAGGACCAGATTCTTCTTCTCCCCGATGAACGTGCCGGCGGCCATGTCCGTGCGGGACAGGTTCGGCGGCAGCCGGAGGCTTTGATTTTCGTAGCCCGAAAGTGTCTTATAGACCGGGAAGCCGGCGTCCCTCAGATACCGGGCCTTGCGAACCTCCTCGCGATTGGCCGCCTCGCTTTTCAGGACACGCAGGAGGAACTCTTCCTGAGCGGCCGAGCCTTCCGCGGCACAGAGATGGAGGGCCGTCTGGCTGAAGGCCAGGCGCCGTAAAAGACCGGAGATCTCCTCCCGCCGTTGGGACCGATTCACCCGCGTCTTTCTCATGACAGAAGCGTCCGGTCGTAGGATTCCAGGTCGGGGCCCTGCTCGGGAGCCGACATCAGGCCGTCGTAGGCGATCCGGGTGGTGAGGGCCTGGAGGCTGAAGCCGTCCACGGTTCCCCGCCGAACCGCCTCCTCAAGCGATTCCAGGGCGACCTCGAGCCCGAAGGACGAGATGCTGTCCGAAAGAACCGCGAGGATCCGGCGTAAATCCGGCCGGGCCAGCGCGTCCAGTGATTCGCGGAGCGGTTGGCTCAACCCCTCCCGAAACTGACTGTTCGGCCAAGCCCGCAGCCGATGAAGCAGTGTTTGCAGGCTGGTCGCATAATCGGCCGTATCGGTCCGCTTTTCCCCAAACGACCGTTGATGAACGGTCAGAGGGCGGCCGGCCGCTTCGTAGACGATGACCTGGTGAGCCCGGATTCCGACCGTGACCATCTGTTCGGCCAGCTCCGGGGCGCTGGAGTACCAGTGACGGCCGTCCAGGCAGAACTTTCCATATCCGTTGGTCGCCGCTTTTTCCAACCGCTCGACCTGAAACGGTCGTTCCGGAAGCGGGCTTAAATGCCGCCGCTCCTCCTCCCAGAGCTCTTTGATCGTCAGGCCCTTCTTGTAATGGGGCCGGTTAAAGTCCTCTTCCGCCTTTGAGAGCATCTCCTTGTTCCAGTTTTCCAGGTCAGAGACCTCGGGAATCGGAACGAAGAAGTTCCGCCGGACGTAGCCGACCTTGTTTTCCACGTTCCCTTTTTCGTGCCCGGAGGCCGGATTGCAGAAGCTCACCGAAAAGCCGTAGTGGCATTTAAACCGCAGAAAAAGCTCCGCCAGGCTGATCTTGTCCCGAATCCGGCGCCCCACGCCCCCGGTGTTGTCGAATACGATTCGCCCCGGCACGCCCCCGATATGGTGGAAAATGTCCCGAAGCCCCTGGCAGACGCACTCGGCCGTTTCCCCGCCGAAGATTTGAAAAAAGGCGGCGTTACATCGCGGAAAACTCAGGCAGAGATACTTGATCATTCGTTGGACGCCGTCGCGGAGAACATCGGCCTCTCCAAAATCCGCCTGAGCCTCTCCCAGCGACCAGACCAGTTCCAGGTACCCCGGTTCCGCTCCCCGCTCCTTCTTCTTTTTCTTCACATACCGCTGGACCAGGGGATAGGAGCAACGATATGCGTCCGGATATTCTTCCCCCAGCCGTTGATGGATCCGCTTGGCCGTGTGCCGCTGCTTGAATCTCATCCGCCGGTCTTCTTCCAGCCATTCGTCGATTTTCGACTTCCAAAGATCCAGTTTCGACGCCAAGTCCCTTTGACTTCGGCTCTGACCGTTGAAGTCCTCGACTTTCATGTACTTGGCCACGGTTTTCCGGTCGAGATTCAGCCGCCCGGCGATCTCTTGCGGTCCCAGCCCCCGGCGTTGGAGATCTTTGATCTGATCAAGTTGATTCATTCGGAGCATGTCTCCTCCCTGTAGAAGGGTATCCTACAGGGTATGCCCCGTGATTTTCGTGGGTATTTTTGACGATTTTTCTGTCCATTTCCGTTTGATCTTTCCGGGTATTTTCAGAGTATCTTAAACATTCAACCGGGGCCCCGGTCGGCCCGATCCCCTTCGCCGACCTGATTGATCAATACGCAGAATATTGCAGGGACGTTCGCCGATCCGCGGCATGGAACGTGAATCAGGCCAGGCTACGAGTCGCAGCTGCGGCTTGGGGCATAAATATCAATCTACCCGACATCGGACCCGGCCATGTTCGGATTCTTGAGGAATATCTATCAAAGCTCCCCCGCTCTAGGACCAAGAACACCATCAACCACTATGTCGCCGGCATTCGGGCGTTTTTCAATTGGGCGATCGATCAGGGGTATTTCAACGGGCGAAACCCGATGAGAGACGTGAAACCCTACCCAGTCGACCAGAAGCGCCGCGCCTATACACCTGAGGAGATCGGCCGAATTGTAGAGGCCGCGTCCCGAATCTCCGCTGCTGCCCGTCCCCAGGACGAGCTCGTCAAACAAGCTCATCGCATGGTCCTCCTCCTCTACTACACGGGCATGAGGCTCGGGGAAGCGCTCAATCTCCGATGGGACGGCGTCCAAGGGGATTTGATCAGACTCGAGAGGACCGAGACCAAGCAACGCCGGGAGAAAATCATCCCTATTACACCCCCGGTCCAGGTGATTCTGGAAGACCTGGCCAGGGAACGCAGGGATGAATATGTCTTCCCTCTCCGGCGCCGTTCAAAGGGGATTTTCAAGTCATCCTGGGCCGACAATGTCCTCCGGCAGATCCGCAAGGAATCGGGCGTGAAGGATTTTCTTTTTCATGGCCTCCGGCACACGGCTTCGACGCTCATGGCCGCCAATATCGGCAAAGGCGCCACTCTTCGCGACGTGATGACCGTACTCGGTCACAGTAAGACCGAAACGACGCTCCGCTATCAACATGCGGAGGAAAGCCGGATGAAGTCGGCGCTTGAAACGATCCCAGAGATTGGATATAATCCACCGGTCCGAAAAGCCAAGAAACGGCCGGTCGGCCGTGATCTTGAGGCAAAATCAGCGAGTAAGAAAAATCATCTTGCTGATAATAAACGAGATTAAGACGCTTATTTATGGCTAGGTAGCTCAGTCGGTAGAGCGAAGGACTGAAAATCCTTGCGTCGGGGGTTCAATTCCCTCCCTAGCCATTCCCCCTTATCCCCCAAGAAAACCAATGAATACGGGGGGTTTCTCTATTTCTTGACGCCTTGCATAACCATGAAAAACCATGAAATATCGGGAATGAGAATCCGGCTGTTCGGGCACATTCGGTCACAGTGAAATCAGGCGTGAAGTTCGGATCCGAACGATCGGGCAGGGAAAAGTACGCGACGCCCTCGTCACAATTTGGCACAGGAAATAATCGGTTCAAAGGAGGGGGATTCGAACAATCACGGGTCCCTGCCTGATAATCGTCATTTCTCGGGGGATATTGCCGAGATATGGTCAAATGTTGTGTACGGGGAGCGAGTGAGCATATCCCGGTGATCTCCATTTAAGCCGCGTTTTCCATGAGGCCATCGGTGAAAACGACGCCGCGAATCA
>Ga0209287_10001734_pt1 | contig 10495 bp, 9 predicted proteins | sample PPLLak3cmMay2015_2_FD_187255 | JGI IMG/M metagenome (GOLD analysis project Ga0209287, IMG submission 187255) | Freshwater sediment microbial communities from Prairie Pothole Lake near Jamestown, North Dakota, USA - PPLs Lake P8 Core (1) Depth... | ecosystem: Environmental > Aquatic > Freshwater... | reverse complement strand
AGTACCAACAGCTATAAATATTACCTCGGCTCCTTCGGTCGCTTCCTTTGTGTCACTGGTGAATGAAAGCCTTCCCTTTTCAACATTATTTATCAGCATCGGTTCCAGGCCGGGCTCATAAATCGGGAGAGAATCGGAATTCCATTGGGCGATCCGTTCGGCGTTGATATCGACCACGGTGATCCGGTGTTGGGGGCAGTGGCTGGCGATGACGGCCATGGTCGGCGTGCCCACGTATCCGGCCCCGATGCAGAGGATCTTCTTGGGGGAATTCATGGGGAAATCATATCAGATGGGACTCGGGGGCTCAAGGCTTGCCGCAGGACCCGGACCGGCCCGCGCCGGATCTTACAGCTTGTTGCCCCCCAGGAAATCGGACGCCGAACTGATATTGCCCAGGCCGACGGAGAAGCGGACCTGGACATCGGGCTTCTCCCGGAAGAAAAACGCCCGGACGTCGGCCTTGAAATCGACGCACTGGTAATGCCAGACGGCCGAGATCCCGGTATAGAGGAGTTTTTTCTCCATGATATTGTATTCGAATTCGCCCAAAGCTTCGATATTCCAACGGGGGATCTTGAAGCCTCCATTGATGCCGATCTGTTCCCGATTATACAAAGGCCCGGAGTAGATCGGATTGAAGCTTTTGTACCAGGAGAGGGAAAAATAAAAATTATCGGCCGGATTCCCGTAGCCGGCCGCGGCCCGGAGGCTGGAAAGCGTCTTCAGATAAGTGTCGTATCCCGCGCTGATATCCAGGCTGGCCGTTTCCGTCGGAAAAAATCGGACGAAGCTCGAGACTTCCGAATACCTGCGGATGGTTCCGTCCGCGAGCGGATACCAGCTCAAGGGGCTGTCTTCCGGATCGAGGTAATAGGCCTGGCTGATCCCCCAGGTGAAGACTTCCCGGACCCGGGCCTTAGGGTCGCCGCCCTTCTTGACCAAAATCCGGTTGGTCAAACCGTAGGTCACGTAATGGTAACGGAAGAACCATCCGGTCATGGTCACGATCCGGTCGGATTCGATTATCGGGCTGTCGTACTGGTAGGTGATGTTCGGCTCGATCAGGTGCTTGATTCTCAACCCCGGTCCGGTCGGGTTGTAAATGCGGAAGAATATCGGGCCGGTGAACGCGGCCGAGAGGGAATAATTGCCGCTGAAAAGATTTTTATCGACGATTTCGCCGGTTTCGGGATCGCGGCTGTTTCCGTAGTAGCTCAGGTTTCCGGCCGCCGTGAAATTGAGGTTGAACCACGGAACCGAATTGATCGGCACCGAAATCGTCGGGCCCAGATAGAGCTCGCTCGACTTGGTCTCGGTGCCGTTTTCAAACTGGGAGGTGACGCCGTATTGCCATTTATTGTAGCTCGCCGCCAAGGAATAATAGACCGGTCCAAAAAGCTTCCGCTGGTACGTGCTGAAGCTGATCTGGGGCAGGGACTGCCGGATGATCGACTGGTCCCATCCGGGGAAGCCCGTCTCGAATCGGCTCAAACGAAGGGAAAAGTTCGCCCCCGTCAAGCTTTTGGTTACGTAAACTTGGGAGCTGCGGTTGTAGATAAGAGCCCGGGCATAGTTATTGTCGAACTCGCGCATGAAAGAGAAGGAGTTCTGGTAATCGACGCTGGCCACGAAGGAGATGTCGCCGGGAAGCCGCTGGTTATGCTGCCAGCGGAGGAGGAGGGCGTTGTCGGGTCTTTCGGGGGACTCCGTCTCTCCCTCCAGGGGCTCCGGCGTTTTGTAGAAGAACGTGTAAGCGTTGAGGTTCCCCCACGTCCCGTCGGCGAACAGGTAGCGGTATTCAAGGCCGGCGCCGAGGCCCGCGGCCCCGTAGTAATCCATGGAGAAGGTCGCGTCCATGTTCCGGGCTATGGCCCAGTAGAATTGCTGGGTGTAGGTGAGCCCCTTGCGCTGGGAGTAGCCGATCTGGGGCATGAGGAAGCCGGTCGCCCGTTCCTGATTCAGCGGGTATTTCATGTAGGGCAGGTAGAAGATCGGGAAATTCTTGACGCGCAGGACGGGATTCCACATCTCGATATAATCGTCGCGCTTGAAGTTGGCCCGGGAAGCCGAGAATTCCCAGCGGGGAACGGGCTGGGCGCAAGCCGTGATCTTGCTTTTGCCGAGATGAAAAAGGTCGGGTGTCTCGCGGGCGATCGTGGACGACTCGTAACGGAACTGGGGCTGGACAAGGCCGACGACATTGGTCCCCTCGCCCAGGCCGGTCTCCAGGTTGAAGGTCAGGCGGTCGGCCGTAAAAGCTTCCTGGGGGCGGACGAGAGAGACGTGGCCGACGGCCAGGACGTCTTTGGTCTTCAAGTCGTAGACGACCTGGTCGGCGTAGAGATAAACGTTGTCATAGCGGATTTCAACGCTTCCGGAAGCCGTTATTTTGTTTCCGTCTTCGCTCTTCTCCTGGAAATCAGCTTTGACTACCCCCCGATTCTTCGAGAGGATGGTCTGGGATTGGGGCTTGGCCTGGAGGGCGGGCGGGGCGGTTTGGGCGAAAGAGAGGGTTGCAGCGGCGAGAAGGGCGACGCAGATATGTGGAAACCGGCCCATGGTCCGAGATTGCCGCGATTTCAAGGTATGGTCCATCACCGTTCTCAATGTCGATAATTGTATCACATCATAAGTTGTCCCAAAGAATTCGGGGGTTGAGTAACCTGGCCCCGAATTATGAATATCTTGCATTTTATGATTTTATCTTGTACATTTTAATTAAGGATTACTATTCATGGATACGTCAGTCACCCAACGCGGCCAAACGGTCATCCCGGCTAAGATCCGGAAGCGGTATGGAATCGCCGAAGGGGCCAAGCTCGTCTGGCTGGACGACGGGAAATCCATTAAAGTCGTGCCCGTCACCGAAGACCCGATCAAGACTTTAAGAGGACGGGGGAAGGGCAAAAAGCTGGTTTCCCGGCTATTGGATGAACGGAAACGGGATCGGGAACGCGAAGGGCGTCATGAGTAAGCGGGCCGGAACGGGAAGGCGGAAGGAGCCGGAGGTTTTCGCCCGGCCGGTCCTTCTGGATACATCGGCCATCCTGGCGTTCATCGAGGACGAAGCCGGGGCCGACCGCGTCGAGGAAGCGCTGAGGCGGGAAGACATCATTATCCCGTGGCCCGTGTTTCTCGAAATCCATTGCGTCTCGCTTCAGGAAGAAGGCCCGGCGGAGGCCGACAAGCGTTATGCCTTGGTCAAGCAGCTGAAAGCGGAATTTCTATGGGACACGGACGAAGCGACGATGCTGACAGCCGCCGGCCTAAAGGCTCAATACCGGATCTCGCTGGCCGATTCGCTCATCGCCGCGTTTGCCTTGAAGAGCGGCGCCGTTCTTATGCATAAAGATCCCGAATACGAGGCCCTGGCCGGGATCATTCCCCAGGAACCCCTCCCCTATAAGTAGATCAAGGCGCCTTATTTAATTAGCGGGTAGCGATGTAACCGGCGGCCCCGATCAGGGCGAATCGGCGGAGGGGCGGTTGTGGTCCCTTCATGGAACGGATTTTATCACAAATTTACTTGTGCCGGTTGGCCCGGCAGAAGTCCATCATTGCGTCCAGGGCCCGCTGGACGGAGGCCGATGTGCCGTCCTGGCGGACGAACGCGTCGACGAACGCGATCAAATCGGGGGCCGCGGGCCGCTTCCCGTATTCGTGGAAGACGTTGACGATCCCGGCATCGAGGCCGCGGGCTATGGCCAGGGCCAGATACGCCCGGCTGACGCCCGTCCGCCGGCCCGGCAGGTCGCGGACCGAATTGGTCACGCCGAGGGACAAATGGACGCCGGCAAACGCCGGGTCGGTCTTGATCCGCCGGATCGTCTCGAACGCCCGGTAAGTGTATCCGGGCTTTTCCGCGTCCATCGGAACGTCGATCGACAGCGGAAAGACGGTCGAATCGAAGAAGATATCGGACGGGGCGAAGCCGAACCGCTCGGTCGCGGCAGAGAAGATCGAGCGGGCCAGGCCAAGGAGCTCCTCGACGCCGTAAGCGCCGTCGCGGCCGGCCGTTTTCTCGTCCACAAGCAGGCCGATGAACTTGAACGGATATTTCGCGCGAAGCGGCAGGAGCCGTTCCAGCGTGTACGTTTTGACGGAATTGAGAAGGGGCACGGCCGGGGAAGATGCGGCGCCGGCGGCTGAGCCCTCGATCCCCTCATACCAGGCGGCCAGCCCGGCTTCGAGCATGTCGGTGGAGCCGCTATCGACGCAGACGGGGACGCCCTCGCCGTGCTCCCGGATCAAGCGGACAAAGAAGCGCAGGATCTGCTTGCGGAACTCGAGGTCGTCGTTGCTCAGGGCGTCGACGTTGACGTCGATGTACGCCGCCCCGTGCCGAGCCTGCATCTTGATGAGGGAGATCAGGTAGCCGATCGCGGCTGAAGAATTCGGGGGTTGAGTAACCTGGCCCCGATTGATGTGCCCCTGGCCGATCACTTCCAGCATCGCCGCGGCGGTCCGCGGAATGCTGGCGTGGAGGAGCTCGGCGATCTGGATGAGCGGCGAAGGCTGCGTATGGTCGCGGTCGAATAGATAATTCAGGACGGCGGACGAATTGGCCAAGGCGGGCAGGCGCGAAGGCAGCGCTGTCGAAGCCAGCGCGGCCAGCCCGCCGGTCGCGGCCAACGGCGAGGCGGGCTCGCCACCGCCCTGGGATTGAGAGATGGCCGCGGCGGCCGCGTTGTAAATCGATTCGGCCACGCAGACGCGCTTCACGTTATTTCCGCAGAATCCGTCGGGAGTGGCGTCGCCGCAGGGCGGATTGGGCAGGCCTTTCTCGCATTCCCCGAGCGTGCAGTAGCCGAAGTTTTCCGGAAGGAAGCAGTCGCCGCAGTCCTCGCATTTGAAGAGGAAGGACTTGCTGGCCTTCTCCGCCCCGTGAACCAGGCGGTAGAGGAAGCCGTCGCTCCGGTCGAGAGACTTGAAGGCCCGGGCGGTGCCGGTGACCGCGGGATTGAGGCATTTGCCCTTGGTCAGGAAACCGCGGTGGAGAAAATCGAAATGCTTTTGATGAAACGACCGGGCGCGCGGGGCGGGGCGAACGGAAGCGGCCGTATCGCCTTCGCCGTAGAGGTAGAACGGCGCCGCGCCCGAGGCTGTGCGGAGCGGCGGATAATCGAGGATGTCGCGGCGCGAGCGCCAGTCGGATCCGATCTCGGCGGCCCGGGCGGCGATCTTGATGAGCGTTTCGAAATCAGGCAGCCCGCCCAGGTCCACGCCGGCGGCCCCGAGGTCGCGGTACATGGCGACCTGGGCGGCGGCCCGTTCGACATGGGCGACGGCCTTCTCGCGCCGGACCGCGGCCAGAAGCTCGTCGGAGACGAAGCAGCCGGGGATCTGGCCTTCATGCATCAGGCGGGCGGCGGGATTGGCCGTCGTAAGATAGTAAACGTTGCCGAAGACCGGGACGCCGAAGCGCGCTTCGCGGAGATAGCGGAAGAGCTCCTCGGACTTGCGCGAATCCCAGCCCATCTGCATGAGGATCGCGGCCGCCCCGGCCCGGATCTTCTTCCCGAGCTTGAAATACTGCTGGACGAGCGAGGCCTCCGTGTACTTGAACGGCGACACGGCGGCAAAGGGAAAAAACTGGGGCACGGAGGCGAAGCCGGAATCGGGGCGGGAGATGGAGATGTCCGGCGAGCAACCGGAAAGGATGTCGCGGAGAGAAGGCGGCGCGGCCTGGGACGCGATCTGCGGCTCATGGGATGAAAGCGGGGCGCGCGCCCCGGCGGGCACGGAGGCGGGTGCGGAAGCGGACAGCCGGCCGACCGGCGTCCGCTGGTAGGCGTCAAAATTCATGTCGGCGATGAGCCGGAGCAAGCCGATCGAATCGACTTCGAAAACGCGCTTCCCGGGGCTGGGCTTGTCGCCGGTGATCGCCAGGACCGAGGTCAGCCCGAGCGCCCGGAAGCCCATGAGCGTGGAGCGGAGGGCGGCGACGTTCTGTTCTTTGCCCGTAAGATGGGGAATGACTTCGAGGTCGGCCCACAAGCCGCGGGTGGCGGCCGGGGAGGACGGGGATTGGGGCGGGGTTTTGGCCGCGATCAGGGTATAAATGTCGGCCGGATCGAGCATGGCGTTGCCCCGCGGATTTTGGGGAAGGGTGATCCCGGCCAGGCGAAAATCGGCGTGGACTTCGGCTTTGCGGGCGGCGTAATCGAGGAGAAAACGCTCGATGGACCGGACATCGTCCGCTTGCGCGGGAACGAGCTCGGCCAGGAGCAGAAACGGTTTCATGGGGGCCCTATCCTTAAAAAGATGGGCTTTATGATAAACGATTGGAGGGCGATAAACAACCCATTAGATCGGGGCCCGGAAAATCGCGCTCAATCGGTGCCAGGTTATCCATTCCCTTATTTCCTCTCAGCCTTGACAAATCAAATTTATGTGACTATATTTGAGTCTCATATATAGTCACTTAGGCAAAAAATGAGATTCATCAATGTTCGCGAGCTGAAGAGCCGGACTTCGGAGATTTTAAAGGCCGCGGCCGGCGAGAGCATCGTCGTCACGAATCGGGGGAAACCGGTCGCCGTCATCAAAGGAGTGGCCGATTCCGCATTCGAGATCCCGTCCTTCGGGAGGAGGCCGAGCGTAATCCGTGAGGCGCCGGCGCCCGGATGGGGAGAGGGGGCGATGCCCCCAAAGGAATTCGAGACGCAAAGCAAATCAAATCCGCTTAAAGCGGTCTTCTGGGATTATCCGGAGCTGACGGAGGAGCCGATCCTGCGACGGAAGATACAGGAAGCCCGGGAGGGAACGCCGCGGGATGCCTTCCGCTGGTATATGGCCCGATTCCTGGAAAGCGGCCGGATCGCGGAGACCCTTCGCTTTTTCGGGCTGGACGAAATCCGGCGGACATTATCCTCGCTCAAGATATCCCCCCGCGCGGTCTCGAGATGGACGCGTGTGCTCGATTTCTATGGACGAGATTAAAGAGAACCGGGCAGGCTACGCATCCGAGGCGCAGAGAGAGTTGCTTTCCGCCTTGGGCCGGGATCCGCTCCTCCAAGAAAGTTTTTTTCTTACAGGCGGGACCGCTCTGTCCGTTTTTTATCTCGGGCACCGGGTTTCCGACGACCTGGATTTTTTCACCGGGGAAGGGCTCGATCTGCCGGCCGTTACGGACCTCGTCCTCCGGCCTTGGGCCGGAAAGCTCGTCTGGATCGCGCGCGAACCATCGTTCGCGTCCGTGCTTCTTCGCGACGTCAAGGTCGATTTCGTCGTCGAACTCTTCTCCGTTCCCGAGGATCGGCCGGTCGTCGAATTCGAAGAGGGCGGCCGATGGGCCGTCGACACGCCGGAGGCCATCGCCGGCAACAAGCTCGCGGCCATGGCCGGCAGGATAGAGCCGAAGGACTTCATCGATTTCTATTTTTTATGGAAAACGTTCCCGCGCCTGGAGATCCTCCGGATATTCGAACGGGCAAAAAGAAAAGATGCCCTCTTCGATGATCCGAAGACGGCGATCCAAAGCATAAGGGAAGGATTCGAGATTGTCCTGCGGTCCGCGCCGGAAGAAGCCCATAAAGAAGCTCAAAGCGCGAAAGACGAGGCCGGAATAGCGGGAAGGGAACGGCGGGGGCCGATCATCCCGTTTCCCCGGCTTTTCGAGCCTGTCGATTGGAGGGATTTCAAGCGAACATTCGAGAAGCTGTTTCGAGAAATTCTTTCTTTCTGATCGAAGATCGGGAGATCGGGGCCAGGTTACTCAACCCCCGATCTCGAACAAAGAAGAGAGCAATATTTTCGCCTGGAATTCGGGGGTTGAGTAACCTGGCCCCGAATTATGGCGACACGGCCTCTTTAAATGGCGGCGGGAATCCGGTATATTTCCAGGCGGCCGATGGGAACCGAAAGACCGAGGGAGAAAAATCATGAAAAAACCCGCGCCGCGAAAGAAAACCGCCGGGAAGCCCGGACTTAAGACGGGATCGAAAGCGACGCTAAAAGCAAAGCCCAAAACCCCTCCCCCGCCGTATTTTGTGCATGCCTCGGCGTTCGTCGACCCCGGCGTTACGATCGGCGAGGGCACGCGCGTCTGGCATTTTTCCCATGTCCAGTCCGGCGCCCGGATCGGAAAAAGCTGCATCCTCGGTCAGAACGTCAACGTCGGGAACAACGTCGAAATCGGAAATTTCGTCAAGATCCAGAACAACGTCTCGGTGTATGAAGGCGTCATCCTCGAGGATTACACCTTTTGCGGACCGTCGATGGTCTTCACGAACGTGCCGGTTCCCCGGGGGAAATACCCCCAGGTCGGAGCCGCGTTCTACAAGCCGACGATCGTTCGCGAAGGCGCCTCGCTCGGGGCCAATTCGACGATCGTCTGCGGTCACACGATCGGCCGGTACGCGTTTGTCGGAGCGGGGGCCGTCGTAACGAAGGACGTCCCCGATTACGCCCTGGTCGTCGGCAATCCCGCCCGCCTCGCCGGCTGGATGAGCGAAGCCGGCGAGAAATTGCATTTTGACTCCGAAGGATTCGCCGTCTGCCCGCGGTCCGGGCGGAAATACCGCCTGGAAAACGGAGTGGTCCGCGACGTCACCGAGGAAGGATGAGGAAGACGGAAGGAAAGGCTCCATCGATGAAAATCACGACGATTGTCGGGGCCCGGCCCCAGTTCATCAAGGCGGCGCCGGTCAGCCGGGCGATCCGGGAAGCGAAGAAAGCGCGCGGCGGGAAGATCTCCGAAATCCTGGTCCACACCGGCCAGCATTACGACGACAACATGTCGGCCGTGTTTTTCAAGGAGCTGGGGATTCCGGCGCCCGATTACAACCTCGGGATCGGCTCGGCCTCCCACGGCGCCCAGACCGGGGCAATGCTTGCGGCCATCGAACGCGTCTTGGTGCGCGAACGGCCGGACTGGGTCATGATTTACGGGGATACGAATTCGACGCTCGCCGGGGCGCTGGCCGCGGCGAAAATGCATATCCCGATCGCCCACGTCGAGGCCGGCCTCCGCTCCTACGACCGGCGGATGCCGGAGGAAATCAACCGGGTCGTTGCCGATCAGCTCTCGACGGCGCTGTTTTGCCCGTCGGGCGTAGCGGCGGCCAATCTCCGCAAGGAGGGCATCCGCAAGGGCGTTTACGTGGTGGGCGATGTGATGGCCGAAGCCCTGGATTACGCCGTCGCCAAAGCCATCCGGCAGGAGGCGGCCGATCCGTCGCAATTCGGGCTCGCCCGCTACGGCGTCGGGGAATACGGATACGTGCTCGCGACCGTCCATCGGGCGGAAAACACGGATGATCCCGTCCGGTTGAAAAACATTCTCAAAGCGCTCGAGGCGATCTCCCGCCTTCGGCCCGTCGTGTTCCCGGTCCACCCGCGAACGAAGAAAATGATCGCGGCCGCCGGTTGGAAATCGGGAGCGAATCTTGCGGGAAGGAAACGGCAACCCGGAAAAGGCGGAGCCGGCGCGGGGATCCGTTTCATCGATCCCGTCGGCTATCTCGAGATGGCCCGGCTGGAAAGCGGAGCGACAATGATTCTGACGGACTCGGGCGGCATCCAGAAGGAAGCGTATTGGCTGAAAGTCCCCTGCGTGACGCTCCGGGACCGGACGGAATGGGTGGAGACGGTCGCTTCGGGCTGGAACGTTCTGGCCGGAGCGGACGCGAAAAAGATCGTCCAAGCGGCGGAGAATTTCACAATCCCCCGAAAATCGGGCTCGCTTTACGGGCAAGGGGCGAAAACCGCCGCGCCCGCCTCCCGCCGCATCGTCGAAATCCTAGCCGCGCGATAATTCGGGGCCAGGTTACTCAACCCCGGAATTATAGATTTCTAGTTTTCTTGACAATCGCCCCGCTGCGTCTTATATTGCCAGAGCATGGGATTACGGCGATGAAGAAATCCATGAAAAAAATCGGGACGATCATGGAATCTCGGCTCTTCCATGAAGCCAAGAAGGCCGCTCTTGAACAATCGATCCCCTTTCATCGACTCATCGAAGAGGCCGTCGAAAAATATGTCCGCGAGATCTCCGGCGAGATGGGAAAAGCCGATCGCGGCCGGGCGAGGGCGAATCGCGTCTCGGAGAAATCGCCCGCCTATCGACTCGAGAGCGAAGACCGTCCGCCCCTTCTCCAGCCTCCGGCCGCCCAAAATTCGTCGGCGGCGTTCTCCATCCCTCTTGAAGAACGCTGGAAGCGAGCCCTCGGCGCAGCCGGCAAATATCGTTCCGGACGGAGCGATATCTCCGTGCGCCACGATGAGTTCGCCGTCGACGCATTCGCCGTCAAGGAATAAGCTATGGCCGTTTTCCTTGACACGAGCGCGATCTTCGCCTTCCTGGACTCCGACGACGACCGCCACGCCGCCGCGGTCGAAACCTGGGGCCGGCTGGCCCTCCGCTCCGAGCAGCTCGTGACCCATAGCTATGTCATCGTCGAATCGTCCGCGCTGATCCAACGGCGGTTGGGATGGGAGGCCCTGCGCGATTTCCTTGAAACCATGGTCCCCCTTTTTGCGATCGTTTGGA
>Ga0209287_10001732_pt1 | contig 10508 bp, 8 predicted proteins | sample PPLLak3cmMay2015_2_FD_187255 | JGI IMG/M metagenome (GOLD analysis project Ga0209287, IMG submission 187255) | Freshwater sediment microbial communities from Prairie Pothole Lake near Jamestown, North Dakota, USA - PPLs Lake P8 Core (1) Depth... | ecosystem: Environmental > Aquatic > Freshwater... | reverse complement strand
ATCAAATCTTGTTGAAATTAGCTGACCGGGAGCGACAGCCAATTGCCAAGATGCGCAAACCCGGATCCAATCTCAACTGAAGGAGCAAATGCATGTTTGGCAAACACCATCGGCCCGTGAAACTGTGGATCATCATGTTGACGGCCGTCGTCGTCTGGATGATGAGCACGGGCTTCCAACGCGCCAATTCGGCCGGCAAAGAAGACCTCTATGAGGGGCTGAAGCTGCTATCGGACGTCATCGAGCTGATCCAGAAGGAATATGTGGACGAGGTCGACGCCAAGGACCTTATACACAAGGCCATCCAGGGCATGGCCCAGGGCCTCGATCCGCACTCCTCGCTGCTTCCGCCCGACGCATTCGAGGACTTGCAGATCGACACGAAGGGCAAGTTCACCGGCATCGGGATTCATATCACCATGCAGAACGGCTTTGTAACAGTTATTTCACCGATCGAAGACACCCCGGCGCACCGGGCTGGAATCGAATCCGGAGACCGGATTATCAAGGTCGATGGCCAGCTGACTAAGGACCTGCGAGAAGCCGTGCGCATGATGCGCGGTCCCAAGGGCTCCAAGGTGGTCGTCACCATCATGCGCGAGGGATTCAAGAAACCCATCGATTTTGAACTCCTGCGCGACGAAATCCCGATTCAAAGCGTCAAATACATTCCGCTTAAGCCCGGTTACGGTTATGTGCGGATCTCCAATTTCACCGGAACCACCACCCAGGAATTTGAAAGGGCGTTGGAAAAAATCGAGGCCGCTGACGCCCCGCTGAAAGGCCTGGTGCTGGATCTGCGCAACAACGGCGGCGGTCTGCTCAATCAGGCCATCACCATCTCCGATGTGTTCTTGGACAAAGGCCAGATCGTATCGATGAAAGGTCGAGACAAGAAGAATTCTAAAACCTTCAACGCCACCCCGTCTGCGATCCAGCGCACCTACCCGATTGTAGTGTTGATCAACGGCGGAACAGCAAGCGCCTCCGAAATTGTGGCCGGAGCCCTCCAGGACCACAAGCGTGCGTTGGTGCTCGGGACGACCACGTTCGGCAAGGGCTCGGTCCAGACCGTCGAGAACCTGCGCGACGGCTCGGGCTTGAAACTCACCATCGCGCGCTACTACACCCCCAACGGCCGTTCGATCCAGGCCAAGGGCATCGAACCCGACATCGTGCTCAAACCTAAGCGCCTGGATGGCAGCGAATCCAGCCCCCAGGATGAGGCTTTGGTGAAGGAAAAGGATTTGGAAAACCACCTGGAGGCCGAGGGCGAGTCTGAAAAACCCGATGCGAAGAAGCCTCAAGGCGCGCAGGAGCAGGACCCGAAAACAAAGATGAAGGAAGCGGAATCAAGGGTCGGACCGCTGAAGCTGGAGACCCTGCAGAACGACAACCAGGTAATGCGGGCGCTGGAAATCCTGATTGGCCACGACGTGCTCAAGCAGGCCAGGAACTGACCGACGTCGGAAGGTCAAACATGTCTGGGAAGCGACCTGCCCGCGGGGTAAGGCGAAAACAGCCGCGCCAACGCAAGACCGGGAATTCACCGCTTCTTAAGGTCTTGGGTGCGGTGGCCATTGTGGCAGCACTCGTTCTCGGTGCGGTCCTGGCCGCCCGCTTTATGACGGCGCCGGAGCCGCGCGCGCAGTCGTCTGATCGCAAGCCCTCCTCGCAACGAACCCCGGTCGCTGCCGCTGCGCCGCGCCTGCCCGCCAAGACGCCTGAAACCAATGCCGCCGCCCCGCCAATGGCAACCCGCAGTGCCGGAACGGAAAAAGCCGCCGCCCCGAAATCTCAGCAGTCCGCGCCGGCAACCGAAACCGATGCGGTGGACCCGAACTCCCTGCGCGCCGCTTTGCCGCCCGGGCCGCCTGAACCCCCGCCCCTTAAAAAGCTGCCACGGGTGGCAATTATTATCGACGACGTGGGATATGATCGCGTAATGGCCGAAAAATTCATCGGCCTGAAGGCCGCGCTCACGCTTGCCATCCTGCCGCACAGCCCGCACCAGCAGGCGATCGCCCGCATCGCGCATGCTCAGGGTTATGAAATCATGCTGCATCTGCCGATGGAGCCTTTGGAGTACCCCGAAATTAACCCGGGTCCCGGCGCCCTGCTGACTTCCATGAGCCCGGATGAGCTGCTGAGCGCACTCGATGAAAACCTACGGGCCGTGCCGTACGTCAAGGGGGTCAACAACCACATGGGCTCCAAGCTGACCGCCCACTCCGAACAAGTCTACCAGGTCTTCTCCGTGTTAAAAGGACGCGGCCTTTATTTCGTTGACAGCCGCACGACGGAAGCCAGCGTCTGCCAGCCTTCGGCGCGTTTGCTACAACTTCCCTTTGCCCAGCGGGACGTGTTCCTGGATCATGTTCAAGAACCGGCGTTCATCCGCAAACAGGTTCGGGAATTGGTGCGGCTCGCCCGAAATAAGGGCGAAGCGCTGGGGATCGGCCACCCCCATTCCACCACGTACAACGTCCTCCGGGAAATGCTGCCGGAGCTGCGCCAGCAGATAGAATTTGTTCCGGCGTCACGCCTGGCCCGTGTCATCGGGTAGATTCAAAGGCGTTTAGACCCCCTTCAAGATGTCGTAGAAGGATCCCGGCAAGAGGAAAGTGAACTCATAGCGGGCGAAGCTGATCACATCGCGGTCATGAATCGCGACCGGTTTCGTTTGCAGCCGCTCGCCGTTTAAAAGAGTCCCGTTCGTGGACCCGCTATCTTTCAATAGATAGATACCCCGTTTCTCCTCAATTAGGGCGTGCTTTTTTGATATAGCGTAGTCCGGCATGATGCAGTCATTGCCATCAATGCGGCCGATACTGAAGAAAGAACCGGCGGAATTCGCATGCTCGCCCTTCACCAGCGGATAGACGGCATGCTTGAGGCTTTCGGAAGGAGAGACCATCTGTTCGCAATCCACCGCCGGTTCAAAGAGGATGGTGCGATTCATCTCCCGAGAGCCGGAGGTCGCCTGGGCCGAAACCAAGGTTCCTTTATAGACGGCGGATCCGGCAAGCACGGGAGCCTGCAAGAAATTTACGAAATCGCCCTGAGAAACCGCTTGAACCATGCGTTGCAGGACGGGCAGACTCATTCTTCCGGCAGAACTGATCATCTGTGCGATACCCCCGGAGAACACCCTCGCAGCGCTGCGCACGGCGGGAACCGGATCCGGTTTGGCGCGCCCCTTCAGGCAGTTAAAGGCTTTTCCCAGCATGATCCTCCTTCTCTGCGAACCTCGCAAACCGTTTAGAGAGGTTGGCTTCGACCAGGCCCATTACCCGATGGGTTTGACTATATGCCCGGGGCTTTATAAAATGATGTATTCAGATCCTATCATCGCCTTAACTACGGGATAACTTTAGCACCGAGGCCGCCCCTCGTTTCGGGGGCCTCGGCGGCCGACATCATTCTATGACGCGCACAGCCCTCATCTTGGCGTTGGTACTACTCAATTTCGCGTCCTGTTTCATTGAGGACATCTATTTGGCCGTCGGATCCCCCAAATTGGATCAGAGGGCGGCGTTCACTCTGAGAGCCGATCGCCCGTTAACATTTCCGGAATCGGAGGATCTCTCATTGGCGATGCCCGGATCGAACTCTCCCCGCGTCCATTTAAAGGCGGGGGAGGTGGTCGTCCCTTTCCTGAAGCGCATCGATGAACACGACCAGCGGTTAATCCGCGCGCTGGAGGCCCAGCGTTCGGAGGCGCTTTTCCGGGAATCGCCCCTGGTTCTGTTTGTGAACATCTGGATGGTGGTCTTCCTGGGGTTCTTTCTTTTCGTTTTGCCGAAAGGCGGCTATAGGCGATCCGTCTCCCATCCGCTGCTGCTGGTGCTCCTGATTCTCCACGGGCTGATCCTCAAGGCGGTCCTGCTCTTTACTACGCTTCCCGTGGAGAGCCTGCCGTTGGTCCTGTTGCCGTTGCTGATGGTCGCCATGAACCAGGGCCGCGTGACCGCCGTCGGTACCCTGCTGGTGGGCTTCGTGCTGGCCACTCTGTTTATGGGAAGGTCATGGGATCTTCTCGGCAGCTCGTTGGTCGTTGGGTTAGCCGCGATCATGCTGGCACCGCGGAACCTCCGCTTGCGCAGCGTCATTCTGCCGTGCTTGCTGATCAGCATGGTGCATGCGTTCTTTCTCATTCTATTAAGATTGGATTGGAGCGCCATCGCTCGATTGCCCCACCCGGAAGATGGATGGAATATGGGCGCATTGCAAATCCTGGTGACCCACCCCTGGGCGACACAAAGCGCTTGGGCGCTGCTGGGTGGAGCGTCGTCCGGCGCGCTGGCGCTTCTGCTGCTTCCTTTGCTCAAAGCCGGGAGGACCGTGGGCTCGACGATCACCCTCCGGCGTTACGCCGATCTCGACCAGCCCCTGCTGAAACGGCTTTTCACAGAAGCACCCGGCACTTATCAGCACTCCATGAACGTAGCTTATCTGGCGCAGGCGGCCGGGGATACCATCGGCGCCAATCCTCTGCTGCTCAGAATCGGTGCTTACTTCCACGACATCGGCAAAATTCAGCAACCGGGAGGCTATATCGAAAACCAGCTGAACGGCGTAAACCTCCATGACACGCTGGATCCTTATGAAAGCATCGAAATCATCACCGGACACGTAAAGCACGGTTTGCGCATCGCCCGGGAAGCCCGTTTACCCAAGGATGTAATCGATTTAATCGAGCAGCATCACGGAACCCAGGCGATTGATTATTTTTTTCATAAGGCCCTGAAGCTCAAGCCCAAAGGGAGCGTGCGCGAAGGGGATTTCCGTTATTCAGGACCTAAACCCCAGAGCATAGAAGCGGCGTTGCTGATGATTGCAGACGCCGTGGAAGCGGCATCCCGGTCGTTGAAGTCACCGGGTCGTGAAAGCTTCGGAAAACTGGTTCGTTTCATTGTCGTCAAGCGCATCGCCGACAGCCAGTTCAGCGAATGCGTGTTGGACACCCGAGACATCGACGCCATCATTCACTCGATGGTGGATGCGTTGGAAGCCGCCTTTCATTCTCGAGTGCGTTACCCCTGGCAGCAAGCGCAATCCCCCCCGGCCAAGATCAGAAATTAGATCGCAGAAATAATCCGTTCCAGCTTGCCCTGCATAGAGTGAAATGGTATTTAAAAAAAATCCCATCCGATCGATGCGCCGGTCGGGATGACGCCAGACGGAATCTAGGCGTGCTCGCCCGGATGCGATACGTCTGATCGCTTTCCGCGGATCACTTTCAACCCGCAACGAGGTTTGGCTATGGCATTATCCCTAATGGAGGGCAACGAAGCGATCGCACGTGGGGCAGTTGCCGCCGGCTGTCGTTTTTTCGCCGGCTATCCGATCACCCCGGCCACGACGATTTTAAGCCACATGCTGGCCCTGCTGCCGCCGCTCGGAGGGGTCTGCATCCAGGGCGAGGATGAAATCGCCTCGATTGGATTCTGTCTGGGTGCTTCCATGGCGGGCATGAAGGCCATGACGGCGACCTCCGGCCCCGGCATCAGCCTTTACAGCGAGCAGATTTCCTTCGCGATCGGCAGCGAAATTCCCATCGTCATCGTCGACATCCAGCGCCTGGGTCCCTCCACCGGATCCGCTACCCGCGGCGCGGACGGCGACATCCAGTTTCTGCAATGGGGCAGCAGCGGCGGTTTGCCGGTCATCGTCCTGGCGCCGGCGGACGTGGAAGACTGCTTCAGCCTGACCGTGCGGGCTTTCAATCTGGCGGAACAATACCGCTGCCCGGTTTTTCTCGCCTCCAACAAGGAGATCGCCATGACCCGGGCCAGCGTCGACCCGGATTGCCTGAAAGCGCCGGAAGTCGTCGACCGCGCTGCACCTGCACCGGAGCAGAATTTCATGCCCTTCCAGATCAACGCCGGCGAGCGGGTCCCGGCCTTTCTGCCGATCGGTGGCCGCACCCTCGTGCGCCAGACCTCTTCCACTCATGGTCCGGACGGCTACATCACCACCGATCCGGCCGAGATCACTCGGCAGCTGGCCCGCATGCAGACCAAGATCACGGCCGCGGCCGATCAGTTGGGAATAGTCGCGCATCACCCCTCGGCCGCGGCCGACACTTTGGTCGTCACCTACGGCGTCACCTCCCGAGCCGCTCTATCCGCCGCACGTGCGATGAAGGCCAGCGGCACGCCGGTGTCGCTGCTGGTGTTGAAAACCCTGTGGCCGGTTCCGGAGGCGGCGATTCGTCAGGCGGCCTCAAACGTTCGGCGGGTTCTGGTCGTCGAAATGAACCGGGGGCAGTATGTGCGCGAAGTCGAGCGCATCCTGCCGGGGAAAGCCGTTCATTTTTGCGGACAGATGGACGGGCGACTGATCGCACCGGAGACTATTAGAGAGGCGGTTCTTCATGGATAGTTTGTTGAATGCGGCGCGGCCACCGGTGTTTTGTCCCGGATGTTCCCACGAGCGTATCACCCACACTCTGGACAAAGCGTTCCAGGCGATGGACTTGAGCGGCGAGCGCATCGCCATGGTGAGCGATATCGGGTGCTCCGGGCTTTTCGACACCTTTTTCAACACTCACGCCCTGCACGGCCTGCACGGCCGGGCACTCACCTATGCGGCAGGACTGAAGCTCGCTCGGCCCGAACTCACCGTGGTGATCACCATGGGCGACGGCGGGCAAGGGATCGGCGGCGCCCACTTCTTGGCCGCCTGCCGACGGAACCTGGACATGACGCTGCTGGTTCTCAACAATTTCAACTTCGGCATGACCGGCGGTCAGTATTCCGCGACCACCCCTCCCGATGCGGAAGTAGGATCGGGCTTTCTTAACCGCCTGGAGAGGCCCCTGGATGTCTGCAGTGTAGCAAGGGCGGCGGGAGCTCCTTATGTGGTTCGTTGCTCGGCCTACCGTAGCGACATCGCCGACGTGATCCGCAAGGCCATCGAGTTCAAGGGGTTCTCAGTGGTGGACATTTGGGGGATCTGCCCGGGTCGGTTTTCCAAACGCAACCGGCTGACCCCGAAGGCCATCGAGGAAATGCTGTCGCGGCTTACCCCGTTCGAAGGAGAGGTTGCGGAAAATCAACGTCGGGAATTCGGGGAGCACTATCGTGAACTGGCTGCCGCTCAGAAAACGATCCCTGCGCCGGCGGCCATTGTCGCCCAATTCGACCCGGTCAACACCGCGCGCCAGGAGGTCATTCTGCTGGGCAGCGCTGGGCAGCGCGTCATCACGGCCGGCGAAATCCTATGCCTCGCCGGCTTGCACGCCGGCCTCAACGCCACCCAGAAAAACGACTACGACATCACCGTGCTGCGGGGCCCCTCCATCAGCGAGATGATCCTGTCACCGCAGACGATCGATTACACCGGTATCGGCCGGCCGACGGTGGTCGTGGCCATCGGCCCGGAGGGCGTGGCTCGTCGCAAAAAGATGTTCGCCGGCCTCGACGAAACCTGCGCCGTCATTCAAGCCGCAGGCGTGGACATTCCCGCCTGTCGTGCCCGCATCCATCGGGTGGACCTCAAGGCTCAGGGGTTCAAGGGCACGGACTGGGCCCTGGCGACTTTGGGGGTGATGTCTCAGCTCGGCTTGGTGGTCCGCCCGCAGATGCTGGAAGCGGCGGTTGCGGCGCGGCTGAGAGGGGAATCCATGATCGGGGCGCTGGAGATCGTCCGCAGGGTTAAAACCGGCTGAATCGGTTTAGGTAGGGATGGCGTTCTTGGGTAGACGAAAGGCCCATATCAACATGGGCCTTTCGCGTTGGATGAAATCAACTGGATCTGCGATCGAGAGCGAAATTATTCCAGAACCATCAGCACTTGCTGCGCGGCCACCGTGTCGTCTTTCTTGACCTTGAGTTCCTTCACTTTCCCGGATTCAGGCGACGGGATGGCGTTTTCCATCTTCATGGCTTCCAGGATCAGAACTTCCTGATATTCCAGGACCTCTTCGCCCACCTTGACAAGGATGTCGACGACCTTTCCAGGCATAGGGGCCAAGATTTGTTTGCTCATGCGATTTGCTCTCCTCCCTGTGTTTTCGCGGACCAGCGCGGCTGACGATTTGCCATAAAAATATAGGTGCTTGATACTGAAAGGCTGAGGGAATGTCAAGGAGAAAGGCCGCTTAATCGCTTCCGTCCTTGACGCAGCCGATCAGTTTGTATAAGGAAATTAAGTCAAATTTTGATGCACGGGAACCCAGCCATTCAGCGGGTTTAATGGCCCGACCGGGCAACACTTCAGAGGGGGAGGATGGAGGACATGCGACCGTATTTCGAGAAGATGAAAGAGTTCGGCAGTGCGCTCAAGCCCGGAATGATCAAAAGCAGAGAAGCTAACGTCAAGCTGGTCAAGGATGTGGAAACCGAGTTGGAAAAAGCGGTTGAGAAGCTCAAGAACGTCGGCCTTCCGACCTCCGTAATCAACAAGCGCAAGCAGTTGACGATCTGGCAACGGTTGGAATACCTGCTGGACTCCGGCACATGGACCCCGCTGAACACGCTTTACAACCCCAACAACAACGTGGAGGGGACCAACAATGTCTGCCATGGCCTGGCCAAGATCTCGGGCAAATGGGCGGTGGTCATCGGCTTCGACAACAAGGTGATCGCCGGCGCCTGGCTGCCGGGCCAGGCGGAGGAAGTCTTCCGCGCCACCAACCTATCCAAACGGCTGAACATCCCGCTCGTCTGGCTGGTGAATTGCAGCGGCGTCAAGCTGCCCGAACAAGAAAAGTTCTATGCCGACCGCCGCGGCTCCGGGACTACTTTTTTCAGGCATGCGGAGCTGGAGCAGGCCGGGATTCCTATTTTAGCCGGCATTTATGGAACCAACCCCGCCGGCGGCGGCTATCAGGGCATCAGCCCCACCATCCTCTTTGCCCACAAGGACGCCAACATCGCCGTCGGCGGCGGCGGGATCCTGAGCGGGATGTCCCCCAAGGGCTTCTTCGACCTCGAGGGCGCAGAGCAGCTCATCGCGGCCGCCAAGCAGTTCAAAGCGGAGCCGCCGGGTTCGGTCAAGATCCACCACGATGCCACAGGGTTTTTCCGCCATGTCTATGACACCGAAGAGGGCGTTCTGGACGGGATCAAGGACTACATGAAGGGCATGCCGGCATATAACCCGAAGTTCTTCCGCGTCGCCGAGCCCAAGCAGCCGCGCTTTCCGGCCGAGGACATCTACTACTTGGTGCCTTTCAACCAGAAGCAGATGTACGACTTCGACGAGGTTCTGGCCCGGTTGGTGGATGGCAGCGAGCACATGGAATACCGTCCTGGCTACGGGCCGGAAGTATACACCGGATTGGTAAAAATGGACGGTTACCTGATGGGCGTCATCGGCAACCGCCAGGGCTTTCTCGGCGAAAACTACCCGGAATATGCTTCTTATCCCGGCATCGGTGGCAAGCTCTATCGACAGGGACTCATCAAAATGAACGAGTTCGTGGTGCACTGCGGCCGCGACCGCGTGCCCATCATCTGGTTCCAGGACACCTCGGGCATCGATGTCGGCGACATCGCGGAGAAGGCCGAGTTGCTCGGCCTGGGGCAGGCCCTGATCTACTCCATTCAGCAGACCGACATTCCCATGATCCTTACGGTGCTGCGCAAGGGAACGGCCGCAGCCCACTACATCATGGGCGGCCCCACGGCCAACCGCCATAACGCCTTTACACTCGGCACGGCCACCACCGAAATCTACGTCATGCACGGCGAGACTGCCGCTGCCGCGAGCTACTCCCGGCGCCTGGTGAAGGAGAAGGAATCCGGCAAGCCGCTCGATCCGGTCATCGAAGAGATGAACCGGCTGGTCAAATCCTACTACGATAACTCCCGGCCGATCTACTGCGCCCAGCACGGCTTGGTAGACGAAGTTGCCAAAATGACCGCCATCCGCGACTATCTGAAGGCATTTGCCGGCGCTGCCTACCAGAATCCCCGCTCCATCTGCCCGCAGCACCAAATGATGCTGCCCCGGATCATCAGGGGTTAAATCCAGGCACCGAGGAAAAGGGGGAGGGCGGCTGTCATCGTCCCTTCCCCTTTACGAGCCATGTAAAGACTCCTATCTTTGCCTGCATCATGAACCCATCCTCCTACGGCATTTATCCGACCACTTGGCGCCAAGGCAGCACCTTGCTCAGCGTCCTGTGCGTATTGTGCGGTTATGGGCTCCTTTCCAATTTCTTTTGGCCCCAACCCGCCGCTTCCCAGCTGACAGGGGCGGGGCCTATCCCCCGGATCACGCTTTCAGCTGCCGCGGTGGAAACCGGGGACACGCTGCTCGTCGAGATCGACTGTCGCCACATGCCTGCTTCCGTCCGCGAGCCGGTCGTTTTCTTCGGCGAACAGAAGATTCATATGTTCGCGCATCCGGCTGAAACCAAGCGCGTCTTCGCCGGCGTCGTGGGAATCGCGCTGCGAACGCGTCCGGGCGCTGCCAAATTAAAGGTGGCCTGGAGCGAGGGCACCCAACGGCACTCCACATCCGCCGCTTTCGCCGTCCGGCTAGGCACCTACAGC
>Ga0209287_10001731_pt1 | contig 10508 bp, 7 predicted proteins | sample PPLLak3cmMay2015_2_FD_187255 | JGI IMG/M metagenome (GOLD analysis project Ga0209287, IMG submission 187255) | Freshwater sediment microbial communities from Prairie Pothole Lake near Jamestown, North Dakota, USA - PPLs Lake P8 Core (1) Depth... | ecosystem: Environmental > Aquatic > Freshwater... | reverse complement strand
TTCGATCTCACCGTCGGCATGACCGGCATCTCGGAAAAGCTGTGCAAGGCCAAAGAGATTCCCTGCGAGACGCTGATCATTCATCCCAACGACAGTGCCGGCTACTACCCCGGCGCCATGAAGATGTGTCTCAAACTGGTCTTCTCGCCGGAAAACCGCCGGGTGCTCGGTGCCCAGGCCAGCGGCTACAACGGCGTGGACAAGCGCATCGATGTCATTGCCACGGCGATCATGGGCGAGATGACCGTTGACGACCTGGCCGAAATAGAGCATTCCTATGCACCGCCCTACTCTTCGGCCAAGGACCCGGTCAACATGGCCGGCTTCGTGGCCCAGAACATCCTCGACGGCCTGGTCAGGACCATCAGCTGGGAGGAGGTCAACGCCTCTAACAGTTCGGACCTGTTCCTGCTCGATGTGCGGACCCCGGCGGAATTTGCCACCGGCAGCATGCCCGGCGCAATCAACATCCCGCAGGCAAATCTCCGCGAACGGCTCGCTGAAATTCCCCGCGACAAAAAGGTCATTGTCTTCTGCCGGGTGGGCCTGATCGCCTACAACGCCTCACGCGTCCTGGAAGCGAACGGTTTCACCAACCACTACAACCTCTCGGGCGGCTACGAAACCTGGCATATTGCCACGCTGCCGCAGGTAGCGGCCGTCAACACGGAACACCTTCACACAACTCACAAGGGGAATGTCATCAATATGCAGACAGCAAAAGAAAAGTTATCAAGAGTCGTGGAAGTAAATGCCTGCGGCCTGCAGTGCCCTGGCCCGGTCATGCGGCTCAAGCAGGAGATGGACGCCCTTGAGCATGGCGAGGCGATCTCGATTACGGCCAGCGATCCAGGATTTTACGCCGATGCCCCGTCCTGGGCACGGGCAACCGGCAACGTCGTGCGAGATATCAGTGTGCAAAAAGGCATTGTTACGGCGGTGATCGAAAAGAATATCAGCGCCGTCCCGGCCACTGCTCTCGCGAGGGGCAACGACAAGACCATCATCGTCTTCTCCGGCGACCTGGACAAGACCATCGCCAGTTTCATCATCGCTAACGGCGCCCTGTCCATGGGCCGCAAGGTAACGATGTTCTTCACCTTCTGGGGCCTGAATGCCCTGCGTAAACCGGAAAAGGTCGGTGGCCTCGGCAAAAACCTCATCGAAATGGCCTTCGGCTGGATGATGCCGCGCGGCAGCAAAAAGCTCGCCCTGTCGAACATGAATATGGGTGGAATCGGCGGAAAGCTGATCCGCGGTATAATGAAACACAAGAATGTACCGGCGCTGGAAGATATGATGACCATGGCAATCAAGGGGGGCGCGAACATCGTCGCCTGCCAGATGTCCATGGATCTGATGGGAATTCGCAAGGAAGAGTTGATCGACGGCGTGCAGTTCGGCGGGGTAGCCACCTATTTGGAGGCTTCGGAGAGTTCTGACAACAACCTGTTTATCTAAGCCATCCCGTAGGGGCACCCCCATGTGGGTGCCCTTGAACTGTACAGGCACAAGGGTGGATTGGGTACCCACGTGGGGGTACCCCTACGGTTTAATTTTCTCGACAAGGTCCTTGAGCGTCAGATCTTCAAAGGCCTCGTCCGTCAGTCGATCCAGCTTCAGGACCAGTTCCTGGGTCAATTCCCCCAATTGATCGGATTCAACAAGGGGTATCTCCCCGCCCTGATGCTTGAGATCCCGGATCAGAGCACTGATCCGGATATGCTCCAGGTCACGGGCCGGATAATAGGCCCCCTTCCCTTCGGCAATCAACAGATACCCTGACGCAACCAGCTTAGCAAGCAGCTTGCGCGCGGTTCGCAGCGGCACATTGCGCTCATCGGCCAGTCTTTCCAGCGTCCAGGGACGCTCCTCCCGGTAAAAGGATCCGGCCACGGTCAGCAGTATAACCAGCGCCATTGCTTCTCGGCTAGCATAACTCAGCTCACCCGGTTCGAAGTCGTGCATAAATGCTTTCCTGCCCTGATGAGCGGCAACCACCTCCACGCCGAACAGAACAATTACCCAACTGGTATAGATCCAGGCCATAAAAACCGGCAGCGCCGCAAGAGTTCCGTAGATGGCATTGTACTTGGCGACCCCGATCTGAAAGTGAATGAATCCCCACTGGGCCAACTGCCAGATGGTTCCGGCCAGAATGCCGCCGACCAAGGCTGATTTGAGGCGCACTTTGGTATTCGGCATAAAAATATACAGAGTGAATAATGCTATCCAGACAATCAGGTACGGCACCACCTGAAACAGCAGAAGAAGCAGGTCTCCGACATAGGATCTCTGCAGAATCCAGAGCACGACGCTCTGGCTTTGGAGACTGGTAGTGATGCTTATCGCTGCAAGCATCAGCAGGGGACCACTCACCACGACACTCAAATAATCGCTGTACCGTCGATACATCGAGCGATGCCCCTCCACCCCCCAGATGTCGTTGAAAGCCTCTTCGATATTTCCGAGGAGAGAGATAACCGTCACCACGAGAAAGACAAGCCCGATGGCGCCCACGGACCCCATCCTGGTGTTGTTGATGTAGGTGACAATCTTGTCAACTACTTCACCGGAACCAACGGTAAAACGATGGAGGATCAACGGCTCGAGTGAGTTTTGCACACCGAGACCCTTTAATACCGCAAAGGCCAGGGCAAGGAGAGGCACGATGGAAAGAAGGGTAGTAAAAGACAGGGCAGAGGCACGATGCAGGGACTTGTGTTCCAGAAAGTTCCGTACCACCAGAACGAGTGCATGGGAAAATATCAGCGCTTTTCGTCGAAAATCCTGTGATCCGGAGGACTCCGATTTTTGAAGCTTGGCCGTGAGAAATCCTATGATATTCTGACTGCCGGCACCTTTCTGCATCATGTTCAACTCCGGGAACCCCACGAAATCCGGGCAAAAAAAAGCCCACGATCGGTGGGCTTTTTTTGAGGGTCCTTATGCTTTGTGTTCTTCTTGAAGGCGCTGCTTTTCCTTCTCCATGGCCTCTTTGCCGGCGTCGATAGCGGAACTGATAATGGATTTTTTCTCCAGAACCACTTCTTTGCCGCTTTCATAGGTTGCCTTTACCTTTTCCTGGGCATCCCGTGCATAATCCTTTACCTTTTCCTGGGCATCCTGTGCATAGTCCTTGATCTTGTCAACGGCATCCTCAGTCAGTTCTTTGATCTGGTCACGCATCTCTCTGCCCGTCTTCGGTGCAAAAAGCAGCGCCAGTCCTGAGCCTATTGCCGCACCGGCAAGAAACGAAACGACTACTGTTGCCAAGTTTGTTCCACTTTCGTTGTCAGACATATCCATTACCTCCTTTTTTGTGAGATTCTTTCACTCAGATACTTCCCTGCGGCCTTTGCTCCGGCGGACAGCAGTGAAATCCGACCCAGTACATCGGCCACCTGGCCAACCACAACATTAATTTTGCTGATATTTCTTCCCGTATCACCAACCGCTTCCATGGCTGATGTAATCTCATCAACCCGCGAAGCAACGCCTTCGGCGGTAATTTTCAGGTTCGATATGACAACCTGAAGATCAGTGACGAGAGGATCAATCTCGGAATCAACACGTTTGATAAGTTCACGTGTGACGAAAAGCGTTTTTTTCAGTTCTTCGCATACTGTTACCAAATAGACAGAGGCGGCTATCAGGGTAATCGTAATAAGCAGCACCAAAACAGTTAAAAGATCCATTGAATTCACTCCTTGATGATCATTCCGTTCTCACGAACTTTCATTTTCAGTATAAAGGCAGTCTCACCAAAAGCAAGCAATTTCAAGAACCAGGCCGGCCAGCCTCCCGAAAACATCGAGTCGCGAGTGCCTGTATCATACCAGACTAGCGAATCAGTCCCAAACCCCTATTTCAGAACCTGCACCATGGCCTCACCCATCTGAGCAGGACTGGACGCCACCACTACCCCGCATTCATGGAGGGTGCGGATCTTGTCTTCAGCCTTTCCCTTGCCGCCGCTGATAATTGCTCCCGCGTGCCCCATCCGCTTTCCCGGGGGTGCAGTACGTCCGGCAATAAAGGCCGCAACCGGTTTCTTCATATTTTCCTTGATCCAGAGGGCGGCCTCCTCTTCCGCGCCGCCACCGATCTCTCCGATCAGGAAAACCCCTTCGGTCTCGGGGTCTTCATTAAAAAGACGCAGCGCATCAATAAAGTTGAGACCGATAATGGGATCACCACCGATACCGATGCAGGTCGACTGACCGAGACCGATGACGGTCAACTGTTTAACGGCTTCGTAGGTAAGGGTGCCGCTGCGGGAGACCACGCCGATCCGGCCTTTTTTGTGAATATCACCCGGCATGATGCCGACTTTGCATTCGCCCGGCGTGATGATGCCGGGGCAATTGGGGCCGATCATAACCGTCGAGCTCTCCTGCAGAACCCTCTTCACCAGCACCATATCCCTGACAGGAATGCCTTCGGTAATGCAGACCGCCAGCCCGACCCCGGCTGCAGCCGCTTCGAGCACGGCGTCCGCAGCCCCCGGCGGTGGAACGAAAATCATCGAGACATCGGCCCCGGTTTGGCGAACAGCCTCCTCCACCGTATCGAAGACCGGAACACCCTCGATCACGGCACCGCCTTTGCCGGGAGTCACTCCGGCTACGATATTCGTGCCATAATCGCGACACTGGCGGGTATGGAACAGACCGGTCCTGCCGGTTATCCCCTGGACTACTATTCGAGAGTTTTTATTTACTAGAACGGACATGGTTTACTCCGTAAAAATTCTTACAAGGTTAAAAAAGATGTAATAGTTTTTGGTTTTTGGTTTTTGGTTTTAACTAAAAACTCATAACTGCATCAACCCCACCATCCCGACGATGCTTTCCACCCCTTCCACCAGATCATGGGTGAACTTGACATTCAGAGAGGATTCGTCCAGCAGGCGTTTGCCCTCCTCCACCAGCGTACCATCCATCCGGACCACGATCGGCAGGGTGCAGCCGACCTCGGATGCGGCGGCGATGACTCCTTCGGCAATGACATCGCAGCGCATGATGCCGCCGAAAATATTCACGAAAACGCCTTTGACATCAGGATCGCCCAGGATGATTTTAAACGCCTCGGCTACCCGATCTCTGGTGGCTCCGCCGCCCACGTCAAGGAAGTTGGCCGGGGCCCCACCGTGCTCTGAAAGCATATCCAGGGTTGCCATGGCCAAGCCGGCGCCGTTGACCATACAGCCGATATTTCCCTTCAGCTTGATGTAGGAGAGATCAAACTCGCCAGCGGTAATCTCGAGGGGGTCGATCTGGGAGTAATCCGTCATCTCCGCGTACTCGGGATGACGGAACAGGGCATTATCGTCAAAGTTGATTTTGGCGTCCATAGCCAGCAGCCAGTCGGCCCCGGTAACGACCAGCGGGTTGATTTCCAGGAGTGAGCAGTCTTTTTCCAGGCAGCAGCGATAGAGATTCATGATGAGAGTAACGCATTCTTCGCAAAGACGCCCCCGCAAACCCAGGTCGAGTGCCAGCTTGCGGGCCTGATAGGGTCGCAGTCCGAAATAGGGATCGATCGTTTCGATGTGGATTTTTTCCGGGGAGTTTTCCGCCAGAGCCTCGATCTCCATGCCGCCCTCCGCCGAGGCGATAACGCAGTAGCGGGAGGCCTGACGGTCAAGGGTAATGGACAGGTAAAACTCGCGGGCAATTTCAACGGCCTCCTCCACCAGGATGCGGCGAACGATCAATCCGCCTGGTCCGGTCTGAGGAGTTACCAGGGTTTTTCCGAAAAGATCTTTTGCCGCAAGGAGAGCTTCTTCCTGCGTCCCAACAAGGCGAACGCCGCCAGCCTTGCCGCGGCCGCCCGCATAGATCTGGGCTTTGACAACACATTTTCCGCCCATCTCCCGGGCAACCCTCTCCACCTGGTCGGCTGTCAATGCAACCCGCCCGCGCGGAACCGGGACACCGAACGACCGCAGGATGTCCTTGGCCTGATATTCGTGAATATTCATGAAAACTCCAGAGAAGAATAAATGTCAAATGCACGCCAGTATAGCGACAAGGGGGAGAGAATTCAAGAAAAAGGACAACCAGGAAAAACTCATCCGGTGCATGCATCACCAGTCTTGGCTGAGACCTCACGCAGGTTCTTTCTTGCCATACAAGCATTGATACGTTATTCTACCTACATGAAATTATACAAATCGTTTCCAACGGTCTAAGCCCGCCCGTTTCTGTCAGCGGAAAGCTGCATTTTTTTATCCCTTGTGAGGTGAAAGATGTCTGAAATCACCCCCGAAACAGTGAAACGCCGCATGTGGTTTTTTACAACTGCGATCCTTGTTGTTTTGACCGCCGTAACGATTGGAATCCTGAGCTCAGCAAATAAATACAACGACCCTCTTACCGCAGATGAGAGGGCTTGGCTTAAAAACCATCCAGAAATTCGCTTCGCAGCAGACCCCGATTTCCCTCCCACCGAATATTTTGACTCCAGAGGCAAGTACAGCGGCATGACCGCCGATTACCTGGCCCTTCTTGAAAAAAATCTCGGCATCCGTTTCAAGATCATTCGGCTGCGAAACTGGGATGAGGTCATCAGCCAGGCCAAAAACAGGCAGATCGACATCTTTACCGCCACGGCTACCCCGCAACGCGCCAACTTCGCCCTGTTCACCAGCCCCTACCTGGAATTGCCTGCGGCAATCATTGCCCGTGAGAAGGTTCATGATCCTCTCACCATGGAAAAACTCAATGGGATGAAGGTTTCGGTGGTGTCTGGATATGCCGTCCAGGAATTCATCGCCCGGCACTATCCGGAGGTTCATATTGATGTGGTCCCTGATGTGCAGACAGGCTTGCGGAAGGTTTCCTTCGGCACCAGCGATGCTTTCGTGGAAAATCTGGCAACCGCTTCCTATTACATCGAAAAAGAAGGAATTGCCAACCTGCGTATTGCAGGAGAGTCAGGACATACCTACAATATGGCCTTTGCTTCGCGCAAAGACTGGCCGTTGCTGAACGGCATCCTGGAAAAAGGCCTGGCACAGATAAGTGCGGCTGAAAAGAAATCCATCTACAAGAAGTGGATTCCCCTGGAACAAAAAACGATCTTTACCAGCAAAGTCTTCCAGACCGTCATACTGGTATCTTTCCTTGCGTTTCTCATGGCTATCTCCGGCATAATCATCTGGAACAGGGCCCTCAAGAAGCAGGTCAGGTCAAGAACATGGGAACTGGAAAAGGAGTTGGCCGAACGCACGCGAATCCAGGAGGAATTGCGGGAGAGTGAGGAAAAGTTTCGGGTACTGGCGGATACACTACCCGCCGGTATCTGCCTTTATAGAGGTGAACAGATCGTCTATGTCAACGCCGCTGCTGCGGAACTGTTCGGCTACTCGGAACAGGAATGCCTGCAGATGAGGTTCTGGGACTGGGTACACGAGGATTTCAAAGCAACGGCTCGGGAGCGCGGGTTGGCAAGGCAGCGGGGTGAAACGGTTCCGTCCCGCTATGAATGCCTGCACACCACCAAAAACGGTGATGAAAAGTGGTTATTCGTTTCCGCCGGACGAATTGATTTTAAAGGTGAGCCTGCCGGGCTTGTGTCGTTCATGGACATCACGGAACGAAAACGGGCGGAAGAGGCGTTACGCACCTTCAACGAGGTTTTGGAAATAAGGGTGGAAACGAGAACGTCCGAACTCGCCCTGCTGAATGCCGACCTCCACCAGGAAATTGCCACACGCAAACAGGCTGAGGAAAATATCAGCCTAAAAAAACAGCAACTGGAAGAGCTGAATAGAACCCTGGAAATGAGAGTTCAGGAAGAGGTGGAAAAAAACAGAAACAAGGATATTCTCCTTATCCATCAGAACAGGCAAGCGGCATTGGGCGAAACGCTGGATCATATCGCCCATCAATGGAAACAACCGCTGAATGCGCTTTCACTCATTACCGGCAGCCTGCTGGAAGACTCATTATCAGGAAAACTAACGAAAGAGAGCCTCATTGAAACCACGGGCACTATTCTCGGATTGGTGGATCATATGGCCCAGACCATCAATGTCTTCCGTGACTTTTACCGTCCGGAAAAGGAAATGGCTGTTTTTTCCATTAAGGATGCTATCGACAATGCCCTGACATTCATCCGTCCGGCTCTTCGACTCGACTCTATTGAAATTGCTCTCGATGCGGACCCAGTGCTGGCCGCGTACGGTTACCCGAAGGAGTATGCCCAGGTGCTCCTCAACATCCTCGGCAATTTCCGAGAGACTGCCAAAGAGAGGGAAGTGAAAAAACCGAAAGTTTCGATACTGGCGGTTGGTGAAGACGGCAAGGCTGTCGTTACCGTAACCGATAATGCCGGTGGAATTCCGGATGCAAACATCGGCAGGATCTTCGACTTATATTTCACGACCCGGGAATCCAGCGGGGGATCGGGAATCGGTCTCTACATGTCAAAGAACATCATCGAAAAAAACATGGGCGGGAAACTAAGCGTCAGGAACACGGATTGCGGCGCTGAGTTCAGGATAGAGCTTGTCATGCCGGTTGATTGGGCCTCCCAGCAGCCTGTTACAGGATAAAATCCGTCGTCAGGAAGTGGGACTTTCGCTCCTTGACGATATTGGTAATGATCTCCCGGTTTTCGTCCGTTTCCCGCGCAGATACCACAATGCGGATCGAGAAGATCCTCAAGGCATCGGAGACCGACTGGGTCCCTTCGGCGGAATCCTTCCTGCCGTTGAAGGGAAAGGTGTCCGGGCTACGCTGGCATTGGCTGTTGATGTTGATGCGGCAAACCTGGTTCACCAGTGAATCGACCAACTGAGCCAACTGATCCGTGTCACGACCGAAAATGCTTGCCTGCTGACCGTAGTTGGAGTTCACCACGTAATTGATCGGTTCGGAGATGTCGTCATAGGGCACCACCGGTATCACCGGACCAAACTGCTCCTCCCCGTAAAGCCTCATCTCGGCAGAAACCGGATAGAGCAGCGCCGGGTAAAAAAATGATTTGACCGCTGTTCCTCCCCCCGGGTTGACAACCCTCGCCCCATTGCTTTCGGCATCCCGAATAAGCCCCGTAAGATAGGAGGGCTTCTCCATCTCCGGCAGCGGGGTTATGGTTACCCCATCCTCCCACGGCATGCCGCATTTCAGTTCAGTGATCCCCTTTACCATTCGCTCCAGAAAGGCCTCGGCCACCGTGCGGGGGACGAAGATGATCTTCAGGGCCGTGCAGCGCTGGCCGTTATAGGTAAGGCTGCCGCGAATGCATTCGCTCGCCGCGAGATCCAGATCAGCGTCTGGCAGGATGATGGCAGGATTTTTGGCATCCAGACCGAGCACGCAGCGCAGGCGATGGGGCCGGGGATGGGTTCTGCGCAGGGCATCGGCCACCCGGTTCGTACCGATAAAGGCAAGAACATCCACTTTACCGGAAGCCAGCAGCGGCTGTACGACAGTCTCTCCCTCACCATAAACCGTATTGATTACCCCTGCAGGGAAAGAGTCCCTCAGAGCCTCAAGCAGTGGTTGAAAGAGCAGGATGCCGAAGCGGGGCGGTTTCAGCAACAGGGTATTCCCCATCACCAGCGATGGTATCAGCGTGGTGAAGGTCTCGTAGAGGGGGAAATTGTAAGGGCCCATGCAAAGCACCACCCCCAAGGGAGCCCGGCGGATCTGACCGATGATGCCCTGCTGGATGACAAATCGCGAGGAAACGCGGTCCAACTCCTTCAAGGCGTCTATCGTTTCGCGAATATAGCTCACGGCACGGTCGAATTCCCGTTCAGCCTCACTGAACGACTTGCCGATCTCCCACATGAGAAGCCTTACGACCGCCTCCCGCCTGGTCAGCATGGCGCGGGTAAAGCGCTGGATACACTGGATTCTTTCGCCCACCGACATGGTCGGCCAGGCGCCCCGGCCATTGTCATAGGCGCGGACCGCAACTTCGAGCGCCTCACAAGCCGCTTCCCGGGTAAGCAAGGGGTAATGACCTACCAAGCTCCGGGTAAAACTCGTGCCCTCTTTCACCCAGACTGGCGACAGGACCTCTTGCAGGGGCCCGACCCATTCACGCAATTCTCCGTTTACCAGGTAACAGTTCTGGCAGACCGGTGCTGCAATACGATATTTTTGCGGAATTTCCTCTTCTCGGGGAAAAAGCGATTCAATGGTGTCTTTCATGGGAAATCTCCTGACAGTCGCCTCATTCGGTTCCGGGCGAATCAGTAATAGTAATACAGCTCGGACGGTCCTGTCAAAAGAACACTGTAGGAAAACTGGACGTAATGATTATGGAGAGGTCATCTTTTTTATCCCTTCTCCATGAGGGCGAAGGTGACCCAACGGGTCGAATGAGGGGTAAAGGAAGAATTTTCCAACCAGGCGAAAGATTACAGAACCAGCATCTTGGCATCGAGGATCATGGCGCCATCGGTATACAGAGCCACTGGATTGAGATCAATCTCCTCCAGCAGACCGGTCGCCATGAGCTCGGAAACCGTGACCAGAATATCGGCC
>Ga0209287_10001729_pt1 | contig 10515 bp, 5 predicted proteins | sample PPLLak3cmMay2015_2_FD_187255 | JGI IMG/M metagenome (GOLD analysis project Ga0209287, IMG submission 187255) | Freshwater sediment microbial communities from Prairie Pothole Lake near Jamestown, North Dakota, USA - PPLs Lake P8 Core (1) Depth... | ecosystem: Environmental > Aquatic > Freshwater... | reverse complement strand
GAGGGCGGTCTGTATTCTCTTGGCATACATTATACTGTCGGTGATATGCTTCTTCTGATAGGCGATCTGGTCGCGCTGTGCAGCAGCCAGGTCCCTCTGCATCTCAATTTCATCCTTCTGAAGCGAAATTGTCCTGTTCTTTTCCTCGAGTTTTATGTTGGCTTCCTTCTTGATTTTATAACCGCGGTAGATATAATAGGCAAGAAAGCCGACCAGGGCAAGTGCAAATAGAACGAAATAGAGGATCAGCTTCTGCTTCTCAAGGGTTGCAAGCTGGACTTTGATCTTATCTTCCTGCTCTCCGATTTTCGCAAGCTGTTCGTCTATCATTGCGATCTGCGAGGTGATTTCTTCCTTCTGGCTGGCAAGGGTGTCTTTTTGCACCTGCACCTCCTTCTGCTGCACAAGAATGGTCTCTTTCTGGGTGTTAATCTCTCCCTGCTGACGGCTGATCTGTCTCATCTGCGTATTGAGCACCTTCTGCTTTTCACTAAGGGCTTTTTCCTTTTCGGTTATCTCCCTGTCGAGGCTGTCAAGAAGCGCCTTCTGCTTCAATATCTCCTGCCTCTGAACGTCAATAGTTTCCAGCTGCTGGCGGATGGTCTCTTTCTGCACTTCAATTTCCTGGCTGGCTATATCATAAAGATTCTGCCAGTCTTCCTTGGTCTTTACAGCCATGAATAGCACCTCCTGGGGTATGGTCATGCCTGCGGCTTTGACCATCTCCTCATTTATATCATACCGGGGTCTGCCATTTACCACAATGAAATTCAACATTGATTCCTTAAATTCATACCCTTCGGTAATGAGCATGGTCTGATGCCCTGTAATTTTCGATTTGACCTTATCGATACTGAATTCTGCAGTTTTGCTTAGATAGAGGACCTGAGTGTGGGTTATGCTCTCAACATTCCTGAATCCCACGATAGTTACCGGTTTGTCCTGGATCGTTGTACGGGTTTTTGCGAGATTTCCCAGCTCATAAATCAGATCGTAGTCACCAAGCATCACTCCTATCTTGAAGTTTGCCGAATCGGCAAATCCCGGACCATAATCGATGTACTTTGCCAGGTCAAAGATGTAAAGTGCCCTTGTCGGGTTGTCAAATCCCCCCTGTCCGTCTGCAATGAAAGAGAAAAATACAAAGGTCATCAGCAGAAGCGGGCGGTAAAAAAAGGTCTTTCTTATCATAGTCTGAAGCTGTTTATCATTACGAAATTGCATATTTTTCTTCATTATACCAAATCCGCCGTCAGCATGCGTTTAATAACCTGTTGATAAAATGTTAATAACTGCGCAATTGTCGGGACTATACCTTCGCATCTTATTGTAATTTTAATCAAGTTTTTTCAATCCTCATCATGGCCCTGAATATCAGCGATTTACAACTTACCGATAAAAAGATAATAATTGTTGAGGATGACCAGCCTTCAATCAGGTACTACGAAACCCTGCTGAAAAACTCAGGTGCAGACCTTAAAATATTACATAACGGCAAGGAATTCGTTGATTATTTAAGCCAGGAGACCGGAAGGATCGATCTTGTTTTCATGGACTTCCTCATTCCCCTGATAAACGGAATCGAGTGTATCAGGATATTCAGGAAAGAGAGGAAAAATGTGCCTGTGCTGATGCTTACTGCATATTCTTCGGAGCAATGCAAGACAGAAGCTTACCTGGCCGGATGCAACGAATATGTTCTCAAGCCAATCTACCCGGAGAAGATATTCTTCCTGATCGAAAAATACCTGAAGCACGAAGTAACGCCTTCCTATATCACCTGATCATCAGGTTTTTACTGCGCGGCCGGACCATGCATCTGTATGTAGCGGCCATAATAATCTTCAACCCTGGCATTGATCTCATCAGCAATTTCCTTCATCCCGTTATCCTCGCACGCGCCGGCGCTCCTGAATGTATACTGTATCGCTGACTGGATCTCATATTCAGCCGAGCTGATGACATAGGGGGTCTGTTTGAAGTAATAGTCAAGCTGGCTGAAATAATGGTCTGACAGATCCTTTGCCATCTCCACAGCTTTCTCCCCCGCACCTGCATCAAAGTAAGCCTCGATGAGGTCGGGCACATAAGGATCATACGGGATCCTGTGAAGGGGGAGAACATCCATGCAATGGTCCAGCACTTTTACTGCAAGCTCATTTTTGCCTTCAGCAGCCAGGGCTTTTGCCAGCCTTGCATAGTTCAGCCTTGCCCTGATAACTATCAGCGTACGGCGGTGATGATAGTCGATATTGGCCTTTTCATCATTGGCCCCGCCCCATACGAATTTGTTCATCATGTTATCATACAGGATATCTGTTTCGATACGGCCGTAATCGAGCCAGTTCCTGTTTTCAGATCTGACCGGAACAAGCCTGTAGACAAGCCCTTCGAGCTGGAAATACTCCTCAAGCCCGAGTGCATCATTGTGATATCCCGTTACATAGTATATCGGACGCTCCCAGTTATTGTGCGCAAGTATGTCTAGAACGATCAGCTGGCTCTTCAGAATTGAATTACCCCTGAGCTTTATGTCAATGTATGGAACGATCCTGGCTGAATCTTCCGGTGCAACCGTGCCGGATTCAAGCACTTTTTTAACATCGACAGGTATCCGGATGGTCTTCGAGGGAATTATGTCAAGTATCTCTGTCGGAGATACCTGAACCTTTGTAGCCTTGTTGTCGCTGTTCACCCAATCGATTATCGTCGATATGTCGACCGGATCCTTTGTCTTTTCAATAATGAAAACCTGGTTGTTTATCCCGTCATAATATTTCCGGACAGGCAGGGTTACAGGCAGCGGATCGGATTCATAGGCTTTCCATTTCATCTGGTCTATGTACCAGTCGGTATTGAGCAGCATCAGGTTGCAGACCCTTATGTCTGTCCTCATTCCTTCGACCTCCTGGGCGTACCACAGTGGGAAGGTGTCATTATCGCCGTTTGTAAAGAGTATAGCACCCGGGGCGCAGGAATTCAGGTAATTGAAAGCAACATCCCGTGCCAGGTACCTGTGTGACCGGTCATGATCATCCCAGTTTTCCGAAGCCATAAGCACCGGCACCGCAAGCAGGCATATAACTCCGGCAACCGGGGCCGCCACTTTTTCGCCGGCCAGCCTTGACAGTCCGTCAAACAGTGCAAGCATCCCTATACCAATCCACACTGCGTAGAAATAAAATGAGCCAACATACGCGTAATCCCTCTCCCTTGGCTGATTCGGATACTGGTTAAGCCAAAAGACAATCGCCAGGCCCGTCATGACAAAAAGCAGCAGTACAACCCACCAGTTCCTGTTGTCGCGGTTAAGCTGGTAAAAGAGCCCCGCAAGCCCCAGGAGGAATGGAATAAGATAATATTTATTTCTCGACGCGTCATCCCTCAGTCCGGCAGGAAGGTCGTCCGTTCCTGTCCTGGGTTCATCCAGGAATTTTATCCCGGTTATCCAGTTCCCGTTAACCGCGCCTCCCGAACCCTGAGTATCATTCTGCTTTCCCGAGAAGTTCCACATGAAGTACCTGAAATACATATACCCGAACTGGTAGGTGAACATGAACTTCATATTCTCACTGAATCTCGGCTTTCTTATCGTTGTCCGTTCTCCCGACTGGTCCGTAACCTGTACAGGGATACCCTTGTTTCCTCCCCATTCTTTGTAAACCTCCGCGTGGTCCTCTGCCTGGTCACTCCACATTCTCGGGAAAAGAGTGATGAATCTTTCATCGTAAACTCTTTCAATATCGCGGTGAGTCACCACATATTTCCCGTTTTCCAGCATATAAACCGGCTTGCCGTCTTTATACTCCAATACCGGTGCATTATAATAGGCTCCCCTGATGAGGGGCCGGGAACCGTATTGCTCCCTGTTGAGGTAGTAGAGCAGGTTGAAAGGATTGCTTGGATTGTTTTCATTAAGGGGGGGGTTGGCAGATGCCCTGATCATTATAATAGCCACCGTGGAATACCCGATCAGTATGACCATTAGTGATGTGAGCAGGGTGTTCATTGCAACCCTGTTCCTGCCGGTGAAGTACCAGGCTGTCGCGGCTATTGCGGCAAGTACCAGTATGTTGAGAAAGGCCGAACCTGAAACGATCCATACACCTGTAAGGGTAAGTGCCAGTATTGCAAGTATTCCGTTCCTGATACTGTTGACGGAATTCCTGGTAAACCTTATTGCAAGAATGAAGACCACGGCCAGTATTATCCAGTGAAACACCATTCCGCTGTTTGCCGGCAGGCCGAGAGAATTGACAAAGAAAAGATCAAGCCTCGATGATATGGTCACAATTCCCGGCATTATTCCCCAGATAAGAAGTGCCAGGACAAGGAATGAAGATATAACGGCAATTATCACTCCTTTCCATGAAAACTCAAATTTCCTGAAATAATATACAAGCAGGATTGCCGGAAAGGTGAGAAGATTAAGAAGGTGTATGCCTATTGAAAGACCCATCAGAAATGCTATGAGAATGATCCACCTGTCGGCATACTCCTCGTCCGCAACATCCTCCCATTTGAGAATCGCCCAAAATACTGCAGCAGTAAACAGTGAGGATGTCGCATATACTTCCCCCTCGACAGCAGAAAACCAGAATGAATCGGAAAATGTAAAAGCAAGTGCTCCCGTTGCTCCGGCTGCCATGACAGCGACAAGCCTTGCGGCGGTGAACATGCTCTCTTCTCTGGCAATGATCTTTCTTGCGAGGTGAGTGATGGTCCAGAAAAGAAAAAGCACAGTGAATGCACTCATCAGCGCCGACATCGAGTTGACCATTGCCGCAACTTTTGAAACATCATCCCCGGCAAATAGAGTGAATATCCTTGCAAGAACCATGAACACCTGGCTTCCCGGAGGATGACCTATTTCCATTTTATACGCTGAGGCTATGAACTCACCGCAATCCCAGAGACTGGCTGTAGGTTCAATGGTAAGGAGATAGGTTATTGCTGCAACTGTGAATACAACCCATCCTGAAATGTTGTTTATCAACCTGAACTTTTTCATTTGCGCTTTTTTTATGCGACCTGCAGCAACAGGTCACCGGCGAAAGTACTTAATTTTTTGAGACTCGCATAATTTGTTACTTTTGAGCCATGATCAAAGGGTTAGTAATAAAGCTGTTAATTGCCTTAACTGCTTTTTTTCTGTTCTCGATTCCGATTAATGCCCAGTACTATAATACGGGACAGGAGCCTGCTTCACTGAAATGGATGCAGGTAAAGACCGGAAGATTCAATGTTATTTACCCGGAAGATTACGGCCGGGCAGGAGTTGAATTCGCGCAGGCTCTTGAAGAGGCTTATTCGGATCTCTCAGTTTTATACCCTGAAAAGAAAATCAGGATCCCGGTAATAATTCATAATCATACAACCGAATCAAACGGGTACGTAGCATGGGCTCCCAAACGCATGGAAATCTATCCTACACCTGACCAGAACACCATCCCCCTGGATCATAAACGGCAGCTCGCCCTTCATGAAATGGTACATGTGATGCAGATGGAATCGCTTAACACCGGATTTTCAAAAGTGATGTCATATATTGCCGGACAACAGTTCCCCGGCGCAATGGCCGCCCTGCTGCCCATGTGGTATATGGAAGGCGAAGCCGTTTTGGCCGAGACATTATTATCTGGTTCAGGCAGGGGAAGGAGCCCTTCATTTCAGAATTCACTTAAGGCTATCGTGATCGAAAAAGGAGAATTGTATAAATACGACAAACTATTTAACGGATCCTACAGGGATTTCACTCCTGACTATTATCAATATGGTTACCAGATGGTTGCGTGGTCGGTGCTGAATAATGACCTGTCGTTATGGAACAAGGTGGTTGGTTTTACTGCAAATCAGCCCTTTACGCTGAATCCGGTAAATATAAGTCTCAGGCGAAATGCCGGATTTACTAAAAAACAGCTTTATTATCAGACTTTTGACACTCTTGCCAGCCTCTGGAAGAGTGATATTGAAAGAAGCGGCGCAATCGATTACCATTCAATAAATACGGTTAAAAAGACCTGTTACGAAAGCTATCATTCTGCTTCAAGTGCAGGAAAGGATTCTGTCATCGCAGTGAAAGTATCGATTGCGGATCCAGCCCGGTTTGTTCTGATAAATCCTTCGAATGGATCGGAAAAGAAGCTTTTCGTCCCCGGGAATATCTACCCCTGGATCATATCATATGCCTGCGGAAAGATCGCCTGGGTTGAATCGCAGCCTGACCCGCGCTGGGAGAACCGCAGTTACTCTGTAATAAAGCTTTTTGATCTTAAAAGCTCCACGGCATCGCAGCTGACATTCAGGACCAGGTATATTTCAGCATCATTATCCCCTGACGGAAAACTGATAGCCGCATCGGAAAACACAAAGAATAATATCAACAGCCTGGTGCTTCTCAATTCTGCAAACGGGAGCATTGAAGGAATATTCCCCGCACCGGGGAATGCTTACCTGCAACGCCCGCAATGGTCAGCTGACGGGAATAATATTACAGTTATTTCTTTAATAGATGCAGGAGAGGGAATACTCCGCTTTTCCCCTTCGGACAAAAGCTGGATAACACTTATAGAAGAGGGGCGCAACGACCTGCAGGCATCTTTTATAAGAAACGATTCTTTATTCTATGTCAGCTCCATATCAGGAACTGACAACATTTTCATTCTCACTCCGGACGGCAGAAACCTGATGCTCACAAATTCAAAATTCGGGGCAACAGATGCCAGTGTTTACAGGAATAAAACATATTTCAGCAATTACAGTTCGGCAGGGAATGATATCTGTGCGGTACCCATTTGTGAAGCTACAGAATATGAAGCAGGCAGGAGGGCAGATTCATCATTTCTTATTAACAGGTTTGAAAGCAGTAAGGCAGAAGAAAAAAGGTCAGATATTCAATATGCTCCTGAGCCGTACAAAAAATGGCAGCACCTCTTTGGAATTCACAGCTGGATGCCTCTTTATGCCGATATTGAAGCAGTACAATCCGATCCTGCCTCCGTCAGACCCGGATTCACCATCCTTTCGCAAAATCAGCTCAGCACACTGACCGCCTCTGCAGGTTATGAGTATTCAGCTGATAAAAGACACAAATTCCATTCACGCATCCTATGGGAAGGATGGTATCCTGTTATTGAATCGCGGCTTGACTACGGGAATGAACCTGTGATCGACTATTCCGGGGCCCCGCCCGGATTGTTACCTTTGCCGGTTAAAACCGGAGTAAGGTTTATTAATAGCATCCATATTCCATGGTCTTTCAATACCAGTAAATTCTATCAATATTTCTACCCCTTCTTAACCGTTGATTATCAGAATGATTACATCTATATGAGGGAAAACGGAAATTATGATTACGGGCAGGCACAGGTTACCGGCAGGCTCTATTTTGCCAATTTCCACAGATCTTCTTACCGCGATATATATCCCAGGCTTGGGCAGGTGATCGATGCTTCATATGAATATGCTCCGTTCGATAAACAGGTTTTAGGATCAGATATCTGCCTGAAGACCCTTTTTTACTTTCCCGGATTTTTCAGGAATCATGGCATACGCCTGAGGTATGAAACAGAGAACCAGATATTTATGAAATTTCTGACAGCCAATAACGTACATTATCCCAGGGGTTATAAAGACATCATTTCCAGGGAGCTTGATTTTCTTTCAGCAGAATATGCCGCACCACTGGCGTATCCCGATTTCAACATATCATCACTGCTTTATATTACAAGGATACGTGGCAGCTTGTTCTATGATCATGCAAGGGGAACTGACAATTATTACCTGGCCTGGGTTGATGACAGCCGGGTTGTTGATCATTTTACTGCAGGAAAGGAATCATTCAGCTCTTTTGGAATCGAATTGTTATCAGATTTCTACCTGTTAAGAATACCATATCCTGTTTCAGCTGGGGTACAGGCCGCCTGGAAAAGCTTCAGCGAAGCTCCTTCATTTGAGTTCCTCTTCAATATTGATATTTATGGAATGAATATCGGCAAGATGAGACGCTGATCAAATCATGATCTCCCGTGCCTTTCTCCTGATTAGATCCCATGCCTTTCCCACATGCTCAAGGGTCACATTGGTCTGCCCGGTCACCATTCTCAGGGTATACTTGCCGTTAAGTGTTGTTTGCGACAGGTAGAGCATTCCGGTATCGTTGAGGCTGTGATTGAGCGTTTCATTGATCCTGTTAAGATTTTCCTCAGCAACCCCTGAAGGTGAATACCTGAAACAAACCACATTGAGCGACACCGGGGCAAGCAGTTCAAAATCAGGCTCTGCAGTTATCATCTCGCTAAGCCGCGAAGCCAGGCTGATATGATACCTGATCTTTTCCTGAAGCCCTATTGTCCCGTATGACCTTATCACGCTCCAGAGTTTCAGGGCTCTGAATCTGCGCCCCAGTGGAATGCCCCAGTCGCGGTAGTCGTTCACCAGTCCCCTGGTCCTCGTCTTCAGGTATTCAGGCAATATTTCGAAAGTTCTTATAAGAGAGCCTGTATCCCTGGTAAAGAATGCGGAGCAATCAAAATTGGTGAACATCCATTTATGCGGATTGAAAACAAAGCTGTCGATGTATTCCTTCCCCTCAAGCATCCACTGAAATTCGGGCAGGATAAGGGCCGTGCCGCCCATTGCGGCATCCACATGGAGCCAGGTGCCGTTTTCCCTGCATATCTCTCCAATCTCACCCAACGGATCGACAGAGGCAGTGCCGGTTGTCCCCAGCGTGGCAATGACACAGCATGGCACGTGTCCGTTCCTTTTATCTTCAGTTACAGCATCCCTGAGTTTTTCGGCATCCATTGAAAAATCAGGCCTGACCGGAATTTTTACGAGGTTTTTTCTGCCGATGCCTGCTATCTTAACCGCCTTTTCAACTGATGAATGAGTCTGCTGGGAGCAATAGACCTTAAGGAAAGGCTTATGATGAAATCCTTCCTCATTGATACTGAATTCCGTACATTTTTCTCTTGCTGTAATGATGGCAGCGAGGGTGGCTGTTGATGCAGAATCCTGTATAACTCCCTCAAATTCAGGAGGCAGGTCAATCAGATCCCTGAGCCATATCATCATCTTCTCTTCCAGTTCCGCTGCTGCGGGAGATGTCTCCCACATCATGCACTGGGCGGCCAGTGTTGATGTGAGCATTTCAGCAAGGATTGACGGCGGGCTTGTATTGGCCGGGAAATAAGCAAAGAAATTAGGGCTCTGCCAGTGAGTGATTCCGGGCATAATGATCTCCTCGAAATCGTTCATGAGTTCGCTGAAAGGCTGGGGATCAGAAGGCGCTGTATCGGGGATCTGCCTGAAGATCTCCCCAGGTTTCACGGCTGACTTCACCGGGTAAATCTCAACATTCTCCATGTAGCGGGCCATCCATTCGACCAGCTCATGGGCATTTTTCCGGAATTCATCAGGGGTCATCCTGGGAGGATTATTTTACCGATTCGGCAAGAAGGATGATCTTGTTCACCTTTACTTCGATCACCCCTCCATCGATCTGATATCTCTTTTCGTCATCATTCTGATCGATCATTATAACGGTACCGTTTTCCAGCGTTGAAATGATCGGCGCATGGTCTTTCAGTACCTGAAAAGAGCCTTTTTTGCCGGGGACCCTGATTGATTTGATATCCCCTTCATATACTTTTCTGTCGGGAGTGATGATCTCTATCTTCATCCGTTGCCTGGTTACTTGGTCTGGGCAAGTATCTTCTCGCCTTTTTCTATTGCATCTTCAATGGTGCCGACAAACATGAATGCAGCTTCAGGATATTGATCTACCTTACCTTCCATTATCATGTTAAATCCTTTAATGGTGTCTTCTATTGATACGAGTGTACCTTTTACCCCTGAAAACTGTTCAGCCACATGGAATGGCTGTGAGAGGAACCTCTGTACCCTTCTTGCCCTGTGCACCACCATCTTATCTTCTTCTGATAGCTCGTCCATTCCGAGAATCGCTATGATATCCTGCAGTTCATTATATCTCTGGAGAAGCTCCTTCACCCTCTGTGCGCATCTGTAATGAGCTTCGCCGACAATATCGGGTGTAAGGATCCTTGATGTTGAATCGAGCGGGTCAACAGCCGGGTAAATGCCAAGCTCCGATATTTTACGGCTGAGAACCGTTGTTGCGTCAAGGTGTGCGAAGGTTGTTGCAGGAGCCGGGTCGGTAAGGTCGTCAGCAGGCACATAAACTGCCTGGACCGATGTGATTGAACCATGCCTTGTTGATGTGATGCGCTCCTGCATTATGCCCATTTCAGTCGCCAGAGTAGGCTGGTAGCCCACTGCCGAAGGCATTCGTCCGAGAAGTGCCGATACTTCAGATCCGGCCTGGGTGAAACGGAACACATTATCCATGAAGAAGAGGATATCCCTGCCGCCGCTCTTGCCGTCGCCATCCCTGAAATGTTCAGCTACTGAAAGGCCTGAAAGAGCGACTCTTGCTCTTGCTCCGGGGGGCTCATTCATCTGACCGAACACAAGTGCAAGCTTTGATTCTTT
>Ga0209287_10001724_pt1 | contig 10550 bp, 11 predicted proteins | sample PPLLak3cmMay2015_2_FD_187255 | JGI IMG/M metagenome (GOLD analysis project Ga0209287, IMG submission 187255) | Freshwater sediment microbial communities from Prairie Pothole Lake near Jamestown, North Dakota, USA - PPLs Lake P8 Core (1) Depth... | ecosystem: Environmental > Aquatic > Freshwater... | reverse complement strand
TCCACTTGATCCACTTGTACCAGAATTTCCTGATGTTCCTGAGCTTCCACTAGTACCTGAATTTCCTGAAGTACCACTTGATCCACTAGTCCCAGAATTTCCTGAACTACCACTGGTTCCACTTGATCCACTTGTACCAGAATTACCTGATGAACCACTTGTACCAGAATTTCCTGATGTTCCACTTGATCCTGATGTACCATCAATACCACTTGTACCAGAACTACCTGATGTACCGCTTGAACCACTAGTTCCATTAATACCACTAGTACCTGAACTTCCGCTTGTACCACTATCACCTGATGTACCAGATGATCCTGAAGTTCCACTTGAACCGCTAGTTCCATTAATACCTGATGTACCAGATGATCCTGAACTTCCACTATCTCCTTTAAATGCAAAACAAAGAACACATTTTTGCCCATTTGCAAATGAAGAATTACTATCATCATATGATACTTCATATTTAACATACCCAGTGGAAATATTACCAACTAGTGTTATTGAATCCACTATAAAAATTCCAAATCTATTTGGATCATCTCGTTCTTGAATATATAAATGATCATTGACATTAATTAAACTAGTAAGAAAATTACCCAAATTGACACTATCTAAATTTTCAACATCAACATAAATTTCTGTTACTAAAGATATAGTAACACTATTCATTCTAAATTTGCCGCTACCTGGATCTGCTTCGCTTATAGTATTATTGTATTGCCAACTACTACAGTTAACACCTGTTGCTCCATCTATACCTGATGTTCCAGATGTTCCACTAGAACCTGATGACCCAGCTGGGCCAGGTTCATTAATCCATGTTCCAGTATTTATATCATATCTTAAAATATGTTCATCTTCAGGATTGTTTACTTCAAATATAGCTCTTGAGGTTCCATCTGTTCTTGCATATTGTAAATGTTGATCTTCGGTTAATCCAGCTAAATCCCCGTGGGAGATAGATTCTTCTGCTTTTCTAATTGGGTTACCAAATTCATCTTTAACTGTAATCCAATTATTATCAATCGCAAGTTGCACATCTTCTGAATCTCTAATACTTTCTTGATTAAATTCTTCTTCTAAATCATAATCAACCGTAGGATGTGCGTATTCTCTATCTCCCAGATCAGGAAAATCAACAGGATCTTTAACTCCAGTTGTAGTAATAAGAAATGCCATTTAGACTCGTCTCCTAAAGAATACTTCTACTAGTGGTCTATCAATGCTTGTTCCGCTACAATACATTTGAACTCTATCACCTGCATTAAAATCAGCATTTTTAGTATAATCATAATTTGATCTAGATGCAGTCATTGTTAATGATGCAATAATTCCAACAGCATCATTTTTACGAATTTCAGCTGTCCATGTTTGAGCTGTTTGACCACTTAATGAAATACCAACTAATGTGCAATCATAAGGCAAAGTGTATCCATTCAAGTTAATTGGCACTGAGTCATAAGTGTATAAATATTGATTCGTTACTGCTGTAGAATTTCTTGAAGCACCAAAATTAATTAAAGCTACACCAAGAGTTTTACCTCTATCTGGATCATCATAAACTACTTCATTTGATGTTGAATCCCAGTAAACTCCATCAGCGCTAGTACCGGAAGTTCCACTTGATCCAGAAGTTCCGTTAATACCTGATGTTCCAGAACTACCTGATGTGCCATCAATACCACTAGTACCGCTTGATCCTGATGAACCACTTGTACCAGAACTACCAGATGTACCATCAATTCCTGATGTCCCTGAACTACCTGATGTTCCTGATGATCCACTTGTACCTGAACTTCCTGATGTTCCATTAATACCTGAAGTTCCTGATGAACCACTCGTACCATCTATACCTGATGTTCCTGAACTACCAGATGTACCGCTTCCTGATGTACCAGAAGTACCTGATGTTCCGGCTCCACCAACAAAGATAGGAGTAGTAATATATGATGCATGAGTTAAACCTTCAAAATAAAGAGTAACATCTACATTAGAAGTGGAATCAGCAAATACTTTTAATCTTAATCTATCTGTTGCATCAAGATCTAAATTATCTGGTTGAATAATATCCCATTCAGTTAAAGCAACAGTTAAATTATTAATATCTGGAGAATCTCCTCCAGTTAAGTATGTTTCAACATTTGATTGATTTACTTTATAAACTTCGAATCTTAGATTTGTAAATCCTGCTGCATCACTTACAGCAGCATACATTTTAGCAGTCCAGACGCCTGATGGCATAATTTCAATACCAGGATCTGAAGCAGTTGTATCCCAAGTATAAATCAATGTTTCTGAAGTAACATTATTAACAGTAATTGAGGTTTCTGGTAATTCACCAGGAGTTCTTGATAGTAAATAATTTGTCCCAGAAGTTTCATCATGTAGATAATAAATTGAACCTCTAGGAGTAGCTCCTGATGTACCTGAACTACCTGAACTACCTGATGTACCGCTTGATCCTGATGTTCCTGAACTACCACTTGTGCCTGAACTTCCACTAGTTCCATCTATACCTGATGTACCACTTGATCCTGATGTGCCATCTATACCTGATGTACCACTTGATCCACTTGTTCCAGATGATCCGCTTGTTCCAGATGAACCAGATGTACCTGAATCTCCTGATGTTCCTGATGAACCAGAAGTTCCACTTGATCCAGATGTACCTGATGAACCGCTAGTTCCATCAATTCCACTAGTTCCAGATGAACCAGATGTACCTGATGAACCACTTGATCCCGATGTTCCATCAATACCAGATGTACCACTAGATCCTGATGTACCAGATGAACCACTAGTTCCTGAAGTTCCTGCTACGCTATCAACATTTATCCATTTTCCTATAGAAGAATCATACTCTAATATTTGTTGATTTGTAGGATCATTAACATGAAATATAGCTCTTGATGTTCCATCCGTTAATGCATACTGTAAATGTTGATCTTCAGTTAAACCAGAAAGACTACCATGAGCAACAGCTTCACTTGCAAATGTAATTGGAGTTCCAAATTCATCCTTAACTGTAATATACCCATTATCAATAGCAGCTTGAACATCAAGAGAAGCTCGTATTTCTTCTGGAGTATATTCTTGTTCTAAGTCATAGTTTATTATTGGGTGTGGGTATTGTCTTAAACCTAAATCAGGAAAAGAAACGGGATTTTGTAAACCAGTACTAGTAATAATAAATTTCATTTAAAATCTCCTTCTGAAGAATAGAGTAACATGTGGGTATTTAATAAAAGACCCACTACAGTATATCTGTATTCTATCTCCAGCATTAAAATCAGTATTTTTTGAATTATCAAAATTTGAATATTGGCTATTAATACTTAATGAATCTATAACAGTTACTATCCCATTCTTTCTTACTTCAGCTGTCCATGCTTGATTATTTGCATTTTCTGACATAGTCATAGAAATTAAAGTTGCATCCCAAGGTAAAACGAATCCATTTAAATTCCAAGGAGTATCTCCCTCAGATCTTAAATATTGATTTGTAACTGTATTTGAATTTCTACCTGCATCTTGTTGAATAGTTGCAGCCCCTAAATATTTACCTTTTATTGGGTCATAAAAATAAAGATCTCCAGAAGTTGAATCAATATAAATATTTGGGGTACTTCCAGATGTACCGCTTGATCCTGAACTACCGGATAATCCACTTGTTCCTGATGAACCGCTAGTACCAGAAGAACCACTTGTTCCTGATGAGCCGCTAGTACCAGCTGTTCCTTGAATAAATAAATCCCAGTAAAAAGTCCAGCTGCCGCCTACTCCCGGTTCAGTTGTTGGATCTGCACAATGATCTTGTTTGCAAACATATACGTCACCATTATTTTGAATTAAATCATTCACAACATAACATGATCCATCAGCCCAATCTCCTTTCCAGGTAAACCCCGAATCAGCAGCTGATTTTATAATGGTATCTCTTAGCATTAAGCAATATCCTCTTATTCTTTATATTCTAAAAATGCAGATCAATGTAGGAACCTCAACCATTTATATTTTGTTCTTATTTTCTATTCTAATTGATAACCCAAAAATGATGATTTTTATTATTATAGCAATCCTTTCATTTGGTTTAAAACCATATCAGGAGTAATGGTTTTTGTGCACTCAAATTGACGATCAGTTCCTTTCTGTCTTGGGCACCAGTTCCAATCTCCTCTATCAAAATTATTATTAACATCATTGAAACATGCATGACATACTTCTTCATTTATAACTCTAACTATATTAGATTCAAACTCTGCTGTCTTTGCACTAAATCCGGAGATCATAACAACCGGTTTCCTTAATGCCCAAGCTAACCAGGCGGGCCCAGCACTAACCCCCATAAGAAATTCTGAATGATAAATATTATTCAATGTCTCTGGTAAAGGTTTGTTAGTAAGATCAATAATATTCTTTAAATTAGTTTTCTCTCTACTAATAACCATAACCTTATAACCAATTGAGTTCAAATGATTAATTACAGTTTGCCATCCATCTGGATAATTCCAAAACTTACATTGGAATGTAGAAAATTCTGAAAGAGTAACATACTTTTGTTCCATTGGTCTTTTACCTGGTTTAAAATCTATATCCGCAATAATCTCTTTATATTCAACTCCCAAGGTATCAGCACAAACTTTCTGTAATGGAACAGTTCTCCAATCAACTTTATTCTTCCACATATTTCCTTCATAACATCCAACAGTATAACTTGCATATATATCATTAACAGATGACCCCGGAGCAACAAATTTTAATTGAGAATATGTTGGGTGCTTCTCAAAAAGATTATTCCAGAATGTTGATAACACTACTTTACATTCATGTTTTTTTCTAAATTCTTCTACAGGTGGAATCCAAGCTATAGTATCACCAAGAGACTTACTATCAAATGAGATTAAAACTGTTTTTCCTTTAGCATTATACTTATGTTCAAAGTCAAGTTTCCCATTTCTTTGGATTCTAACTGTATAATTTGAGAAATATTTTCTATGGCACCTAGTCCAGTTATTTACTCTTAGTGTAGTTTGATGTACACTTGCACTATTATCTAAATCTAACATATCAACAAGATAGAAACTAGGATCATCATTATCTCCTCTAATTTCTGCAAATGGCCCATCAAAAAAATGAGTAATATAATTTGGTCTACTTCTTAAAGGTTCTTTTACTTTTGTTGAGATACATTTAACTTCTTCTCCATAACCATTATTATTTATTACAGATGATTCTACTTTTAACCCCAAACAAGTTAACAACCATTTTAGACTGCCTGTTGTAAACCCGCTATAATGTGAATTTCCTGGATGAGATTGACTACCAAATATTCTATGATTCTGAAACCATTTATCTTCATCTTTTGCATTTAACCAGACTTTAACTTCTCTTTCTAAATCAGGAACTCTAATTTCAAGTTTTCCACCAATTTTTAAAACACGTTTCCATTCTTCAATAACTGTATAAATATCATTTACCATTATGTGTTCAAAAATATGTGAAGCATAAATTTCAGTAACACTTTCTGTTTTGAAAGGAAGAGTTGTAAAATCAGAACATATATCAACTTGTCCTGTATTGTTAAAACGATCAACATTTATATAATCAGGTCTAATATCATTACCACATCCCAAATTTAATTTAATCTTCTTTCCGCTTGATACTGTTTCGGGAACAACATAAGATGTTTTCTTAACTAAATCATCAATAATTTCTTTAGCTTTTAAAGCTGCATTATCCCAAGAATAAGCTTCCCGAATATATTTAGAAAGTTTAACAGCTCGATCTCTCAAATGATTCTCTTTTGCTGACACCATTACTTTTGCAAGATGATCAAAATCTGGTTCCCCCCAAACTCCAATATCAAAACCATCACCAAGCATAAATACTTTCTCAGGAGCTTTGAAATTAGGAACATCAACCAATAATGATATACCATCTGCAAATTCTAATTGCCCACTACAGTTGGAACATATAGTTGGAATACCACAAGATATAGCTTCTATTAATGGAAGATTCCATCCTTCAGATCTTGCACAACTAACAAAGCAATCTCCTGCTTGCAACCATTTAGTATATTCATCATCAGAAGGAAAATGTAATACTTTTATATTAGGGTGATTTAAACCATGATGCTTTAATCTTTCTTCTGTAGTTTTCATTCCATCAACAGAAAATGGGTTGTCAGCAGATAAAACTAAATATGATAATTGGTCATCTTTGAATGTATCATAGAATGTTTTAACAATCTCTGTAACAGATTTTCTATGATCCCATCTTCCAAAAAATAAATAAATAAATGCATTAATAGGAATGTTATATTTTTTACAGAGCTCTAATCTAGTATTAAGTCTGTCAATGTTTGACAATGGGTAAAATCTTTTTCCATCAACTCCTTCTGGAACTACTTTAACTCTATCTTCTGGATAACCTTGTTCAATTGTGCATTTACGTTGCCATTCAGTTGGGCACCAAAATTGATCATATTGAAGAATACGATTAAAATATTCAGGAATCTGTTTTGTTGCTTCCCAAACATTATATGCAATCATTGGACTTTCATATTTATCATAAAAATAATAATGATGACTTTCATTAAGGACAAGATTAACATAAGTAGTATCCGGGACTTTACTAAATGGAGTACCAATTTTAAACGGAAACTCATTCCATTTTTGTTCAATTATCATATCATGTTGAGATTGAGTTAAATACGATAAATCAGGGGTATAAGTATAATTTCTAATTCTTGTTGGATAGTGTTTATTAAGGTGGGTGAAAAAATTTCTAGAATGATTGTTGTAGCCTGTAAAACCTAAAAATGAAGTATGCCCAATTACACCAAGTTTCATAATATTAAACCTTTCGCGTGTATTTTACAATTTGTTCTATTTCTTAAAATATCTTTCCCTTATCTTGAAGTCTACATTTTATCCATCTGTACCATCCAAGATATTTAACTCCATTATATAATGCTGTTCGTTTCCATTTAGGAACTTTTAAAACTATAAGAGCTTCTAAATAAATTTTATCACAAACAGATTTTTTATCATATCTAATAGTGTACATATAATCATGAATAACAGCTGCTTTTCCATGCTCATCAATTGGGGAAATAAGAGGCCAGAAAATTCTAGGAATACTTGCAAAGTCAGTAATGAATCCAACTGGTATATAGATGATTTGTTTACTAGGGTATGTGCCAACGTGATATTCAAAAGCAACGTAAACCTTCCATGTATTCTTTCCAACTAATTCGCCAACAAAAGGTTGTGTAAATTGGCTCATACTTTAATAGATGGAGAGCATGTAGTGTGTGGAGATCTTTTACATAAAACTAGATCTCGTATTGATTGAATCATAGTTCTATCTTTATCAACTATATCTCTATAATATGATCTAATAGATTCGTCTGTAGCTTCAGCTTTAATGTCCTGTGTAACTCCAATACTAAATGACATTTGATAAGAATGATTTATACACATATTAAACCATCTAACACTAATAGTACTCCCATCTAATAACATTATATCATTTATTACTTCTTTATATTTTTCATCTTTTTGTTCTTCACATACTTTAACCATATTGTGAACATGCTCAACTAGAAGTCTATCTTTTTCTGGTATAAAATCTAACCAACATTTTTCCATCATTTCTTTTTCAGATTTAAAACCAATAGTAGTAGCCAAACTATAATTACACAACTTTACTACCATATTCTTATCAAGTATTAAAACAAACATATTCGCATAATTTAACATATCCCAAATAGCTTTCTTTAAGGATACGGATTCATTTTTATATTTTGAAAGTTCCAATCTTAAATCTTCAATTTCTTTTTGTGCGTTACTATCCATATTCAATACTCCTTAAAGTAATTAACTAAGTTGAATATTCATTGCTTGGGCAATTTTAGTTATTATTTTTAATAATTGATCTGCTTTATCATTATGAGAAAAAACAAAGTAAATTAAAGCAACAACACTACCAACAGTACCCACTAATCCAATATATGCAGCATATATATGATTTTTTATTCCTTCGTGTTGTTTAGTATTTTCAATATTCAGATCTGTAGTTCTTTCAAGTACTTTATCTAATTTTCCTACCATTGCACTTTCAAGATCAGTACATGTATTTTGGATTTCTTCATGCCCACTTTTAGTAGCATCTGTCCAATCGTCAATTTTATCTACTAACGATGATATTTTATCAACTAATTGAGAGTGTTTTGAATTTAAAGACTCTTGTTTATCTAATATTTTACTTTGACTATCTATCAACTGTTTTTGTTGTTCTACTAATGTTGAGTTCATAGTGATCATATTACGATAACTTTCCATTAATAGGTATAGATCATCTTTGCTGAGACTTTTTACATCCATAATTTGTGTCTTCCTTATATTAGGAATTTTACTTTTTCTTCTATATATATTAATTACTGAGTAACATCTTTCTTTTTTATTTTAACTTTTATTTTAGGACCACTATTCTTTAGTAAAGCTAAATATGTTTCCTGATCTGCTCTTGGATTTGTTGACCCAAAAACTGTTCTATTGCCAGTAGCTACTATTCCTTGTTCTTCTTCATCAATTAGATTTTCATCTTCTCCTATAAAAGGATTATGAGTAGGCATATTAGATTCATCTGAACTATCAATTTTTAAAAATACGGTTTTCTTTTTATTTTCTTTTGAATATGTTTGAGGATCTACTTTGACTCCTTCAACATTCCAATGTTTGCGTGGTTGCTCTAAATCTCTATTAACTTTATAATCTATAGTAATTTCATCACCAGGATTAATATCCGATGTAGCATAAACTTTATAACATCCATCTTCTCCTTTTTTAGAAATAGCATTAGGAGTATTTGAATGATTTAGTTTTTTACCAAATGAAGTAACATGTAAATCTCCACCTTTAATCAGTGGAAATATATGAGTATTAATAAAATCCCCTTTATTAAATTTTGTTTTTGAAAACGCACCAACTCCATGAATTGATGACTTTTTAATTTCGTAATTATCTTTTAAGTCATCTAAATAAAATTGTTCAAGAAGTTTACTTATCATCCTCATATATATTTGTTCTAAATAAGGAAAGGAATAATGCCGAAAAAATTTTGCGAAGGGTGTTACACTATAAGATGTATTATTGCACATAACTCTCCAAAGAGAATGAAAATTTGCCCATGTCAAGAATGCTTAATTAAAATGACTTGTATAGAACAATGTGAAAAATATAGCAGATTGGTTACTGAATTATTTCCAACTTCATATGCTGATTATAAAAAGATGAGAATAACTCCTATATCATTTGTTACTTCAGAACAATTTATTAATGATCCAAATAAACATATATCTATACATAAAGGGTATATAGCTTTAGGATCTAAAGTTATTCATTTAGTTAATGAACCTAAATTTCCTCCTTCATATTTCAGACCAAATGGAGTCATAGCGGATGTCTATTTGGAAGAATGATTACTATATATATTAATGTTTGATCATAAATTATTTAACCCTATTAAAAGGAGATTGCTATGAACATGCTACTAGACATCGTCAATTCGGAAACATTTATGATTATTCAGATTCTATTCGTTGTCATCTTTGGAAGTCTGTGTGTTATAGCTTTGGCTCTAAAAGCATTCAATATTAACATACAGGAATTTATCAAGAAGCACATAGTAGCAGAATTTGAAGGACCGGATGTGTGCTTTGAGTGTAACAAAACAACCTGCAACGAATGCCCCTTCAAGGAGGAGTGGAAAACACATGTTTGTCAAGTTCAAAATCAAAATTCAGAAAGACGGGAAAACGATTGAAAAAGTTCTTGAAATGAAAAAATCTTCAATACTTTATTTCATCGCCCGTCTTGAGGAATACGGGTGGAAACGCATTTAGAAAATCTAGAGGGGTATTCTCCTTCCCCTCTAGATTTTTTTAAGGAGAAAAATGGCACTAAAATATAAGAACCTTCATGAATCATGTATTGGATGCGGAATTGCAAATTCAGCAGGTTGTCTAGTAACAGAATATTTTAAAGATGATGAACTTTGTAGAAAATTATGTCCGTGTGCCGAATGTCTTGTAAAAGCTACTTGCAGACAATATTGTGATAAAAGAATGAAATTATATAATACTATACATCTTCAAGTTGGCAAACTACGTGATCAGAATAAAAAATAAGGGGAGTGTACCTTTCCTTATTTTTTTGGTTGTTTTCTATATATATTAATGATTAATATAAACCCAATTACTTATTGCAAAAAGGAGACTATTTACTATGGCAGGAGAAAAGATTTTTGGAGTTGAGGTTGGATCAGATGCGTATGAGAAGATGATTGACTTCATGCGCAAAGATCTGGAAAGCGGAATGGGTTACACAAAACTAGAGATGGAAGCTCGCAAGATTATCGAAGCCCGAGGCGGCAACTTTGACGAAGAGTTCGCCAAATGGAAAAAGGGGAGTGGGGTATGAAAAGGATAATTGTTATTATCGTTGTCCTTATAGCATTCATTCTCCCTCTATTGGCATACTCAG
>Ga0209287_10001723_pt1 | contig 10557 bp, 7 predicted proteins | sample PPLLak3cmMay2015_2_FD_187255 | JGI IMG/M metagenome (GOLD analysis project Ga0209287, IMG submission 187255) | Freshwater sediment microbial communities from Prairie Pothole Lake near Jamestown, North Dakota, USA - PPLs Lake P8 Core (1) Depth... | ecosystem: Environmental > Aquatic > Freshwater... | reverse complement strand
CGCGACCGGCGCCCGGCAGGCGCTCGTGCCGACCGGGTTCTTCACGTCGTTCGACGGCGGTGAGACGTGGCTCGACGGCCAGATCCCGTTCGGCAGCGGGAACGCCCTGAGCCGCTCACTCCAGCTTTCCAAGACGCTCAAACAAGCGGTCAGGTCGGTCCGCTCGGGCACGCCCCGGGCCGTGGACGTGATCGACATCGGCGGCCGGATCGCTAATTTCGTCAGCGTCGGGGCCACCGGGCTTGTGACCTACCGAACGGCTCACTCGAAGGTCCCGGGGCTTCTCGGACACCTGCTTGCCTCCCGAACGATCTTCACCCAGCCGCGATATCCCATGGAGATCTCGCTTTGGGACGGCCGAGACGACGCCGGCCGGGCCTTCGAACGCAAGGACCTGCGGCTCAAAGTCTTCGATGTCATCATCAACAAGACCAATCATTTCGGATACAGCTGGCTGATCGCCCCCAAGGCGAAAATCGACGACGGGTATCTGGACGTGACGATTTTCGACATCCGGGCGATGACCTACGTCTGGTATTTCCCGCTGATTTACTTAGGCGTCTACCAGAAGTTCCTCAAGCATTATAAAGTCCGGCGGATTGTCCTCAAGGGCGACGGCCTCTTCGCCCAGTACAACGGCGAAGCGATCGAAAAGCGCGACGAAATCGAGATGAAGGTCATCCACAAGGCCATCCGGGTGATCCGCCCGGGGGCCGGGGTGATGGCCCTTTAGGGCCGCTCTTCCTTAAAAACGGTAACCGGCCAGGACCAAAAACAAATGATAGTTCTCTTTATTTTCGATTTTCGACAGACCGAGATAGTACCGCAATTCTAAAAACGGGCCGGATTGTTCACTCCGGCGGCCGATCCCCGCGCCGAAGACGAGATTCGTATCGAGTCGCGAATCCGGCGTATAGATGTCTTCATCTTCTCCCCAGGTTTCGCTCTTATAAAAATATTCGGCGGTATAAACGATTCCCGTCGCATCCCCCAAGAGAAGATAGACGGAAGGATTTGTCAGGATCCGGAATTTCGTCAAGACGTTCAGGCTGAGGATCGAGAAGGTTTCGCCTGCGTCAAACGCGGGATTCGACGCGTTGCCCTCCCAGCCGTACCGCTCGCCCTTTTTCAAATGCATCAGGTCGAATTCGAAGCTCATCCAACCGCGGCCGAATTCATACCCAAAACCGAAGGATAACGGCGTAAAGGCCTTATTCCATTCGGTCGAATTGCTGACCCCCGCGAATCCCAGCCCTCCCATCAGACGAAAATAGCCCGATTTGCCGACGGCGCCGACCCGCTCCTCGGCGAACCCCAATCCGCCCGCGAAGACAACCGCTCCGAGTACGATCACCGCAATCGCTTTCTGTCTCATAAGATCACCTCGTGATTCGTTCGGCCGGGGAGGACTCCCCGGCCCATGGGTCCCAACATCAACCCTTATATCCCAAGGGCTTTTTCCGCCCCTTCACGGACGAGCTCGATCGGATCCAGGACGGCCACACGTTTCAAACGCCCGACGGTCTCTTCCCCCAAACCGCCGGATTTGCGGAGTTTCTCCAGCTCCCGACAGGCCCGGTAGCGCACGCCCGGCTCGTCGGAATCGAGGGCTCTTGTCAACGCGGCTTCGGCCTCCGGAGAATCAAAGAACGGCAGGGTCACGACCGGATTGACCTTCATCGCGAAGATCATCTTGATTTCGTTTCCCTTTTGCTCCGAACGGAGCGGCGTGATCACGAAAGGAATAACGCTGATGGTCTTCGCCTCGATTCGGACGGGAATCTCCCAATCCACGTCACCGAGTTCAATCTTGAAGATTTGCTCTCCTTCGGGAAGCTGGAGGAAGAACCAAGGAGCAGAGTTAAAAGGAGCATAGATCGGGCTCTCCCCGAAACGGTGTTGGATCCATTTCCAGGAGTCTCCCCGCTTCTGGAAAAGCTGCGGAATAAGGTGCTTGGCTCCATGGCCGGCTTCCTTCGCCTGGATCCAGACATTGTCCACAAACATCGCCTCTCCGGCGGGAGCATTGCCGGCCCAACGACGGGTATAGACCCCCATCTGATGGGCGCAAGAGCCGAAAAGAACTATGCAGAAAAGCCCGAAAATCGCACTTCTCGAAAATCTCAAATCGGACTCCTTTCAGTAATCTCCGTTCAAACGCCATATTCAACTTTTATGCCAAATCGTCGAGTGGACCAGATATTTCATTTATGTCCTCTAAATCAACAAGATTAAATAGTTTACGAATCTAAAGAAAATTCGCGATATCACCCGGTCATCCCGACGGGAGGAACCATGATTCTCCCCTTTGAACCGATGAGGGACTTCCTTTTCGCGAACTGCCTGACTTCAACCAAGATACGAATAGGAACAAGAGTTCATATTTTTTGTTCACTGTCTCCGGGGAAATGAGTATAATGCCCGCATGTATTTCCTTCTTTATGAAAAGGAAGGGAGGCTAAAGCAGCATCCCTTGAACAAACCGGAAACGAGGATCGGACGCGGCCGGGGAAACGACCTCTCGCTATCCGATCGAGACGTTTCGAAAAATCATTGCCGTCTGGTTTTGGACAAAGACGAAGTCGTCCTGTCCGATTTGGGCTCCCGCAACGGCACGGCGGTCGATGGCCGGTTGATCAAGGAGATCCGGATCGGACTGAACGAATCGTTTTCCGTGGGGGCCACCCGCTTCTATTTCAAAAAGGGCGATCCCCGGGAGTTCGCCCTCAGCCGATCGCTGTCGGAAATTTTCGCCGCCCTCGCCCGGGAGAGCAGGCCGGACGGCTCCCGGGAATTGGATACCGAAACCAAGGGCGATCGTTTCGAGCTCGCTCTCCAAGCCGCGGCCGAAGCCGCCCTGACCCGGGAAGATCCTTCCGTCTTTTTCGGAAGCCTCCGGCGGCTGCTCGGGGAAATTCTCCCCGGACATCTGCTTTTTTTCGTCACGGCCGCCGGAACGGAAGCGCTCGTCCCCTGGAGCGGGAAACGCGGCGAGGCCCCGATCGATTTCTCCAGCCTCTCCCCGGATGAGACCGCGACTATCGGCGGCCGGACATACCGGGCGATCCGGTTCCCTCAAGACAACGGAAACAAACCCTCCGGACTCTGGCTGCTGGCCGATGACACCGCACGCGACAGCTTTCCCGGCCCGGACTTCTTTTTTCGCCTCCTGGAAATCATCGAAGTCCACGGCCGGCTGGAACAGCCTCTGACGAAGCCCCGCCGCACCATCCCGGCGCTTTATCAAGATCCCCGGGTTACGCTCATCGGCGCGGCTCCAAGCTTCCGGAGACTCGTCGACCAGGCCCGCCGGATCGCCCCGAAATCCAGCTTCGTCCTGATTCTGGGAGAAAGCGGAACGGGGAAAGAGCTCCTGGCGAAAATGATCCACGCGCTTTCCGGCCGCCATAATTACATCGCTTTGAATTGCGCCGCGATTCCCCCGCTTCTGCTCGAAAGCGAGCTGTTCGGCCACGAGCCGGGAGCCTTCACCGACGCAAAATTTCGGAAAGTCGGCCTGATGGAAGCGTCTTCGGGGGGCACGCTGGTCCTGGACGAGATCGCCGACATGCCCCTGGAGGTTCAGGTCAAGCTCTTACGGGCTATCCAGGAACAAGCCGTGACCCGGCTCGGCGGAACCACCCCGATCCCGGTCGATCTTCGCCTGCTGGCCATGACCAACCAGGACATTTACGCCCGATTGGGCGCCGGCCGGTTCCGGGAAGACCTTTTCTACCGGCTGCGCGTCCATGAGTTGAGGATCCCGCCCCTCCGGGAGAGGCCTGAAGACATTTCCCCTCTCATCCGCCATTTCGCCGGGCTCTACGCTGAAAAGAACGGCGTTCATCCGGCCGGATTCTCCCAGGCGGCCGAGGACGTCTTGATGCGGTATTCCTGGCCGGGCAACGTCCGCGAGCTGGAAAACGAAATCCGCCGGGTCCTGGAGATGATCGACGACGGGGAAGTGATCGGAAGCCACCATCTTCTGCCGGGAATCGTCGCCGTCGTCCGCCCCGACCCGATCCCGGCCGAAACAACCGGATTCTCCATGCGGGACAAGCTTTTCCAGGCCGAACGAACCGAGATCGAAGCCCGCTTGGCCGCAAACGGCGGCAACAAGTCGAAAACCGCCCGCGAAATCGGGATGACCTACCGGGGGCTTTTAAAAAAGATCAAGCGCCTGGGGATGACGTAAAACCGACCTCTTCTTCCCGCAAAACCGCCGCGATCCGCTCCAAAGACGGCCGGTCGGCCGGATTTTTCTCCAGCATCGCCATCACCAAATCGGCCAGCCGGATCGAAAGACCCGGAACGACGGTTCGAACCGGAGCCGGACTCCGGCGGAGGATCGCTTCCAGCAATTCATGAGAGCGGCAATCCTTGAACGGACGGGCCCCGGTTAAAAGCTCATAAGCGATCATCCCGAGGGAGTAAACGTCGGCCGCCGGCGTTTCCTGGTTCCGGGTCTGTTCGGGAGCGATGTACGCGAGCGTCCCGGAAAAGAAGCGGGATTCCCCTTCCGCCTCAGGAACGGGCCCCGAGGCGACGCCGAAATCGAGGAGCTTGACGGCGTCCGGCCGGCCGGGGTCGTTCGCCAGCATGATATTGGAGGGCTTAAGGTCGCGGTGAATGATCCCGTGACGGTGAATCTCGTCCAGGGCTTCGGTCATTTGGATGAGGATCCGCACGGCCTCGGCCCGATCGACGGGAAGCTCGGTTTTCAACCGCTCGGCCAGGGTTTGGCCGCGGAGATATTCCATGACGATGTAAAACGTCCCGGCATGCTCACCGCGGGCCAAAACCGAAACGAGCCGGGGCGTTTCCAGCATATCGATCAACGCTCCCTCCCGCTTGAACCGCTTCACGTCGGCCCGGGTTCCGACCAGCTCCGGCTTGAGGATCTTCACCGCCACTTTCGCCTTTTTCGACAACCAGTGATGTCCGCGGTAGACGGTCGAAGCCGAACCGCCGGCGATGACCTCTTCCAGAACATAAGATCCGACCAAACGGTTCTTCCTCCAAAAGGCCAGGAGAAAAACGAATTTCTTCAGGACGCGGAGGACAAGGATCGCCGCTGCCAAGAGGAGGAGAGCGGCCGATACCCGGAACGCGGTCGTTTGCCAGAAGAAGGGCTTCATTTCCAGCGAAACCGCGGCGCCTTCGAGATTCCAGACACCGTCGCTGTTGGTCGCCCGGACATGAAAGCGATAGAGTCCCGGTTTGAGGTTCGTATAGGAGACGGCCCGCTCGCCGTCCCCGCTCCCTTCGGTCCAAGGCTCGGCATATCCCTCCAGACGAAAAGCGAAGTAAACGTTTCGCGGATTCTGGAAGTCGGCGGCGGTAAATCGGAACTCCACGCGCCTCGTCCCGGCCGGAAGGATCAGGGATCTACCCCGATGTTCGACGCCATCGACCCGGACGCTCTCGATATCCACGGGAGGGGGGATCCGGTTTGCCGCGAGCTTCGCCGGATCGACGGCGACGGCTCCGCCCATCGTGCAGAACCAGATGCGGCCTTGAAGATCGCGGAGTGTCGACTGGGCGCTGGCATTCGCCTCCACCTCGGCCATTCCGTCGGTCCGGTCGAAGAGCTGCGGCCTGATCCGCCCCCATCCCGCGGCGGCCGAGTCCAAATCGTTCTTTTTTACCCGCATCAAACCGCGACGGTACGAGAGCCAGAAGTCTCCGAACTCGTCCTCCTGGAGGGAAAAGATCGCGTCGTCGGCGAGACCGTCCCGAGCCGTAAGCTGAACGATTTCCCCGTCCCGAAATCGAAACAATCCTTCGGTCGCGGCCATCCAGACGGTTCCCTCCCGGTCCAACAGGAATTTCAAAACCACGAGGGATTCCGGCCCGATTCGCGAAAAGGCCCCCCCCGCCCGGACCGAAACTCCGCGGGAGGTCGCGATCCACAGGGCTCCGTCCCGGTCGACCAGGAGATCGCGGACGTTGTCGTTGGGCAGGCCTTCGGCGGTCCGGAAAGTCTCCGGCCGTTCGTCATCCCAGCGGAGGAGGCCTTCTGTCGTTCCCAGCCAGACCGCACCCTCTCGGTCCTGGATGAACGCCTGGACGTTTCCAGGAATGCGGGCCGCCGGGAAGGCGCGGCGCGACTTCTCATCCGGACTTATCCTTTCCAAGCCGTACCGTGGGTCAAACACCCAGAATGCTCCTGTGCGGTCCTGGAAGATCGAGTTTCCCTCGAGCCTCATTCCCCGGCCGTCGAAATCGAGCGACCAGCCTCCGGCCCGGAAGGTGTAAATCCGGCGAGGAGAATCATCAAAACAAGCGTGGATTCCGCCCTTCCGATCCAGGAAAAGGCGCCGGGCGACGCGGAGAAGCGTTCCATCCGTCGCCGCGGCCACGGTCGTCACCCGAGGGTCCCGGAGTCGGGCCAATCCATGTCTTAAACCGATCCAAAGATGACCCTGATTGTCTTCGTACGGCCGGCAATAAATCTTTTCGCCGTTCAGAGAAATATGCTCCGGCCGAAACGGTCCTCTCCGGGAAATCCGGAATAATCCCTTCGGAGTGGATATCCAGATCGTTCCGTCACCGGCCTCAAAAGGCGCGGCGAGTCCGGCCGTGTCCAGGACGGTCAGCCAATCGCCCCGGCCGGGCAGAAGACATCTTACGGATTGTTCCGAGTACAACCAGAGGCGGCTCGATCGGTCCTGATAAAGGTCCCATCTTACGTCACACTCGATTCCGGAAAAATTTTTTCCAAGGGCTTCGATTTTTCCGGAGATTTCCTCGAATCGAAAGATTCCCCGATCCGTCGCCAGACGCCAGCCGTCGGCAGCCCGCATCGCGGAAAGGACACCCGAAATACCCAGGGCTTCCCAGGAAGGCCCAAGCCTCAGGCCGCTCGCGTCGCCGCGCCAGATGCCGCTTTCCCGATCCAGGACGACTATTCCCCGATCGTCCTCCTCGACGGAAAGGACCGTTCCCGGACCGGCGAGACGATGAAACGCCTCTCCGGCCGCGACGTAGGCACCCTGCTTTGCGGCCAGCCAAAGGCGGCCCGACCGATCCTCGAAAATCGTTCGAATATTCACCTGCTCGTCCAAGCCAACAGGAAGAACCCGGCCCTCGACCGGATCGAAACGGGCCAAACCGGTATTCAATTGGATCCAAAGATTTTCCCGGCGATCTTCATAAAGGCCGATGATATCGTGGGTCTCCGCCTCGAACTTGCCGGATGAAAAGCTTTGAAAGCGGACGCCGTCAAACCGGGCCAAGCCGCCGCCGGTTCCAAGATAAAGACGCCCGGACCGGGTCTGGAGGATGGCCGTGACCGTGCTTTGAGGCAATCCTTCGGCCAGGCCCCAGCGGTCGACGAGATAACCGCCTGCCGAAGGTTGCGGATCGACGGCCGACGCGTCTCCCGTCCATCCGGCCAGCATCCCGGCCAAAAGGAAGACGAAAACGATCCGCTTGAATAACCGGGGCTTCAAAACTTCACTTCATCTCCGCCCGGGCTTTGGCCACCATCGCTTTGACCTCGCTCATGATCGTGGGGGTGTGGTAAACGATTCCGCCTTTGATCGTCCACTTCACTCCGCCGCGCCAAACACGAAGAAAGCTATTTTCAATCGCATGAGGGTTTCTCCTTCATTCCCGCTCATCCCTTCCGGACGACGGCCTTCGTTTCGATGTCCGGCGGGAACTGGAGGTGGTTCTTGACGGTGCAGGATTCGGCCGCCCGGATGACCGCCGAAACATATTTTTCAGGGAAATCCGGGGGCAGGCTGATTTCGAAAGTGACGAGGGAGACCATCTTCCCCCTGGCGTCGCGATCGGCCTTCATGGTCAGGCCGATCCCGTCGGTCGGGATCTTCCGGCTCAAGCAGAAAGCCGCCACGTAATACCCCGCACAAGTGGCCAGCGAGGCCAGGAAAAGAATGAAGGGCCCCGGGGCGGTGTTTTCTCCGCCGTCCTCGACCGGCTGGTCTGTGTTGATGACGAAACCGTCATATTCCGTGGACACGCGGACGCCGCCGGGGAAGGCGACTTTGAATTCAAAATCGGACATTTATAACTCCTTGTCGGGGGATATGTTGGCATCGAAGTTTTTATCGAACATGGCCAGGAGAAATCCGCGGTCCCGGGCGGTCATCGCCGTCCGGCCGAAATAATCGCGAACCCAGGCGGAGACATGATCCCGGTTGGTCCGGTGGATGAAGCCCCGGCCGGAAAGCTTGGCGATGACCCGGTCGATCGTCTCGTCCTGCTCCCGGCGCGGGAGCGGCGCGTCCCGCTCGAGAACCGCGTCCCGCGGGCCGGACCCGCCGCGAACGAACAGGGTGTAAAGAGTCAGAAGCACGGCCGCGCCCAAGTTATAAGACGGTTGACGGCCCGCCTGGGGGATGGTGAAGACCAGGTTGGCCCGGCCGAGCTCCGCGCCGGTCAAGCCCGTCCGTTCGTTGCCAAAAAGAAGCCCGACCCGGATTGTCGGCGGCAAATCCGTGATCCGGCCGGCGGCCTCGTCCCAAGTCACCCAAGTCGCAAGCTTCCGCCGCTTGGCCGTGGAAGCCGCGACAAATTGAAGGTCGGCCGTCGCTTCCTCGAGCGTCGGGAAAAGCTTCGCCCCGACCAGGATCTCTTCGGCATGGACCGCGGTCCGAAAAGCCCCGGGACTTACCCGCCGGACGCCGGCCAGGCGAAGCTCGGAAAATCCCGTGTTTTTCATCGCCCGGGCGGCCAGGCCGATATTCTCCGGATTTTCCGGGCGGACGAGGATGACGACGGGGCGTGGAGCGGTCTCGATCGGCGTCACGGGTTTCCTTCCGGGTCCCTTATTATATGCTATAATGGCGCCGTTTTCCGACCTTGATTTTCTCGAGGAGCCCAACCATGCCCGACCAGGCCGCGCTTGAAGACCTTTTCCGCCGCAATGGCTTCGACGATTTCAAATGGTTCCCTCCCAAGGACACGGTCACGGCGACTTGGGTCCGGATGAAGTGCCTGTTCGGCTGCCCGGAATACGGGAAAAGCGGGACGTGCCCGCCCAACACGCCCTCGGTCGAGGAGTGCACCCGCTTCTTCCAGGATTACCGGCGCGGCGTGATCTTCCACTTCGAAAAAAAAGTGAACGATCCCGAGGAGCGGCATGCCTGGACGCGGGACATCAACGCCAACCTCAGCAAGCTCGAACGGGAGGTCTTCCTCGCGGGGCACGTCAAGGCCTTTCTGTTGTTCATGGACAGCTGCACGATCTGCACGGATTGCGGCGGCTCCCGGGATAAATGTAAAAATCCGAAAAAAGCCCGGCCGACACCCGAGGCCATGGCCATCGACGTTTATTCGACGGTTCTGCGGGCCGGCTACCCCATCGAAGTGTTGTCCGATCATCACAAGGCGATGAACCGCTACGCCTTCCTTTTAATCGACTGACCCGGCCAAACAAGGAGAAGGACGATGTGGTGGGAAGAAAAAACGATGCGGACCTTCCGCTGCCGCCTCCGGCAAATCCCGGGCGCACTCGGAAGATTTTTATTGACGCTCGGTGAAGCCGGCGGCGACATCGGCGAAATCCGGGTTCTGCATCAGGGGACGTCCCATGTCGAACGGGACATCGTCGTCTTCGCCAACGGGCAGGAGGCGATGGCCAAGCTGATCGCCGCGGCCCGGACCGTCCCCAATGTCGAGCTTCTCGAAGTCCGGGACGACGTCCTGGAAATGCATCAGGGCGGAAAGATCGCCATCCGGAACCGTTATAAAATCGACAGCCTCGAAGTCCTCCGGCGGGTTTACACCCCCGGCGTGGCCGAAGTTTGTCTCCAGATCCAAAAAGATCCCCGGCTCGTCCGCCGGTACACCTCCATCCGCCATTTCGTGGCGATCGTTACCGACGGGACCGCCGTCCTCGGCCTGGGCGACATCGGGCCGCGGGCGGCCATGCCGGTCATGGAAGGAAAAGCCAGCCTGATGGAGACGTTTTCCGGGTTGTCCGGCATCCCCATCCTTCTCGACACCAAGGACGTCGACCGCATCGTCGAAACCGTGGTCGCGATTGCTCCGACCTTTTCGGCCATTCAGCTCGAGGACATCTCCGCACCCCGGTGTTTCGACATCGAGACGCGGATCCAGGACCGGGTCGATATCCCGGTCCTCCATGACGACCAGCACGGGACGGCCACCGTCGTCGTCGCCGCCCTTCTCAACGCCGAAAAGACGGCCGCGGCCAAACCCCTCCTCGAATGCCGGATCGGCGTCGTTGGGCTGGGCGCGGCCGGAATGGCGATCGGAAAGATGCTGATGTTTTTCACCGGCCGGTCGGTTCTCGGCGCGGACCTCTCGGCCGAAGCTCTGCGCCGGTTCGAGGGATACGGAGGGACTTCGTCAAGCCTCAGGGACATCATGTCGTCCTGCGACGTCGTCGTCACGGTGACGGGCGCGGCCGGACTCGTCAAGCCGGCGATGGTCCGCCCCGGCCAGATCATTCTCTCGCTCTCCAATCCCGTTCCGGAAATCGACCCGGCCGCGGCCATGGACGCCGGGGCGGCGTTCGCCGCCGATGGCAAGGTCGTGAACAACGTCCTAGGCTTTCCCGGGATC
>Ga0209287_10001721_pt1 | contig 10563 bp, 9 predicted proteins | sample PPLLak3cmMay2015_2_FD_187255 | JGI IMG/M metagenome (GOLD analysis project Ga0209287, IMG submission 187255) | Freshwater sediment microbial communities from Prairie Pothole Lake near Jamestown, North Dakota, USA - PPLs Lake P8 Core (1) Depth... | ecosystem: Environmental > Aquatic > Freshwater... | reverse complement strand
TTTCCTTTCTGTCGCTGTTGTGCCATGAAGCCGTACGAGAGACTCCGAGAAAGCCCCAGCCCAACGGGGGATCACATTATTATGGCGTTTCCGAATTGAAAACCAATAGTTTCACATCCGGAGTTTTCGGATGGTAACTAACTATAAAAAATGCTTGAATTTTTCGTTGTTTATGATTATATATAACGAAGCTTTTTATCTGTCCCCTGAAGCCAAAATTGATATTTTATAGCATAAATATTGCCAAAGCCCGTATAAATTTAGATTTCGATCATCTAAATTGCGATCGCTCTATTTTGTTTTGCTAGGCAATAGTAACTATCACTTTTTCTGATCAGGAACTTTCTGGTCCTATTGAGAGTATTTAATGCGAAGGCAAGTTGTCACAGATATCAGGGTGCCTAATTCCGTCTGGAAAAAAAAGGTTTCAGACACCCTTTCGGAACTGAACATTATTACGGCCAGTTTTTCTGGAAAAGTTGTCATTTCTTTCAAGGATGGTGGCGTCAGTTATATCGAGAAAACAGAAACATTAAAGTAGGGGCCATGTTTTCTGTCAATAAAGCATTCCATTGAAAACGAGATTAGCTGCTACTCATAGAGTATTCGTGTATGTAGTGCCCACTTCGCCATCCGCAAGCATCGGACTTACCGAAACCCGCATGGATACTGTTTTGGATTAAGCAGTTTTCATGCGGGTTTTTGTTTGTTACCCCATACGGTATAAAATATTACCAGGAGGAATAACTGTGGCTTTGGAAAAGTGTGCTATTTGCGATAAGGAAATTGAAACTGACTATTATCTTAATAAAAAATGCTCCAAATGTGGCTCCTGGTTTTGTTCTGATCATTTGGGCCAGTATAAATGGCAGTGTATGAAGTGTTTAACATATACCTTGAGTAATGTATACGGGTCATAGCGCAATTAGATTCTATGAGTAAAGCGGAGGGTCAAGTGAATAGATTTCCTGCCATGATCAGACGTCGTCGAAGTTGCCGGGCCTATACCGAAGAGCCTCTCTCTGATGAGGTCATTCGAGGTTTGGTAGACAATGCTGTGTGGGTTCCCAATGGCTCTAATAATCAGCCGTGGAGGTTTGTTGTAATTACCGACAAGGCTTTGATGAAACATTATTCTGATCTGGCAAAAGGCGACTGGCTTGATAGTCTTACCGATGCTCCCCATATGCAACAATATGAGCAGTTTATGAGGGATCCTGACTATAACATTTTCTATAATGCGCCGGCACTTATTATTGTATATGGCAACAGGGAGTCTTACTGGCATGTCTACGACTGCAGTATGGTCGCTTTTAATCTCTCTCTTTTGGCCGAAGATTCTGGATTGGGAAGCTGCTGGATTGGTTTTGCGCACAACATCTTTTCAAAGAGAGGAATAAAAGCTGATTTTGGGTTGACAGAAGAGTACGAGTTGGTTTCTCCAACTATACTTGGGTATCCCACTGTTTCCTACCCAGGTCCTGAAGTGCCCCGCAAGCCTTTCATCCTGAATTTTTACCAAGGCTAGGGCTCAATGTCCTTAGCCCATTAGGTATGTTCCCTTTACTATCGATTATTTCGACGGCAAATCCTGAAAGGGATTCCATGGAAGCAGTTTTCAAGGGTGACTGGTTCATCCGCTCTTTCCGGATGTTACATGGAGGTAAATTTCAATGAGACTATGTTTTCCTGTTTTACTGGACCAAGGTTTAGAAAGTACCATTTACGGACATTTCGCCTCAGCGCCGATTTTTTTGGTGATCGATACCGATACAGGTGAATCCGAAGCCATACCGAATTGTGACGAATTCGCTCCTGATGCTGGATGTAATCTGTTTAAGGCCCTTATTAACAAACATCTGGACGTTGTTGTCGTTGGTGGAATCGGGGACGGATTTCTGCAGATGGTAAATATGATGGGAATTATTGTTTTGCAGGCAAAGTCGGAAAACGTTCAGGATTGTATCGAGCATTTTCGTCAGAATGCTCTGGATGTTGTGGAAATACAAAACAGCGCTGATGAAGGGAAGTGTGGGGAGGATGAAGGCAGCCATGGGTGTGGGGACTCCCACAGCCATGAGGATGAAAGTGGTCACTGTCTTTGATGAGAGTTCGTTTCTAAAGAGTGCTACGAGAGATTTTTCCCGTATTCATCTCCGTTTAGACCGAACTGGTTTGTGCGGAAACGCAGGAGTAGCAGGGCCAGGTCGAGGATTTTGTGATTGAGACATGGTTGAGTTTATGGACAGCCTCTAGAGGTCGGGCCCAATGAAAAGCTTGGCTTCTATTCTTTATGGGCTTTGGTGGTAGAGGATGAAACTATTGCAGGATTGAAGAGCGGAAATTACTTGCCTGCGGCCCATTTGTCTTCAAGTTGACGAATGAACTTGCTGTGAGTCAGTTGAATTGCCTTGATTTTCTTCAAAAATCTGCGACCTTCCTCTGTCAGGGTAGTGCCTCCTCCGCCTCCCTTGCCTCCGGCGGATTTTATTACCAACGGTTTGTCAGAGAGTCTGTTTAACTTGTCTATTGTGTGCCACAACTTCGGATAACTGATTCCGATCTCTCGGGCAGTCCGAGCTATGGAGCCATGGACTGCAACCTTTTCCAGAAGGTGTATGCTGTCAATATCAAAGGGCTTCTGGTCGCTTATCTGAAAAAAGATTTTACCGGACATGTCAACACGTCTGTCTGCCATAATCGTGAATCCTTTGTTTGTCTATTGGGGTGCAGATTATGTGCTCTGCGTAGTGTTCAGGTTTGTTTTGTCACAGAGTACTTGTGTTTGGTAAAGCATTTAAAAGAAACGAGGCCCATAAGATTTGTGTGGAGTACCTGAATACGCCTCCGAGCAAACCACAATTTCTTTGCCAGAAGAAAAAATCCCCGCTTTCTACATAGGAAACCTGCGGTTTCTCAACCAGCGTTTCCTGATGGAAACTATCTATCCTTGAACGTGTATTTTGTGAAAAGGGAGGCCCCATGCTGGGCAACATGGGGCCAAAGGAAAAATGGATATGGGAGAATATCCACCCGTTATATATCAATATAAATAACGAAATGCAACAAGAAAATTGTCATTTTCTGATGTTTTCAAAAAAACTTTTTGCGTTAAAGGGGCGTCATTGCAAGATAGGTTTAGTAAAAGAGTATTAAATTGTTGTAAAATATTGCAGTTTTTCAAGCTAAAATGAAATAATTGTGACAGGTGTAGGGTGCCTTTACGTTATCTGAACAGGTTTCCTGTCTTCTTTTAGTGTTTAGAGTTAATGGAATTCTTGCCGTTTTCTGTGTCATGGAGATCCTTGCTGCTGCTATGTGATGAAGGGGTAAAATATTCTTGCAAATCGATATATAGTGTGGTATATAACGAATGTTACTAGAGTGTCTTTAGGTTCTGGTAAAATCAATAATTGCATGCTGTTGGTAATCCTGATTCTATCAGCAGGTTATCAAACATAAAAAATTTAAGAAGGTTCTGGCGCTTATTTCGTCCTCCGCGAAGAGCGGACGTAACGGAACCCGCATTGAAGCCGTAATTTATTCGGTATTGATGCGGGTTTTTCCGTTTCCAGGCAGCAAACAGTGAACTTCCCCGCATTAGCATCTGTTGTAGAGGGAGGCTTCGGGCATCTGGTTGCTATGTCCAGCCGGTTTCATGGTTTGCTTGTTAAAAAATGTCTGGTTCCTTCGGTTCAAAGGGCATTGACGAGTTTAATGATAATCCAAGGAGAGTAAGGCCTATGGTGAAAAATATCCCGGTACAGGAAGCGGTGGGCAAGGTTTTGTTCCACGATATTACACGTATTGCTCCTGGAGAGTTCAAGGGAAGGGCCTTCAAGAAAGGTCACATAATTCGGCAGGAAGACGTGCCGATGCTCATGAATTTGGGGAAAAACAATATCTATATCCTTGATCTCAAAGAAGGGTATGTCCATGAAAATGATGCCGCATTCAGGATCGCCAAAGCAGCATCTGGCCGCGGGATAGGTTTGACTGAGGCCGTGGAAGGAAAAGTCAAAATGGTTCCGACCGGTAACGGTTTGCTGAAAGTTAATGCGGCTGGATTACATGCAATTAACTCAATTGAGCAGATTGTGCTGGCAACGCTTCATAGTAATCAGCAGGTTGCCGCGGATGTTCCCGTCGCAGGAACTCGCATCATACCGCTTTTTACCGATGAAGCCCGGATTCTTGCGGTGGAAAAGATTTGCCGTGATTTTTTTCCGATTGTGGAAGTTGTGCCGTTTCGGTCGTTACGGGTCGGGTTGGTAACAACAGGTAACGAGATATTCCACGGTAGAATAGTAGACAAATTTGGGCCGGTTGTTCGCACTAAATTTGCTGCAATGGGCAGTGAAGTCTTTCGGCAGGTAATTGTTCCGGATGATGTGTCTGTAATCACCAAGGCAATTCACGAGTTGCTGGAGCAGGGTGCCGAGATGATTATTGCGAGCGGTGGAATGTCTGTAGATCCGGATGACCTGACACCTGCCGCGATAAGCGGGGCAGGTGGTGAAGTAATTACCTACGGGTCTCCTACCTTTCCCGGCTCAATGTTTATGCTTTCCTATGTCGGAACGACTCCGGTAATTGGTCTTCCAGGCTGTGCCATGTACCACAAGGCAACCGTTTTCGATCTGATAGTTCCTCGACTTCTTGCGGGTGACAAGGTGTCACGTGCCGATATCATTGCTTTGGGACACGGTGGTTTCTGCGCAAGTTGCCCGGAATGCCGCTATCCAAGCTGCAGCTTTGGAAAAAGTTAATCTACCACTTGTTACTCCATCTTCCCTCACCCCTGCCTTCAGGCCGGGTGAGGGGTTTTTTCTCATCAGCGTAACCGGGCTTTGCCCTGTTATATAACTCTAAAGGAGGAGGAAGTATGCTTAAAAAAGTTCTCAATGTAAATGGTATCGAGAGGACGCTGATCGTCGACCAGGAAGCTCTCCTGTCCGATGTGCTGCGGAAACAGTTACACCTGACCAGTGTCAAGGTCGGTTGCGCGACCGGCACCTGCGGCGCCTGTAATGTCATACTGAACGGCAAACTCGTTCGCACCTGCACCACCAGAATGAAACGGGTCGAGAACTGGTCGACGATCACTACCACCGAGGGGATCGGCACACCGCTTAACCTCCATCCCATCCAGAAGGCACTTATCTTCCACGGCGCGATTCAGTGCGGCTTCTGCACTCCTGGATTCGTAGTCTCCATTAAGGCGCTCCTTGATTCCAACCTGAACCCGACCCGAGAAGACGTGCGTGACTGGTTCCACCAGCACAAGAATGCTTGCCGTTGCACCGGTTACATCTCCATCGTCGATGCCGCTATGGACGCCGCCAAGGTTCTCCGCGGTGAGATGTCCGCATCTGCCCTTGAATACAAGGCGCCGGCGGACGGCAAAGTGTACGGAACACGGTATCCTCGTCCCACATCCGTTGCCAAGGCCTGCGGTCTCTGGGATTTCGGCAACGACAAGGCCGACCAGCTCCCCGAAGGCACTCTCCACGCCGCCCTCGCGTATGCTGATGTGGCTCATGCAATCATCAAGGGGATCGACACCTCCGCGGCCGAGAAGGCTACGGGCGTGGTCAAGGTTGTCACCCACAAGGACGTCAAGGGCAAAAACCGCATTACCGGTCTGATTACCTTCCCTACCAACAAAGGTGACGGCTGGGACCGCCCGATCCTCTGCGATGACAAGGTTTACCAGTATGGGGACGCCATTGCCATCGTCGTTGCCGATACCAAAGAGCATGCCGACGCTGCAGCAAAGCTGGTTACGTTCGATCTGGAAGTGCTGCCGCACTACATGAATGCCCCTGCGGCAATGGCGCCGGATGCAATTGAAATTCATCCGGGCACGCCGAATGTCTACTTCACCCAGAAGTTGGTAAAGGGAGAGGACACCAAGCCGATCATGGATAAAGCGGCCTATGTTGTTGAAGGCGAGTATTATCTTGGCCGTCAACCTCAGATGCCTATTGAGCCGGATGTCGGATTTGCCTATATCAATGGTGAAGGCAAGGTGTGCATTCACTCCAAGTCCATTTGCCTGCAATTGCACCAGGCGATGATCGCCCCGGGTATCGGCATGGCTGTTGAAGACATCGTAATTGTCCAGAACCCCTGCGGAAGCTCCTTCGGCTACAAATTTTGCCCTTCCAATGAAGCGTTGGTTGCCGTTGCCACCATGGCCGTCGGTGGGAAACCGGTTCATCTTTCCTGCTCGTGGGCTCAGCTGCAATTCTACACCGGCAAACGCTCCCCATTCTGGTTCAAGGCCAAGATTGCCGCTGACAAAGATGGCAAGTTCCTTGCTACCGAAACTGACTGGTCCGTTGACCATGGTCCTTACTCCGAGTTCGGCGACCTTCTTACACAGCGTGGCATGCAATATTGTTTCGCCGGTTATGATATCCCGAATATGCGTGGTGAAGGGCGCACCGTTTGTACAAACCACTGCTGGGGCGCTCCTTTCCGTGCGTACGGTTCACCGCAGGCCTTCTTCGCCTCCGAATCGCTCATTGACGAGCTGGCAAAGAAAATGGGCAAGGACCCCCTCGAAATTCGTGAGCTTAACTGCTATCGCCCCGGTGCAACCACCCCAACACAGCAGACACCAGAAGTATTTGTTTTCCCGAAACAGTTTGAGTTGCTGAAACCAAAATACGAGCGGGCAAAAGCAATCGCCAAACAGAGAACAACCGATACCAAGAAATGCGGCGTCGGTGTGTCTCTTGGTATCTATGGTTGTGGCCTTGATGGTCCCGATACCTCGGAAAACTGGGCAGAACTTCTGCCGAACAATGAAGTGATGATTGGTAACAGCTGGCAGGATCATGGCCAGGGGTCAGATATGGGTACGCTTGCTTTTGCCCACGAAACCCTCAAGCCGCTGGGCCTGAAGCCGAGCCAGATTCACCTCTGCATGAACGACACCAGCCTTACCCCGAACAGTGGCCCGTCCGGCGGCAGCCGTCACAACGTCGTTACCGGTAATGCCATTCGGGTTTCCTGCGAAATGCTCCTCAACGCGATGAAAAAGGCTGATGGAACCTACCGAACCTATGATGAGATGAAAAAAGAAGGTATCGAAACCAAGCACCTCGGTTCCTGGACGACACCCTGCACGCCGTGCGACGTTGAGACCGGCAAGGGCAACCCCTTCTGCATTTACATGTACGGTCTCTTCCTCGCTGAAGTTGAAGTAGACATCACCACTGGCAAGACCCATTGCTACAAAATGACCCATGTTGCCGACGTCGGCACCATCACCAACCAACTGGTTGTCGATGGGCAGATTTACGGTGGCCTGGCCCAGGGTATCGGTCTCGCGCTGACGGAAGATTTCGAAATGATCAAGGCTCACTCAAACATGATCGGTGCAGGATTCCCGTTCTGTAACGACATTACCGATGACCTTGAAATCATTTACTGCTGTGAACCTCGTCCCCTTGGCGCCTTTGGCGCCGGCGGCGTTGGTGAGTTGCCGTTGACCGCACCGCACTGCGCGGTCATCAACGCCATCGATGATGCCTGCGGTGCACGTATTCGTCATCTGCCCGCATATCCCGAGAAGGTGCTTTCGGCACTCAATTCGCCGAAGAAGGCGTTTGACGTGGCAGACGCCCTTGCACAGGGTTATGTCTGCCAGGATGTAAACTCCGCACCACCGAAAAAATAAGAAGTAGTCGTGGTTTCAAACCTTTGGCGCCGGTTCAAGACCTGGCCGGCGCGAGAGTCCTTTCATCGTAATATATTTTGTGTTATAACGATCGGGGGCCGCAGTAACTGTATGTCCTCAATCGTCTTCTAGCATAACAATCCCTAACCCCAGTAAACGTGATTAGTACGTTATAGTCGAATGTGGTTCCCGAGGAAAGAAGGTTCCGATGGAAAAGAACGAACTCGTTGCATGGGAAAACAAGTGCATACAGGAGGAATCTCCCGAATGTACGTCGGCCTGTCCGCTCCATGTGAATGCAAAGCTTTTTCTAAAAGAAATTCAAAAGGGTGACTGGGATGCCGCCTACAAGGTCCTGAATAAAACCATGCCTTTCCCCGCTATCCTGGGACGCATCTGCGATCATCCCTGCGAAGAGAGATGCAAACGTGGTGCAGTCGGTGGTCCTTTAGCTATCGGAGCGCTTGAGCGGTTCTGTGTGGAAAGATATGCGGGCAAAAAGCGAGTCCAGCTGCTGCCGCGCAAAGACCACCGCATCGCTGTTATCGGAGCCGGACTGGCCGGTGTAACCGCTGCCTGGGATCTTCTCAAGAAAGGGTTTAGTGTCTCTGTTTTTGAACCGGGGGACCGTCTTGGCGGTTCTCTCTGGGATCTGCCGGAACAACTCCTGCCACGGGAAGTTATCATGGAAGAGCTTTCGACACTTGAAACCATGATGGCGGACATCCGTCTTGGAATCCAACTGGACACGGCGCTTTTTGAGCAGGTCTGTGAGGAATACGAAGCCGTGATTCTCGATCGGGACTCGCTGCGAGGAATCGAGCTATCTCTCAAGCTGGATGACGATGGGCTCATTGCCATTACAGCGGCAACAGGAGCCACAGACAGGGATCGGATATTCGCCGGCGGCGGTACCCGCTTTCGCGGCGGTTTTTCGCCGGTCATGGAGACGCTGGAAGGAAGAAGGCCGGCTCTGTCCATAGAACGCCTGATGCAGAAGGTCGGATTGGAATTCGGCAGAGAAAACGAGGGACCGTGCAGTTCCCGGCTTCACACCAGCCTGGAGGGGATTGATCCGCTTCCCAGAATCGCGCCAAGTGATTCCATAAAGGGGTATATGGAAGAAGAGGCGCTCATTGAGGCGAAGCGCTGCATTCAGTGCGAATGCCTTGAGTGCGTGAAGAAGTGCCTTTTTCTGGAACGCTACAAGGCATACCCGAAAAAATACGCTCGGGAGATATTCAATAATGAACGTATCCTCTTAGGCGCTGCCCACCAGTATAATGTTTTCACAAATTCCTGCAGCACCTGCGGTCTCTGCGAGACAATCTGTCCGAACGATTTCAGCATGGCTGACCTCTGCCTTGAGGCGCGTCGTACCTTACTGAAGCAAAAAATAATGCCACCCTCTTTCCACGAGTTCGCCCTTCAGGACATGGCACACAGTACTGGTGAGCTCTTCAGCCTGTGCCGTCATGAACCGGACAAAACGGAAAGCGCCTGGCTCTTTTTCCCCAGCTGTCAGCTCTGCGGCACCACACCCGACGAGGTCGTATCTTCCTACCGTTACCTGCGGGACAGGCTCTCCGGGGGAGTGGGAATTCTGCTTCACTGCTGTGGTGCCCCTGCCTTCTGGGCCGGACGGGAAGACCTGTTCAAGGAAGCGCTTGATGAGATACGTGCTACCTGGGCAGAGTTGGGCAAGCCGCGAATAATCACCGCCTGCTCCACCTGCCTGAACATCTTTCAGGAGCATGTACCCGCAATGAAGCCGGTCTCCCTCTGGGATATCATACTGGAAGTCGGAATTCCTGATTCCGCACGCGCGAACGGGACAACGGGGAACACCGTTGGCGTTGTCGATCCCTGTGCTACCCGACATAATCCGGCCGAACAGAAAGGCATTCGCAAGATTCTCACGTCTCTCGGTATCCAAATCGAGGAATTGCCCTTGAGTGGTGAAATGCCCGAGTGCTGCGGCTACGGCGGGCTTATGTACAATGCGAATCCCTCCCTCGCCCGGGACGTAATAGCGCGCAGGACAACGGTGAGCGACAACGACTACTTGGCCTATTGTGCCATGTGCCGCGACAATTTCGCCTCAGCGGGAAAACGGGTTTCTCATCTCATTGAGCATCTTTTTCCTGCTGTTTCAGGTGGTGACCCGGCCGCCCGCAGCTGGATCTCATGGTCGGAACGTCGCGCCAATCGAGGCCGTGTGAAGGAAATGATCCTTCGTGACCGTGGCGAAAGAGACGAAGCTCAGGTGGAAGAATACGAGAAGCTGAAACTGACTATCTCACCCGATGTGCTGAAAAGGATCGATGGAAGAAGAATCCTTGAAGACGATATCCGGAAGGTGATTTTCCATGCCGAAACCAGCGGAAAGAAAATGCGGAGCAGGGAAAGCGGTAGCTACCTGGCATATCTGCAGCCGGAGAACGTCACCTTCTGGGTTGAGTATTCTCCCGAAGGTGACGGCTTCACGGTTCTGAACGCCTACTGTCACAGAATGAAAATCGTGGGGATACTGCAATGAATTTCTCTCAAGAGGCGGCCGTCTGGTCCTGTACATCCTGTGGAGGGGAGCTTGGTCTCATTAAGGTAGGCTTTACCTACATGAAGGGAAATTTTGAAATAGACCTGCCCGCATGCGCGGCATGCGGTCTTGTCCTGGTACCGGAGAGTCTGGCTTTGGGAAAGATGGCTGAAGTAGAACGAATCCTTGAAGACAAGTAGAGAGAAGAAAACGCCGATTCAGGCGCTGGCAGCACTGCATGAATCGGCTTCTTTGCGTGCGGTCACGGGGCCATCGCTCCGGCCGGGAGGTTTTCTTCTGACGGAGAGGGGTCTTTCCTTGTGCGGATTCAGCC
>Ga0209287_10001720_pt1 | contig 10565 bp, 6 predicted proteins | sample PPLLak3cmMay2015_2_FD_187255 | JGI IMG/M metagenome (GOLD analysis project Ga0209287, IMG submission 187255) | Freshwater sediment microbial communities from Prairie Pothole Lake near Jamestown, North Dakota, USA - PPLs Lake P8 Core (1) Depth... | ecosystem: Environmental > Aquatic > Freshwater... | reverse complement strand
GCCAAGGCCACCCTCCAGCAGCTGGAATACAGCCGGAAAGGCCTGATCGAATCGGTGAAGTTCGAAGTCCAGGAAGCCGTCCTGGCCCTCCGCCAGGCCCGCGAATCCCTCTTGTCCCAGGAAAAGAACGTCGAGCAGGCCCAGGAAGCCGTTCGGATCGCCGAGCTGAACTACAGCGAAGGCTTGGCCACAAACCTCGATGTCAGCTCGGCTCAGGTGGCCCTCTCCCAGGCTAAAACAAACCAAATCCAAGCCCTGTACGATTACGCCGTCGCCCTGGCCCAGATCGAAAAATCGGTCGGGAAGGGCTCGGATCGTTATACCGAAGAAGTCAAGTAACGGAGTGTCATCATGTTCAAGAAAATCAGCCTCATCTGCCTGATCGTCGCCATCGCTCTCTTTGTCCCGGCCGCCTGCAAGAAAGCGGAGACGGCCGCCGGTACGGCCGCCGTCAACGAATCCGTCGGGTCCATGCCGGTCACGGTCGAAACCGTCGCCCGCCAGCGTATCTCGGAGAAGCTCATTTATACGGGCGTCGTCGAAGCCGGCCGGAAAATCAACATCACCCCCGAAAACGGCGGCAAAGTCGCCCGGATCCTTGTTGAAGAAGGCCAATCCGTCCAGAAAGGACAGCTCCTGGCGGAACTCGACACCGCTTCCATCCGTCTTCAGCTCCAACAGGCCGAAGCCGGAGCGGCCGTGGCCGAAGCCAACGCCAAGAACGCCACCCGTAACAAGGAACGGATGGATCGGCTGGTAGCCGAAAAGGCCGTCTCCGATACCCAGTATGAACAGGTGAAGCTGGCCGCCGAAGCGGCCCAGGCCCAGGCGGCCCAGGCCCAGGCCGCGGTCGACCTCACCCGGCACGCCCTTGACCAGGCCGTGATGGTCGCGCCTTGGAGCGGAATCATCGCTTCCAAGAACGCCGAAGTCGGAGACGTCATCAACCCGATGATGGGCGGAATGGGCGCGGCCGGCGGTGTGGTGACCCTCGTCGATTACAATCGGGTCAAGATCGTCGTCGAGATCACCCAGAACGATATCGCCCGCATTTCCCGCGGCCAGAAAGCCGTGATCAAGGCCGGATCGGCCGAGGCGACGGGGGCGGTCACCGTCGTGAACCTGGCCGCCGATGCCCTGTCCAAGAAATTCCAGGTCGAGATCATGGCCGACAATCCGGGGATGGTGCTCCGGCCGGGCACGTTCGGATCGGTCATCTTCGAAGTCAATTCCCACGACAACGCCCTGGCCGTCAACCAGAAAGCCGTTCTGTCCGACGCCTTCGTCTACGTGGTCGAAAACGGCAAGGCCGTCAAACGGCCGGTCGTCCTCGGCCTCAAGAACACGACCATGATCGAAGTCATCGAAGGCCTCAAGGAAGGCGAGCAAGTGATCATCGAGGGCAACTACGGCCTCGTCGAAGGCAGCCCGGTCGAAATTAAAAGGTAAATCCGATGAAGCTCCCCGAATTTGCGGTCAACCGCCGCGTTTCGACGGCCATGATCGCCCTGATCCTGGTCGTCGTCGGCGCGATTTCATTCTCGAGACTGGGGTTGGATCTCTTCCCCGATCTCGAATACCCGACGGTTTCGGTTATCACCACGTATGCCGGGGCCTCCCCCGAAGATATCGAAAACACCATCACCAAGCCCATCGAGCAGGTCGTCGGTTCGGTCAACGGCGTCAAGAAAGTCACCTCGACCACATCCGAGGGGACGTCCTCCATCCAGGTCGAATTCGAGTGGGGGACCAACCTGGATTTCGCCGCCCAGGACCTCCGCGACCAGATCGGGCTTTATAAAGGCTATCTTCCCACGGCCGCGAGCGACCCGCTCGTGGTCAAGTTCAACATGTCCCAGATCCCGGTCATTTTCTGGGGTGTCGCCGGAAACCGGCCCACGTCCGAATTGAAGGATCTCGTCGAAGACGAGGTCGCCCGGCGCTTCGAGCGCCTCGACGGCGTGGCCGCGGCCACGGCCTACGCCATGGACGTCCGGGAAATCCTGGTCGACGTGAACAAGGATGCCCTGGCTTCGTACGGCCTGTCGTTCGATCAAGTCCTCGGCGCCCTCATGGCCGGCAACATGAATATGCCGGCCGGCCACCTGGTCGAGCGCCACTCGGACTATCTCGTCCGGACAATCGGCGAGTTTGCCTCTCTGGACGACGTCCGGAGCACGGTCATCGGCGCCACCGCCAAAGGCCAGCCGCTTTATGTCCGGGACGTCGCCGAAGTCAAAGACACGTTGAAAGAGTCGCGCTATGTCGGCCGGATCGAGGGCGAAAAAGCCGTCTTCTTGATGGTCAGCAAGCGGTCCGGGTCCAACACCGCCCTGGTCGGCAAGGCCGTCAAAGCCGAGCTGGAAAGCATCAAGAAAACGCTGCCGCCGGACATCAAGTTCATGCAGATCATGGACCAGTCGGAGATGATCCAGGGCGTCACCAAGGACACCATGGACACCGCCTGGCAGGGGGGCCTATTGGCCGTGGCTTTGATTTTCCTCTTCTTGATGAACTGGCGGCCCACGCTGATCATCGGCGTGGCCATTCCGCTCTCGATCATTACGACGTTCATCGCCCTCTATGCTGCCGGATATACCCTGAACCTTCTCACCCTCGGCGGCTTGGCCTTGGGTATCGGGATGCTGGTGGACAATGCGATTGTCGTCATCGAAAATATGTTCCGCCATATCCAGGAAGGGAAAGACCCGAAGACGGCGGCCAGGCTCGGAGCTTCGGAAGTCGGGATGGCCATCACGGCCTCGACCCTGACGACAATCGTCGTCTTTCTCCCCATGGCTTTCGCCACCGGGCTGACCGGGATGATGACCCGGGGACTGGCTTTGTCGGTCACGTTTTCCCTGGTCGCCTCGTTGTTTGTCGCCCTGACCATCGTGCCGATGATGGGTTCCGTTCTCTTTCAGCGGAAGGACGAGAACAAGGCGATCAAAAAGACGATCGGCCGCGATTTCGGCGGAGCCCGGAAGGCCTATCGCAAGACGTTGGAATGGGCCCTTCATCACCGGAAAACGGTCATCTTCGGGACGCTCGGATTGTTCGTTGTCGCTCTCGGGTTGATCCCCATCCTCGGGACCGAATTCATGCCCGCGATGGACCGCGGCATGCTGATGATGAACGTCAAGATGCCGGTCGGCACCTCACTGGATGAATCCAACCGGGTCGTGACAATGATTGAAGACATCATCCGCCGCCGGCCCGAAGTCAGGATCACCTCGACCCAGGTCGGCTCCTCGGCCGAGGACAACGCGGCCGACCAGGGCTTCGGGGGAAGCCCGACCGGCCCGCACGAGGCCCAGTTCTTCGTCGGACTGACTCCGCCGGAAGAGCGCGAGCTCACCGACGTCCAGGTTCTCGAGGAAATCCGCAAGCAATTGCCCAAGCTCGAGGGCGTCAAGTTCGAAGCCACGGACATGGGCGCCCAGATGATGGGCGGAGCGGTTGCCCCAGTCGAGATCAAGCTATTCGGGAAGGATCTCGGAAAGCTTCGGGAAATCGCCGACGGGATCGTCGTTCGGTTGCAGGGCATTCCCGGCCTCCGCGACGTGACCCATACGCTCTCCCAATCCAAGCCGGAATACCATATCCAAGTCGACCGGGACAAAGCCGCCCGCTTCGGGCTGTCCGTCGCCCAAGTCGAAACCGCGGTCCAAACGGCGACTCTCGGCCGCGTTGCCACTCGTTACCGCGAAGCCGGCGAGGAATTCGACGTCCGGGTTCGCTTTAGAAAGGAATCCCGGGACACGTTGGCCGCGGTCCGCGCCGTCCCCATCTTGACGCCTCTCGGGACGACCATCTCCTTGGACCAGGTGGCCGATATCGAGGCCGGCACGGGTCCTATTCAAATCACCCGTGACAATCAGTCGCGCCGGATCTCGGTGGTCGGCAACATCGCCGGGCGCGATCTGGGGAGCGTGGTGCGGGATGTTCAGGCGCGGATCAAGGGGCTCGACCAGCAGCTGCCGCCGGGATATTTCCTCGAAATCGGAGGATCCTATTCCCAGATGGTCGAAATGTTCGGGACCCTGGGCTGGGTATTTCTCTTGGCGCTCCTCCTGGTCTATATGGTCATGGCCACCCAGTTCGAGTCCTTATTGCATCCTTTCATCATCATGTTCACGATCCCCTTATGCATGATCGGCGTTGTCCTGGGGCTGATGGCCTTCGGGCACACCGTCAACCTCGCCGTCGGGATCGGGATCATCCTCTTATCGGGCGTGGCCGTCAATAATGCGATTGTCATGATCGATTATACGAACCAACTCCGCCGGGGCGGCATGGAGAAGAAGGAAGCAATCCTTCAAGGCGCCGTCACCCGGCTGCGGCCGGTTCTGCTCACGGCGCTTACGACCATCCTCGGCGTGCTCCCGATGGCCATTGACCGCGGCCAAGGCTCGGAGATGCGCGGCCCGATGGGCGTTACCCTCCTGGGCGGGCTGGTTTCGACGACCTTCCTGACGCTGTTCGTTATCCCGGTCGTCTACAGTCTCTTCGAAAAAGTGCGGTTCAGGGAGAAGAAGGCGAAAGCCTGATTCGGATTACAAGTCTGCCCCGCGGCCCGCTCGGGCCGCGGGGCTTTTTTTTACGATGAAGCCTTATACCTGAGGAGCGCCCCTATTTTTCCGTAGTGGTCCAGGCGCGAAGGCGCGGTGACGTACTTGATGTCGCAGTGGCGATGGAGGGCCGCTTCGATCGCTTCGTCGATGATATCCGGCCGGGTTTCCGTCTTCCGCTCGCAGGCGGGGCATTTAAGCTCGTCGGTATAAAGCAGGTTGCAGCGCGGGCAGAACTTCCCCGGCACGGAATGGCCCCGGGTCACGACGAGCGTCTGGACCTCGCCCTTATTGAGAGCGGCCAGGCAATCGCGGAGCCCGGCTTTGGCCTGTCGCCCTTTCTCGATCTCGCCGACGAGCGTCTTGAGGAGCGCCTCCTCTTCCTCGACTTTGAGGCGTTTTTCCAACTCCGCGGCTTCGGCCAGGACCTTATCGAGCGGGTCGAACGGCTTGGCCTTGAGCCGGCCCTTGATCTTTTCCTTCGCGGGTTGATGAAGGAGAGAGGCGAAGTCTCCGTAGATCTCGTCGGCGCATCCGACCCAGATCCCGTCGAAGCCGTTTTTCTTGAGGATATCGAGGGTCGTCCGGGCGGCCCTCTTGAGATGGCCATGGATGAGGGCGTCGACGTGGCGCTCGATCCGATTGGACTCCTGACCGGTGACGCCGCTTTTGACCTTCTTCGGGATGTCCGAGGACAGGCTGCCCAGGGGCCCGATCCGGCCCATGTATGTTTCGTACCAGCGGGCCTCCTTCCGGTCGAGGATCACGATGAGGAAGCGGCGGAGGCCCGCGAGAATCCGGTTGACCGTCCGAACCGAGGGATTACGGTCGATGACGACCCGGTTTTGGGGGGCTTCCGGAAGCTCGATCACTTCCCAGAATCCGGCGCCGGCACAAGAAAAAACCGCCAGGCCCGGGGCCGGGGAAGCCGGATTGCCGCCGACATGGGCCTCGATGGCGGCCAGATCTTTCTCCAGCGAGGCTTTTTTATCCCGGGCCGCATCGAGAGCGGCCACGTCCGCCCGGGCCCCGGCGAGCATGCTTCGGGAGTCCAGGAGGATCTCTTTGCGCGTTCGCTTGGCGGAGTCGATGTCGAGGAAGAACGAGGTCGTCAGCAGCGAGCCGCCCTGAAACCGGCTGAGGGCGACGATCTGGTCACGAACTTTTGAGGGCATGAAACCTCCTTTGCCCGCATTATTCATAAATATTCTAAGATTCCCATATTTTCTGCTTCACCCTTTGCGCCTCGCATCTGCGGCCATCTCGGCTCGTGAATAACGCGGGCAACAAGAGAACAGTATGGAATGCTTGGGAAGGGGGACAAAACGACGCTGAACATAGAAGGGGAAAGCGTCATGTGCCTTAAAGATAAGGGGGAGGAAGGCGATTGTCAAGCGAATCCATCGCCCGCTTTACTTACGGCCCGAAAGTTCTTATAATACACTGCCTTCTGAGTGCGGAAGTGGCGGAATTGGCAGACGCGTAAGCCTCAGGAGCTTATGGCCGAAAGGCTATGGGGGTTCAAATCCCCCCTTCCGCACCATCCCTTCGATCGGTCCCCCTGATTTGTTTTCGTTCCCGAAATCTGATATTTAGTATCCGTTTAATCTGCGGCGCGCGGGCGCGACAAGCGGAGGAGCTTCTTCCATGCGCATGAAGGCCATCGGAACATTCGCCCTCGTTCTTGGCCTACTTTTCGCTTCGAGCTTTTCGGCCTGCCGGAAGGCCGAAGCTCCGGCGGCATCGGAGGTGGCTCCGGTCGCCGATTCCGGCAAAGGAGTGGCCTCCATGGGCGTCGTTCAAGCTCCCTTCGGAATGCTTCCCGACGGCTCGGCCGTCGACATCTTCACCCTGACCAATGCCAACGGGCTGAAAGCCAGGTTGATGACCTACGGGGCGACGCTTGTGTCCCTGGAACTCCCCGACCGGAACGGCGCCTTCGCCGACTGCGTCCTGGGTTACGAGTCCCTCGACGGCTACCTCAAGGCCAGCCCCTATTTCGGGGCGATCGTCGGCCGGTACGGAAACCGCATCGCCAAAGGGAAATTCGCCCTTGACGGCAAATCCTATACGCTGGCGACCAACGACGGGGCCAACCATCTTCACGGCGGGGTGAAGGGATTCGACAAGGTCCTGTGGAAGGGCGAAGCGGTCCGCGACTCGTCCGGCGTCGGCGTCCGGTTTTCCTACCTCAGCCGGGACGGCGAGGAGGGATACCCCGGAGCCCTCGAAGCCGTCGTCACGTATGTCCTGAACGACAGCAACGAGCTGATCGTTTCCTACGAAGCGAAAACCGACAAGCCGACTGTCGTCAACCTGACCCATCACAGCTACTTCAACCTGGCCGGCGGAACGCGCGACATTCTCGGCCACGAGCTGACGCTTTTTGCCGACCGCTATACTCCCGTCGACGTCGGCTTGATCCCGACGGGGGTTCTCGCTCCCGTCGCCGGAACTCCGATGAGCTTCGAGGCGCCGACGGCGATCGGAGCCCGGATCGCCGACGTCCCCGGCGGCTACGACCATAATTATGTGTTGACCGGGGGCGGCAAGACGATCGCCCTCGCCGCCCGGGTCTTCGAGCCCGAAAGCGGCCGAGTCATGGAGATATCGACGGTGGAGCCCGGGATCCAGTTCTATTCCGGTAATTTCCTGGACGGAACCATCACCGGTAAATCCGGCCGGGCGTACGGCAAGCACTGGGGCTTCTGCCTCGAAACCCAGCACTTCCCCGATTCGCCCAATCGCCCGGAATTCCCTTCAATCGTCCTGCGGCCGGGCGAAATCCTGAAAACGATGACCATCCATAAATTTTCGACGAAATAACGAACGAAGCGGAGGACCAACCGATGATTAAAAAACAGGCAACGAAAATCGCTCTTCTCCTGACATTCCTCCTGGCCGCCGGACTGGCCGGGGCCCAGGACCGGATCAAAACGTATCCCGGCTACGAACAGTACACGAAAATCAGCGGCCTGACGCGGGATGCGGTCAAGCCTGGAACCATCCGGGTGACCTGGAAAGACGAGGGCGCGGCTTTCGAATTCACCCGGGACGGGAAGATCTTCCGCTTCGACATCAAGAAAAAGAAGCTAACCGAGGTGGGTGCGGCCCCGGTTTCCGCGCAAGACCAGGCCCGCCGCCGCCCCGGCGGCCCGGAGCGCGGCCGCCAGTTCACCGAAACGCTTTCGCCCGACGGGAAGGTCAAGGCCTTCTATCGCGACCGGAACATCTGGATTTGCGATCCCGACGGGAAAAACGAGGTTGCGATCACGACCGAAGGCAACGAAAAGGGCCGGATCAAGTACGGCTCGGCCAGCTGGGTTTACGGCGAGGAATTAGGCCAGAACACGGCCATGTGGTGGTCGCCCGATTCGAAAAAACTGGCCTTTTACCGGTTCGACGAGAGCAAGGTCCCCGATTACATCCTCCAGATGGACCAGACCAAGCTCTATTCCAAAGCCGACATCGAGGCTTATCCCAAGGCCGGCCAGCCCAATCCCATCGCCGACATCTTCATCTACGACGCGGCGACGAAAAAAATTACGACCATCGACGTCCGGGACGGCAAACCGTTCACCGACGACGTCATGGGGTATTACGCTTACCGGGTGAACTGGACGAAGGATTCCTCCGAGCTTCTTTTCAATCGGACCAATCGCCGTCAGAACGTCATGGCGTTTACGGCCGCCGATCCCGCCACCGGCAAGTGCCGGACGATCCTCCGGGAGGAGTGGCCGACCGGGTGGGTCGACAATTCCCCGGACATAACGTGGCTGGCCGACGGGAAGCGCTTCCTCTGGGTCTCGGAGCGGACCGGGTTCAAGAATTTCTATCTTTACGACCTCGCGGGAACGCTGCTGGCGACCGTAACCGCCCACCCCTTCGAAGTGGCCGGCCTCGTCCGGGTCGACGAGAAAGCCAAAGCCCTGTGGTACTTGGCCCGCGACGGGGCCAACGACATGATGCTCCAGCTCCATCGTGTCGGGCTCGACGGGAAAAAGGACGTCCGCCTGACCGATCCGGCTTACAATCACGGCGTCGACCTTTCGCCCGACGGGAAATTCTTCCTCGACGCCTGCCAGACCCATGACGTCCCGCCGTTCACCCGATTGGTCGACGCCAAGGGGAAGATCGTCGCCGAGATCGCAAAAAGCGATATGACGAAATTCGAGGAGCTCGGGCTGAAGAAGGTCGAGCTTTTCTCCTATAAGGCGGGCGACGGGACGACCGATCTCTACGGCCTTCTCCATTTCCCCTCGAACTTCGACCCCTCCAAAAAATATCCGCTGATTGTCAGCGTCTATGCCGGCCCGGAAACCAACGGAGCCCGGGAGACGTTCTCCACGCCCAGTCCGCTCACGGAATATGGCTTCCTCGTCGCTTCCCTCGATTCGCGGAGCGCCGCAGGCAAGGGCAAAAAAGCCCTGGACGCCATCTATCTGAAGCTCGGCATCGTCGAAATCGACGACCAGGCCGCCGGGGTGAAAGCCCTCTGGCCTCGGCCGTACCTCAATAAAGAACGGGTGGGGATCTTCGGCACATCCTACGGCGGATATGCCTCGGCCATGGCCTTGCTCCGGCACCCGGACGTCTTCGCTGCGGCCAGCGCCCATTCGGCCGTCACGACCTGGCTCCAGTACGACAGCATCTACACCGAACGCTACATGTGGATCCCGGCGGAGAACAAGGAAGGCTACGAGAACGCCGAGGCGATGAAGTACGTCAAGGACCTGAAAGGCCGGATGATGATCTATTACGGCACGGCCGACAACAACGTCCACCCGACCAACTCGATGCAGCTGATCAAAGCTCTCCAGGCGGCGGGCAAGAGCTTCGAGGTCCAGGTCGGACCCGATCTCGGCCATACCGGCCTCAACCAGGCCCGGATGATGGAGTTTTTTATCGAGAACCTTGTCCTGAGATGAACTTTTTCCTCCCGGTTTCGTTTATTAAAGCGGGAGAACAAACATGAAATCGTCTTCGGCCAAAACCCTGGGCGTCGTTCTCGTCGTTTTCGCCGTCCTCGCTCTCGTCGGGGCCCTCCGGTTTCTGATTTGGGTTCCCCTTGGGGTAGGCGACGGCGTCGGCCATGGCCTGCGGTCCGGATTCTTCGACCGGGATTGGTCCTGGGCCTGGATTTGGCCTTGGGCCGGAGTCGCCGGATTTTTCGGCATCGCCTTCCTGTTTTTCTGGATTTGGGTCGTCATCTGGGTCTACGGTGACGCCAAGAAGCGGGGGATGGAAGGCGTCCTCTGGGCCTTGCTGGTCTTTTTCCTCCACTGGGTCGGGCTGGTGATTTACCTGATCGTCCGGTCGGGAAGGCCGGCGATACCGGCTTCGCGCCCTGCCCCGCCGGCGCCGCCTTCTCCGCCGCCCATAATCGTCACGCCCCCGCCGGTCAAGCCGGCCGTCTGCCCGGCCTGCGGCAAGCCGACCCAGCCGGAATGGAGCGTGTGCCCCTTCTGCGGCTCTAGGTTTTAGCTTTCCATTCGACGGCGAGCCGTTTGAAGACGGGGTCGGCGTGGGTAAAAAAGGCCCGCATCCCGGCACAGAAATGATTCGATCCGCGATCCCGCGGGTCGCGGATCCGGTCCTTGGGGCAGCCGCCCCGGCATAAAAGACGCCATTCGCAATCCCGACAGGCTTTGGGCAACGCCGCTTTCCGCCGGCCGAATTCCGTTTGCCGGGCGGAATTCAGCATATGCTCTAGCCGGCCGTCGGCGACGTTTCCGAGCTTCCAGCCCTCCTCGACGAAAAAATCGCAGGCGTAGACGCTCCCGTCATGCTCGACGATGAGATACGTCCCGCATTCGGGGAGAAGGGTGCACTCCGGGGGCTCGAGACCGGCATAAAGATAAAACAGCGAGTCGAAAAAGCGGACGAACGTCGTCGGCTTTCCGTCGCGGAAGTCCCCGATCCACAGGTCGAAGACGGTGATCAGGAAATCTCCCAATGCCTCTCCCGGGGAGGAGAAGGGGGCCGCGGACGCGC
>Ga0209287_10001719_pt1 | contig 10568 bp, 9 predicted proteins | sample PPLLak3cmMay2015_2_FD_187255 | JGI IMG/M metagenome (GOLD analysis project Ga0209287, IMG submission 187255) | Freshwater sediment microbial communities from Prairie Pothole Lake near Jamestown, North Dakota, USA - PPLs Lake P8 Core (1) Depth... | ecosystem: Environmental > Aquatic > Freshwater... | reverse complement strand
GACAATTAAATCCCTCAGGTGATCCCGTTCCAGGGCAAAACCTCTGGCTACAAAGCCGCAGCCCTGCATAATGGCAAACGCCGGCATATTTATTGGTGCAACCTGCACGCCTCTCATTTGAAGCCGTCTCTTTTCTCCAAAAGGCGTGGTGGGAGATGCCTGGCCTTTAGTAAGGGCATAGATTTCATTGTTATGGACCAGGACTGTGATGTCAGGATTACGCCGGACTGCATGAATAAAGTGGTTTCCCCCTTCACCGTAACAGTCTCCATCTCCTGTAACTACTATTGTTGCCAAATCAGGATTAGCTACCTGAATCCCGGTGGCTACAGGAATTGCCCTGCCATGCAATCCATTGAAAAAATTGCATTTAAGATAATGGGGCAACTTGGCTGCCTGGCCGATCCCTGATACAAGGCAGATTTCATGAGGGGCCCTGCCAAGTTCAACCAGAGCGCCTTTCAGAGCATTGAGGATGCTGAAGTTAGGGCATCCCGGACACCATTGAATTTCAACCTGATTATTATAATCATCAAGATTGCTCATAAAATAACCTTCTTATATACTCGCCGGTTATGGGCAGGCCGTCATACCTGGAAATCAATCCCTTTATACTGATATTGTATTCACTTTTCAGCATCCGCGAAAGCTGACCAAGGGTATTGCCTTCAACACTCCAGTATGTCTTATCTTTCGGGAAGTCATATGCCGGCAGGGGCCAGAGTTCCGTGAAATGGATTATGCCCGCGTTGATTCCATCACTTATCAACAATTCCGATGCCTCAATAAGCGCCCCTCGTGTGGAACCCCAGCCTATGAAAACAATTTCCGCCTCTTTCAAGGATATCTCTTCAGGAGGCAGGACAGCACCTTTTAGCCCATTTAATTTGGAAATTCTTTTTTTGACCATATTGGGGGCAGTTGCTGCCAGATCCTCCGTGATATGCCCATATTCGTCATGTTCGTCACTGTCAGCGCATACAAGATGTTTCGACATGCCGGGGATAAGCCTGGGGGATATTCCATTATCCGTAAACATGTATCGACGGTAATTCTCAATGCTGGAGGCATCTGTTGTTTGAAAATGCGGTACAGTCTTTCCCGTTTCGAAGTCCTTTACTGAAAAATGGCTGTCTGCAAAAAACTGGTCCGTCAGGACAATAACAACTGTTTGATATTCTTCGGCTAGATTAAAGGCTCGGATCATTTTCTGAAAGGCATCCTTTGGATTGGAAGGGGCAAGAACCAGCTTGGGGAATTCTCCATGTCCGGCATGGATCGCAAAGAGCAGGTCTCCCTGTGCCGTTCGCGTAGGGAGACCTGTTGCGGGACCCGGCCGCTGTGCCAGCACAATTACCAGTGGTGTTTCAGTCATTCCGGCAAGACTGATGCCTTCCTCCATCAACGCGAAACCGCCCCCTGAAGTAGCGGTCATGGCCCGCACACCGGCATAACTGGCGCCAATGGCCATATTGACTGCTGCGATCTCGTCTTCAGCCTGTTCAGTGAATATCCCGAGCCGCTCTTGCAACGAGGCCAGATAGGTGATTATGCCTGTCGAAGGTGTCATGGGATAGGCGGACATAAAGCGGCAGCCGCCATAGGCAGCCCCCAGGGCAAGGGCCTCATTTCCAGAGATTACGTAATAAGCATCGTCTCTCCCGGGGAGTTTCCATGGGCACATAGCGCCGCATTCTTTGCCGACAATGCTGAAACCTTCTTCAAGGGCCTTCAGGTTGGCAGATACGATATCCATGCCTTTTCTTGAGAATGTTTTTTTAATCTTTTCCTTAACCGGATCGATGCCCATCCCGAGTGCGGAGATCAGGGCTCCGATTGCAATGGTATTTGCATATATTTCTCCGCCGATCCTATCTCTGGCAATGGCGGAAAACGGTATTTCAATAGACCTGTTGCCCTCCTTTTTTACAGAGATGATAATACCATTTTCGCTGACGATATTCCTGTATTTTTCAAGTGCTTCCCTGTTCAGGGCCAGGAGGATATCGGCCCTCGTCAAAGGGGCGTTCATCGGTTTCTTCCCGATCCTTATGGAGTAACTGTTGTTGCCGCCCTTGATGCGGGATTCATATTCTTTCCAGGAAAAGACTGCATACCCCTGCTCTGCAGCCACATTGGAGAGCATATCTCCAATTGTCTGCACACCTTCACCTGCTGCTCCGGCTATCGCCACATTTATCTCATCCACTTATGGCGTCCTTTCACGGTTGATAATAACAAAACTGAGAAAAGCTTAAGGGTTGCAAAATGACCTTTCTGATTAAAACGGTTTGACGATTTCAAGGATTAATATAAAAAAAAGCCGGATATCTTTCCTTGTGAATTCAATAGGCCGCAGCATCGGTAAGGGCACTATCGAATTCATGATCATAGAATCCGCAGTCCATGTTCAATGGTTGAATCATCAATCCGTATTCGACTATTTCTTCCCGGGTAATCGATAAAGCCTGTCCTTGCCCGGCCAGGTTAAAACGGAATCGACACTTGCAGCAGTTCCATGAGTTCCAGGATTGATTAATGGCATAATCCAGACATTGGTTATAATCGCTGCAGAATACATTTCTGTTACCCCTGCGTTTGCTTGGATTACTTCCTTTTCTCATTGTTATCTACCCCCTTTTAAAGGAATTATTAATTTTCTTTTGAGGGTATTCTAACCAATAGGACTTATTTAGAAATGGGGTATATAATGTATTTTGTGATCAAAAAGGGTGTATCAACGATCACAAAGAGGACAGCCTGGGTTTTGCAGGCGCAAATAAGCATAGTATATCTTTAAAAAATATAAGGCTGGAACACCTGATGATTCTTGAAAAATACATGAATCACCTTATTGAGCTCGGCTGTGAGCGAAATTAAAATAGAGTAAATTAATATCGGCATGAACCGGTAGCTTCAGTTGGTAAGGGTTAGAGGATCTGATCAGGCCAGGATTAATACAATTACCTTGAGCTGTGCTTCACTTTCGGCACTCTTACTATGAATGTAGATCCCTTACCCGGTTCGCTTCTGGCAGTAATATCCCCACCATGGTATTCAACGATCTTACTGCATATAGCCAGCCCCATTCCTGTCCCCCGGTACGGTGAATCCTTCCCATGAAGCCGCTGAAACGGTTTGAAGATTCTATCCAGGTACAATTCGTCAAACCCGATGCCATTGTCTTCAATATGAATTTCATTGAACAGGTCTCCTGATAGCGGTGTGCTGTATATCCTGATTAGAGGTTTTTGTTTACTGCGGTATTTCAAGGCGTTATTGATCAGGTTCACAAAAAGTTGGCTCATCTGAATTCGATTTGCTTTAATATCCGGAAGCTCGCCGATTTCTATCTGCGCCCCCGTTTCTTCTATGAGCACGCTCAGATCCTTAACTGCATCTTCCACCGACTCCCTCAAATTCATATTCCTGATATTTTCAGTGCCCGAGGTGACACGTGAATACTTTACAAGATCCTGTATCAGCAGGTGCATCCGGTTAGCTGCCTGCTGCATTCGGGCAAGGTAATCAAGTGTTTGATCGCTCAGGGAGGCATGTTTTATGGTTGCGAGCCTTTCAGAGAAAGTCATGATCTTTCGAAGTGGCTCCTGAAGGTCATGGGATGCCACATGTGCAAAATCCTCCAGTACCATGTTGCTCCGCCTTAACGCCTCAATGGATTTTTCAAGTTCGGCTGTCCGCTCCGTGACTTTAAACTCAAGGTCATCCCGTAATTTTTGCTGTTCATCGATCAGTCTTGCACGTTCCATGGCGTTGGCTACCTGAGCTGTAATCCTTTTCATAAGGACCAGATCTTTGTCAGAAAAGGATGCTCTTGTCCTGGTACCGAAGGAAAGAGTACCGACAACTTCGCCTCGAACAATCAAAAGGTGGCAGACGTGGGCCTGAATCCCATAGGACACTACCAGCCCTTTGCGTGAATCCGATATTGGGCAGGTATTTTCAACCATAATAGGCTCTCCATTGCAGCCAGCACAGCAACAGATCGCTAATACCCCATAATCAAGCCATTCGATCTTGGCGGCATCTTCATCAGAGATACCGGCAAAGGAGTTCAAATGTAACTGTCCGGACTTTTCATCCACGAGATAATTAAAAAAGACCTGGCAGTCCAGATACTCCATGGTCTTCCTGCAAAGATCATTTACAACAGCCTGGATGTCCTTCCACATGATCAGCTGCTCGGCAGTCTCCGAGAGCAGCCTGAAGCGTGCTTCACTCCTGGCCAGTTCATCCTGTGCTACTCTGCGCTCGGTTATGTCTTCTATTATGTTGGCAAAAAGATTTCCCGATACGGAAAACGTCACCACATGGAGATATCGTCCGGTGAGCTTTACATATGTCTCAAACTCATGTGGAGTCTTGCTGTTGATAACCTCCGCGAAGAGCGGAAGATAGTCAGCAAAGATGTCAGGAAAGACCTCACTGATTAGCCGACCGACAATCATCCCGCGGGCCACGCTTGTGTGGCGGGTATATGCCTCATTTACCTCCAGGATACGCCAGTCAACCGCCTTACCCTGTCCGTCAAAGAGCATTTCGTAAAGAGCGAACCCTTCGGCCATATTGTGGAAAAGCCTCCGGTATTTCTCCTCGCTCCTGCTCAACTCCTCCTGTGCATTCATAAGTTCAGTGATGTCTGTGGTGACTTCACCAGCGCCAATTATTTCTCCGGAAATATCGCTTATGGGGGTATGCCGGGTTTTATACCAGCGGCGGTAAAGGCCTGGATCTCCAAACGGAAGCGTCTGAATAACCGTCTCGCCTTTAATCGCACGACCCCATAAATCGACCGCCTTGTCTAGTTCTTCCGGTATATCTGCCAGCACCTCCAGCAGGCTCATGCCTATCTCGGTGTCCTTGCCGGTCAGCCGCTTCAATTCATGATGATGCTCCCGGTTGAAAAATGTGTATCGTAAATCTTTATCTACTGTGGCAATCAGCACTTTTGACCCTAATGTCACGGACTCCAATAGTTCGTGCGCATGGTGTAAGCGCTCTTCACTCTCGCGAAAGGCCAGCTCCGCGTGTTTGCGTTCAGTTGTTTCAAAAAGTGAGAAGACCAGCCCTGTAACTTGACCGCCCGGAGCCTTGACAGGGGTGAGGGTCCAGTCCCAGTAAGTCACACCCCGTTCCGGCTGGTCAGGGAATTCAAATGGCTTGTCGTGGTATGCCACCGGCTCGCCGGTGTCGCGTACGCGTGTGAAGATAGCTTCGTTTTCAGCGTTAGGGTAGAGGGTAAAATGGTTCTTGCCTATCATCTGATCGGGCGTGTATCCGCAGGATTTCGCATAGGTTTCATTGACGCGGACAAAGTTGAAATCACGGTCAAGATACACCAGATGCGAGTTCCTGGCGCCGTTCATGACGGCTTGCAGAATATCGAGTTCCAATTCCAGTGAGCGACTGGCGGCCGCCTTGGTCCTGATCCGCAAGAAATATGCAGCAGTTATACTGATCATCACCCCCATGAAGGCGAAAATTATCTGCCCCATGAGGTCAACACCCGGCATGTGTTCTCCAGGTTTAATAATCCAATACTCTACAACCAGATTTGTCAATCCTGTAGCGAGCAGCCCTGGACCTAATCCGGAAGTCAATGCAACAACCATTACAGCCGGATAGAAGGTTATATAGGTGGCTAATCCGGGCCCAATCCAAGCTGTCAGGGCCTGCCGCAAGCCCAACCCTGCCGCAACTGCCACGATAGCAATTCCGTAGCGCACCGTCCACCACAGGGGTTCATCCTGGCGTCGGTCTGTGCCGCTGTCACTTAACGCATTCTCCCTCTGACGGTCCTGGCTCATATGCCGCCCCCAATAAATTAAGATTGTTATTTTTTGTCCTTAGAGGTTTGAAACATAAGCGGTAAGCTTAAACTGAATGATATCATATGGCAATTTGCTTTATGTGTCAAAATTATCCCGCTCAGGATATATTGATCATACATGTTTTCTACGCCTAAAATACATTCCTGAATCTATTCCTTAATCTTCTTTGATTCATTATATTAAATAAAATGAGAGAATTACTATCAGATGAAGCCGATATCTAACAGGACCAAGGATTCGCAGGTCTCAGGATTCGTTTATAAGGATCATTAAATCCAAGGAGGCATTATGAATATAAAATCTATTTTTAGCGGCAAAAAACAGGTCATACTTTTGAAATCATTCATTACGATTTTTGCATTTCTAATGATTTCTTCATTTGACCTGTTTCCATCTCATGAGATCCAATGTCTTGCAGCAGATGCGATACCGGGGTCTTTTTCCGGCATGATTAAAAAGGCCAATCCCGGAGTTGTGAATGTAAGCGTGGTAAAAACAGCCCGGGTGGAAGAACAATTTAATTCACCTTTAGGGACCGATGATCCTTTTTATGAGTTTTTTAAACGTTTCTATGGAGATCAGATACCGAAGAATTACATACAGAGGGGCCTCGGGACAGGTTTTATAATCGATAAGGAAGGATATATCCTGACGAATAATCATGTTGCCGAAGGGGCTGATGAGATAACCGTCAAACTTTCCGATAATAAAGAGTATAAAGCCAGGGTCATAGGCCTGGATTCAAAGACAGACCTGGCTCTTATCAAAATTGATGGCGCCAAAGACCTTACACCACTTACCCTGGGAAACTCCGATCAGATCGACGTCGGCGATTGGGTGGTTGCTATCGGTAATCCTTTTGGCCTGGAACACACTGTCACAGCCGGAATTGTAAGTGCAAAATATAGACAGACAGGAGTTGCATCCTATGAAAATTATATACAGACAGACGCCGCAATCAATCAGGGAAACAGCGGCGGTCCGCTGATGAACACCAATGGCGAGGTTATAGGCATTAACTCCAATATATATTCCGAGACAGGCGGAAGCATAGGAATCGGATTCGCTATTCCCATCAATATGGCAAAGGAACTGCTTCCACAACTGAAAAAGGGCAAAGTGGTGAGGGGATGGCTGGGGGTGTCAATCCAGAAAATAACATCAGACCTTCAAAACAAGCTGGGTCTTAAGGATGCCAGGGGTGCACTTGTGGGAGATGTAACGGAAGGCGGACCTGCCCAAAAGGCAGGCATACAAAGCGGAGATGTGATAATTACCTTTGACGGAAAAGCAATAAATGAGATGAGTGAACTCCCTCTTATTGTCGCATCAACCCCTGTAGGTAAAAATACCATGATTGAGGTCATTCGAAATGGTGATAAAAAGACCCTTGATATAAAAGTGGGAGAGCTTAAGGATGTTGAGCCTGCACCCACACCGCCCGCAAGCGGAGGAGGCAACTACAGCACAGGATACGGTTTTACAGTAGCCGATATTACTTCTGAGATGGCCAGTCAATATAACCTGCCCTCCAAAACAGGTGTAATTATCATTGATGTTGACAGCGGTTCTCCCGCGGAAGAGGCGGGCCTGCAGTCAGGAGATATAGTGGTTGAAATCGACAGGGAAAAAATAGCAGATGCCTCCCAGTTCAACAGAAAAATAAAAGCATATAAAAAAGGGGATACGATCCTATTTCTGATAAAACGTGAAGGATTATCATTGTTTCTGACGTTAAAAGTCACCCAGTAATTATAAGATAGGTGCACTCAGCGGTGGACTAAATGATATCCCATGCTATCAGGCACAATTCTAAGGCTAACCGCTATCGGCTTACGCCTATGCCCTTTGAGGCCAATAGTTAGAGGTGGCTTACGTTAAGATGCGAGATAGCGTGGATGCTGGAACGCATGAAATGATAATATTATCTGATGCAGGGCATGTTCAATACTGTCTTGATGAAGGTTAAATACATTCTCGACCCTATTCATCTGCATTAAAGCCTATGGGATAATAAGGTCAAATTGAAAATTCGATATATGCTCACAAGGTTCCTCGGATGTGCGTGCATCTGGTCACCGGGCGTCATCAACATAACAATTTAAAGCGGTTGACGGCGGGATTAAAACGGCATTCCTGGAAACTTTTAAAAACGGCAGAGGATCACCACTCTGCCGTTATATTTGGAAAAGTCTTGAGCATTACTCGAGGATATCATTCAATTAGAAGAAACCGCAGGGGAATGCTGCATATAGCATGATCACTATTTTTATATCATTTCTTGTCTTTTTTCTCTTCGATTATCGTTCCTCGTGAATCATCACATGGCTCATCGTCATCGGCTGACCTGGAATGTTCCGCGACAGGCGCCTTGGTGCAGTGGGGCAAAGGCCAATCCTCATCTTTCTTTTCTGGTGCCGGTGTTATTTCCTTATCTTCTGCCATAAATTACTCCTTAAGATTTATTGCTATGGTTTTTCAAAATATCACCTGTATAGTCTGGACGCTATAGCGGCAACGTGCTTTCCCTGAAACCGAGCAGCCGCAAGTTCATTCTGACTCGGCATTCTTTCTCCCTGGCCGCCGGCGATTGTTGAAGCGCCATACGGAGATCCGCCTGTAATTTCATCCATTCGCTTCTGTCCGTTGAATGAATAGGGCAGCCCCACAATAATGAATCCAAGATGAAGCAGTGTCGTATGAAAGCTTAGAATAGTTGATTCCTGTCCACCGTGTTGCGTGCCCGAGCTGGTGAAGACACTGGCAACCTTCCCTACAAGAGCATCCTTTACCCATAGCTGGCCGGCCCCGTCAAGGAACTGCCTCATCTGACCGCACATATTCCCATAACGTGTTGGCGTGCCGAATATTATCGCATCTGCAGATGCAAGTTCATCCACGGTGCAGATCGGAATATGCGACATCGTCTGCTGAGCACCCATTGCGCCCATTTTTCTTAAAACATCCTCGGGCAGGGTCTCAGGCACGCGTTTCATTTCAACCTCCGCGCCTCTTACTTCCCGTACTCCTTCAAAAACAGCCCTTGCCATTTGATGAATATGCCCATACATGGAATAATAGACTATTAAAATATTCATATGTTATCTCCTGTAGATGCTTGAGACAGTTTATATGCCGTGTATATTTCATATAGCCTTTTTTTTATCGTTTCAGCCATCCTGTTTTCTTCATGCACCCAATAGGGTTCACTGATCAGTAGCAACCTGTTGTTTGATTTATCAATTACATGTAATGTAGCCGTACGCCACCCCGGCATCAAAGAATTTTTAATACTCATGACTTCACCGGTTTCTTCATTCAGCGGATTAATAGACCCATCCACGTGGCCGACGAATCCATTTCCTGTATCCGGGATATTCTTTTTAACCTTAATCCGATAAAAATCTTGATGTGGAACCATTGTAATCTCCTATCTCCAGGTGGAAACATCATTGGATTCCATAGAGGAACACTGCCATACCTGAAAAAATTATGCCCTGAGTAAAAGAACGACTCATTTAACCGGTGTATATCCGGTCAGACTTCTGATGTAGCGCTGGGCTTCTGAATTCTCAGGTATTGGCAAACATCCTTGAAGACAATTTCCATTATTATTCAGATACGGGTAGTCATTCCTCCAGAGCTTTAAAAGCACGATTGAGCGCTCCTTGCTGTAACCTTCAAGTCTTGAGATGATCCCGGCCTCATCTTGCATCAAATGGATTGTTGCAGTGTTAAAGATTTCTGGATTTGTCTGGTATTGCATTTTTACCTCCATTTCTTTTGTATTTATTTGTTATAATTCGCAAAGGGGAAAATCCAACCGGATGATATATTGTTCCATATTTCAGAGAGGGGAATTGATTTTTCCAGTATTTTATAATAACTCCCTGATAGTTAAATAAGGTCGATCCTGTATTTTCATATGCATGGGGTATTACTGCAAAGAACGCTCTTACAAAAGGATCTACTTTCATATTAACCCTGCCGGATAGACAGGTAGAAGGAAAAATCTGATCAGAACCTGTGTTTAACAGATAACTCCATGTAATGCTTATTCTTCTTGATAAATCATTAAAAAGGTGTAATATTTCTCAAAATTATCTATCGACAAACAAATGTATTCCTGTCCTATGGGCATTAGTTATCTAAAGACCATAATTGTATCCTACTTGTTGACGAACCTGTAAAGCAGGTAATATGCTAAAAAAAATAAAAAAATCCTTCACAATATTAATGGTCGACGATGATCCCGACGACCTCATTCTGATTCGGGAGGCATTTGATGAGAACCGCTTCGAAGGTGAAATTCAATCTGTCAATGATGGCGAAGAACTTTTGGATTATCTGAACAACAGGGGGCAATATATCAATAGAGAGCTCTACCCAAAACCCGATCTTATCCTCCTGGATTTGAACATGCCCAGAAAGGACGGCCGTGAAGCGCTTGCAGAGATCAAGGCCGATCCAAACCTTAAAATTCTTCCAATAATAGTTTTAACAACCTCAAACAGCACAGAGGATATTATCCGGTCCTATAACCTTGGCGCCAACTCATACATTATTAAACCAATGACCTTTAATGCCCTTGCTAAAACAGTTGGGAACCTGGGCATATATTGGTTTAAAACGGCAAGGCTCCCTTCCGTACAGAAGAATAACGGTTGATGAAATGGTTGATAAGATCAAGGTCCTGCTTATTGAGGATGATGAGGA
>Ga0209287_10001718_pt1 | contig 10569 bp, 9 predicted proteins | sample PPLLak3cmMay2015_2_FD_187255 | JGI IMG/M metagenome (GOLD analysis project Ga0209287, IMG submission 187255) | Freshwater sediment microbial communities from Prairie Pothole Lake near Jamestown, North Dakota, USA - PPLs Lake P8 Core (1) Depth... | ecosystem: Environmental > Aquatic > Freshwater... | reverse complement strand
TGCGCATGGCAACCGGCGTGCTTTGAAAAGAATCATGGGCCGGTTAAGTCATTTTTTCGAATGGCTTCGGACATCTGCGGAGCAGTTGAGCTGGGCGGAGCGGTGGCGGCAGATTTTAAGCCGGGCTTTGATCAAATTTTTAAGGGGTCGGGCGCTTGCTCCACCTCCACTTTTGCTGGAATTTAATTCCTAACTGCTTTTTTTAGGTTCATGAAAGAGTCAAGGACAGATCTGACCCCACTTTTTCCTTCTTTAAAGAATTTTATAATTTTATGGACGTTATATATTAAAGTAGAAGCAGATAAAACTTATAAGAGTAGCATAATAAAAATTTACTTTATAGACTATGAAAACAAGAAACCTCCTGTTAAGTTGAAGTTGTCAAGATCCATCAATCTCAACAAGGAGGTCTCTTATGGAAGGATTTGATTGTAACAGGATTAGGGATTTTCGTCAATTCAAAAAGGAAATCAGAGGCTCAAAGGAATATCTCATCGTGGGCATCGACATTGCCAAGGAAGACCATAACGCCTTTATGGGAAGCGCCACCGGAAAAACCCTTTTGAAACGGTTGGTATTTCAGAATGACGCCGAAGGCTTTGAAAAACTGAAAATCCAAGCCGAGGCGATCCGGGTGCAAAACGGACTTTCTAAAGTGGTCTTTGGATTGGAACCCACGGCCTGCTATCATAAACCTTTGGCTGAATACCTGATTAACGATCGACAAAAGTTGGTTTATGTTTCCGGAGAAGCGGTTAAAAAAAATCGGGTTTTACTGGATGGCCGCTGGGATAAACATGATGCCAAAGACGGCGCCAATGTCGCCGATTTGATTTCCCAGGGAAAATGCCTTTTCTATGACCATCCGCCTTTACCTTTAAGAGAGCTGCGAAGCTTATTGTCGTTAAAAATAAGATTAAAAAAGCAGGAACATGGGTTAAGGGTAAGAATCCGCAATCATCTGTTGGCTCAGTTTTTCCCGGAACTGGACCGATTCTTTGCCAATGGCGGACCCTATCTTTTGAGCCTCGTGAAATGGTGTCTGGAACCGCGGGCTATCGCCATTATGGATTTTAAGGAATTTTCAAGGATCGTGGCGCCTGGGCTGGTACGCGGGGACATTTTGGAACGGTTAAAAAAGATCTGGGCGATAGCCCCGATATCCATTGGTTGCGAAGCCGGGCCGGCTTTACAATTTGAAGGCAAAATGATGGTAGAATTATTGATCGAGATCCGGAAAAAGCTTAAAGCCCTAGACGAAAAGATAGAAGAGATCTGCCTGTTATTTCCGGAATATCCTTTGCTTTTGAGCATACCGGGATTTGGGCCGGACGTGAGCGCTAAGGTACTGGCCGCGCTCGGGGACCCGTTTCGTTTCGACAATCTGAACCAAGTGATTCGTATCGCGGGTTATGATTTAAATGCGAACCGTAGCGGTAAAACCTCGGACAGTGCGGTTCCCGTGATCTCCAAGAAGGGTAAAGCCGGTTTACGGTATGCCTTGTACCAAGCGGCTTTGGTCGCCGCGACCCGGAACAAAGAGTTCATCCAGTATTTTACTGAAAAAATAAGAGGCCGGGAAAAGGAACGCGGGATCAAGACCAAAATGCGGGTGAAATTGGCGGCCAAGATGCTGGTGATTGCCTGGACCCTGATGAAGAAAAAGGAGGCGTTTAATCCGGAATATTTAAGCATCTCTTAGGAGAGAAAACATATTTTGTTTGTTCGGCGAGAGAGCCCGATTATGGACGTAGAGGCCTTTTTTTTCGGACCTCGGGAGGGACAATACCGGGCCTCTCGCTTTACTCACTAACCTGGATAAGGGATGATGGGTCATTTTGCACAAAGCAGAATAGATCGGATAATCATAACGCTTAGGTAGGGGAGTTCGCTTCAAGCGAGTCGTTCGCCGAACGTTAAACGGTTCTTTCTTGAACTAAAGGAGTAGTTTATTCAATGTTTATCAGCTTGAGTAACTCTCTGTTTTTACAGTGTTTTATTTTTTGCTTGACAGGAGTTATATAGGATGTCCCATCCTCCCCGGACATTGAGTTAGAACAGAAGCATATTTTCGATTTCGAAGTCAAGCGTTTTCTGGATTGATTTTGGTTAAATATTTAAATTCGAGCAAAGAAAACAGTACGATCACGAACAGGGTTCATAGTCTGCTTCTTTTTCAATGGAGTCGCGAGCGATGCACAAAAAAATGTGCAAAAAAAGCGGTTTTCTTCCGATTCCTGAACTAAAAGTAGCCGAGTATCGGTCAAAGCGGGTAAGTTTAAATGATTGTTCTTAATTTCGGGCTGAAATTTTTTTCGATTTTTAGCCGAAAACTCATTTCATGAAACGTAACGAAAACAAGTACTTACCTAAGGAGCCGAATTTGTTTTTAAAGAAATGCACATTTTTTTGTGCAATTTAGCACTTTTTTGGAGCCTGGGTGAAGGGTAAAACGTGTGAATCCACCTCCGCAGGGCCTCCGGCGGACAGGTGTGCGAAAGCAAGATAGATTCCGGCCAAATAATGATTTTGTTCTTCAAAATCATGACGTACCGGAATGACGAAAGGGGAAATGGGGGAGCATGTGACTGTGAGAAAGCAAGATAGATTCCGGCTAAAGGCATACCGGAATGACAAGATGGGGAAATGTGTGAAAGTGAGAATGTTAGAACGCGTGAAAGTATGAAAGTCAGAATGTGAGAAGGTGGAAAGATTAAAAAAAAGGATGAAGGATAAAGGCTGAAGGATAAAGATTCCGGTTCAAAACTTACCGGAATGACGAAAAAAGAAAGAAAATAACACGGGCCGGAATGACAGAATGAGAAATAGGGAAGTGCGTGAACGTTAAAAAAAGGATAAATAGTCCCGAATTTTTATACCACAGACTATGGATAAACCAAGAAAGACAATTTTATTCCTATTCGTTCAGGAAAGCTAAAATGGTAACGCTCTCATTAGAACCTTTCATTTTACAATACGAACGTAAAAACAGAAAAAGGCAATTTTTAAGCATGACAGATACCCGTGAGCCGCTGTCAATATTTTATTCTCAAACTGCTTTTTCATAAATTTGTTCCGTTTTTGTTTTCAGTTCAAGTTTTCCCCATAAAGAGCTGTCATGTGCTTCTTTTACCAGTTTATCCGTAAATTCTTTAAGATCCGCGTTTTTATTTTTTTCATATAAGCGATCTCTGATGTTTCGCGTCATCTGAACGCAATCAAACGTTTTATTCTTCATCGAACAATACCTCCATCGGTGAAAATATCTGCAACGATTTATATCCATTTTTTAAATTGACCGCGTTAAACCGGCTGATCTTGTTGAAATTTACGATATGCTTGAAATTCCAACTTACCAACAAATCAACCTGATATACAGTGGCGCAAGCAATGTGCAACGCATCTCCAAAAAATTTTTCGGTGATTATCTTTTCTTTGATGTAATTTTCCGCCAATTCTTTAATCTCTAAGGTCACCTGAACAACTTTCAGCTTTTTTCCGTACGTCTCAAACTCTAACTTCACAAAATCCGGCGCATTTTCCAATTCTCCAATGGTGATTTCGGACACAACACCGTTGATTTTACCGCCCTTTATGCCTTCCACAAGCCTTATAGACTGTTCTTTAAACTCATCGTCAAACAGCCCTCCGATTACCGATGTATCCAGATATATTTCGAGCTTTTTCATTCATCCTCATCTTCATTTGTTTGCGATTTGCCATTCACTATAATGCCTTCCTTAACCATGACCAGACGGCTTCCAACTTGGCCGATTGACCGCCATCCAGCGTTTTCAAATGAAATATCATAAATATTCCTTATTTTACATAAACGGATAATATTTAATATCTCTTTTATAATATAAGAAACCCGTGCGGTTTGTCCAATATAATTTCGGATTAGGAAAGTGTTAAGGCAAGAAAGATTCCAGTCCGCTACGCCGTCTTGTCACGCCGTATGGGTTTCTCAGAAGGCGGAAGCCTTAGTAAAGGAGGGTTTAAATTATTGTTGGAATGATGAGATGGGGAAATGGGGAAGTATGTGAACGTTAAAAAAAGGATGAAGGATAAAGGCGGAAGGATGAATTGAATAGTCCTGAATTTTTAAACCACAGACTATGGACCGACCAAGAAAAACGATTTTATTCCTATTCGTCCCGCGGCTGCAGGGCGAATACATCCGCGGTAATCTGCGGCTATCCGCGGTAAAAAATAGTTTTACTTAACCCCGCCTTTGACTTCCGCTTCCAGATTTTCGACTTCCGCTTCGGAGAGCCGGCCCATTTTCACGTACAAGTCATTCAGATTGGCGAGGTGCGCGCGCTCTTCGCTGCCCGAAGTCATCATGCCCTGCAGGGCATTGCGGTATTCTTCCACGAAATCCATGGGCGGCAGGCCGATTTCCCGGCGGATATTGCCCTCAATGGCCTTGATCTCCGAAGGGGTCAAGCCGCGTTTCTTGGCGATTTGATCCAAATGGGCCCGTTCAATGGCCGTGATATCGCTTTTAGTCAACAAGCTGAAACGCAACAATTCCGAGAACATCTCCTGGGGCGCTTCGACCTTGAGCGCCAAAGAGAACTCCAGGGCGCTTTGATGGCGGTTTTCCGGTTTTCCTTCCAAGGCCTGCAAAACTGCTTCTTTGACCAAAGACGGAATGGTTTTAATTTCAATCAGCATACCCTTGGCCTTGGCCAGGGAGCCTTCCACATGATATTCCAGGATATCGTGCATCTCGCGGCACTTGCCGCAGGGCAGTTCACCGCTGAGCATATAAAACAAAGTGACCCCCAAAGAATAGACATCGGACCGAAAATCGATTTCCTGGTTGATGATCTGCTCCGGAGCCATATAAAAGGGGGTCCCCCCGGAGATCGGACTTTTTTTTCTCTTGATATCCGGAGGTAAAAAAATCGACAAGCCGAAATCCGTAATCTTGGCGCGGCCTTGCCGGTCGATCAAAATATTGGACGGTTTGATGTCGCCATGAACGATCCGGTATTTATGGGCGAAACCGATCCCTTCCAATATTTGCAGGAAAATATTAATCGCTCTTTCGGTCGACAACGCGCCTTTTTCGCCCTTTTTGCTTTTAAATTCATGCGCCTTATTGACAATGCTCTCCAGGGTGGTCCCTTCAATGTGCTGCATCGCCAGGCAAAGATTGTCCTTGTGATTAAACACGCGGTAAATCTGAATGATATAAGGACTGTCCAGATTGGCTTGGATGCGGGCTTCCCGGAAAAATCTTTTTTTCGCGTCCTCGTCTTTATGATAGCCGGGCTGTAAAGCCTTGATCACGACCTCTCTTTGTAAAACCAGATCCTTGGCCAGATAGACTTCCGCCATATTGCTGTGACTGATTTGACTCTCGATCAAATAATCTTCTACTTTTTGCCCACCGCTGAAAATCGATTTTTCCATATGATCTCCTTTTTTAACCGCAGACTTTGGACAGATGGCCGCGGATAAAGATTTATCGTTCCGCGACTGCGGAACGATAAGTTCTCACGCCCAAGGGACGATTTGGTTCCGTGCTATTTGAAACTCTCAATTTTTACATGACGCCAATCGTGACTTTAGCATCATATCTAAATTAAAACCTGATCCTCCGTCTATCAGAGGATTTCTTTGATACGATGAAATTTGGGTTCAAAGAAATCCAGAAGCCATGACACCTTTTTCCCCGCTCAAGTCGAGCGGGGAAAAGATTCGGTCTTGTCCGCGGTTATCTGACCGAAAGTAATTTCGTGAAGATTGAAATTACTGATATCCGCGGTTAAAAATTCCTTTTCTTTATAGGTCAGGTCGTTTAAATCTATTTTGAAGCTAATTTTTTTACCGCAGACGACGTAATTTCAGAAAATCCTGAAATTACTCCAGACATCGGACAGATGGCCGCAGACCTGCCTTCGTTATGACTTCAGCCTTGTTTTGTACAGCTTTTGGGTTTGTTTTTGCAACCGCACCGCGCTCTCCTCGATCGGCTGATGCCAGAACTTGACGATTCGTTCCGCCAGGCGCCTAATATCGTCGGCCGCCGGGCTCTCGCCGTAATCGGGCAAAAAAACAGCCCGTTTCCTGACCGCTTCCGCTACGGCCGGATCCTGAAAAATAAACCCCAGATATTCGGCTTTCATCGCCAGAACGCTCGAAAGGCTTTTGTTGATCTGCTCGGATAGTTCGATCTCATTCGGGTGGGTTCCCATATTGAAAACGATCCTGGGCCGGTATTGACGGCAAAGGGTCAAAAGCTTTTCAACGGCCAAAGGATCCAGTTCGATCAATTTATTCCTTAACAAATCGATATTGAGATGTTCGTTGGCCATAGGGTCCAGAGACAAGTAACGGGTGAACTCCTTGAGTTGGCGCTGCCGGGCGAAAGTCCTGACCATGGCCCGTAAAAGGAAATATTTTAAAAAAGCCAGCAAACCCATAACCGACGGATATTCCGGGCTGGTCAAAAGCAAACCATAGGGGGCCATTCTGAAAAAATCAAGCGTATGAAAAGAGGTGCCGGCGCCCAGATCGATCAGCACATAATCGGCCTGTAAATGATTGATTTGGGCGATCAAACGTTCTTTTTGCGCATGGGTGATATTCGGCATAAACGGCGTACGGCTGTCTCCCGGCAAAAAACGCAGATTGGGAAAAACGGTCGGCGCCAAAAGACTTTCGAGCTGCAATTGACGATTGCGCATAAACTCGCCTACGCCGGGATACTGGTTGGAGAGGCCTAAAAACGAGTGCAAATTGGACCCGCCCAGGTGCAGATCGATCACGATCGTTTTTTTCCCATATTCGGCCAGGGCCAAACCCAAGTTGGCGGTTAAAAAAGTCTTGCCCACTCCGCCTTTACCGGCCGCGATCGGTATAATGGTCGTACCGGTATGGGGCGCCAACCCGATTTCCGTCCGTTTGAGCGGGATGAGTTGTTTTAGAAGCATAGGCGTTCATCCATAGAGAGGTTTTAAAACAGGTTCAAGGTTCACAGTTCACGGTTAAAGGAGACGGATGATGAAGAACATCATCCAGGGTTCACAAGAACGGATGACCAGAAGCTGTCATCCGGGGATGGCGTGAAACTGCCATCCGGGGATAACCAGAAGCTGTCATCCGGGGATGACGTGAAACTGCCATCCGGGGTTCACGGTTAAAAAGCGACAAAGTTGAAACAAGCTCTTAGCTCTTAGCTTTCAGCTTTCAGCTTTCAGCTTTCAGCTTTCAGCTTTCAGCTTTCAGCTCCTTGCTCCTTCACCCGTTCTCCCGTAAGCACTCCCGCACCGGCCAAAATAAATCCGGCGAAATTACCAGCAGATGTTCTTCTATTTTGTATTCTTTTGCGGCAGCCACTCGGGATCCTCCTTTCGCGCTTTGTTTTACATAACTCGGAAGCGGATTTTTTTACCGCAGACTTTGAACCGACCAGGAAGGATGAGATTTTATTTTTATTCGTCCCGCGACTGCGGAACGAATACCAATCACGCCCAAAGCGGCGAGTTTGTTTTGCGGCTCCAACACCGGTCGTCTGAAAATTTCAGCTCCCCCTTCTGCTTTCCGGCCTCTCGTTGCCGGTCTCTGGTTTATATAATTATCCGGGCAGGCACGGGGGCCTGGCTCTATGCCCTTGGTCAAGTCCACCCTGATCTATAGTTGCCCCTTTTTTATGTTATTCATTGACTTTTGACCTTCTTCGGAATGCGCGGACACGTCACACTCCTATATCTGCCTTCAGACTTCAGTCTTTAGCCTTCAGTCTTGTCTTCAAAACTTTCCCATCCGATGCAAATAATGATACGTCACAATCCCGACCGTCGTGGAAAGGTTCAAGCTGCGCACCCGGCCCCAAATGGGAACCCGGTAACAAGGATAACTTTCCCGCAGGTCCGCGGGCAAACCCGCTGACTCGGGTCCGAATAAAAGATAATCGCCGCGGCTCAAGTCGGCGTCCGTGTAATTTTGGCTTGCATGACTGCTGAAAGCAACCAGTTTGATCCCGGGGGTTTTGGGGATCGTCTCCGCAAATGCTTCCCGATTTAAATGTTCTTCAATATCGACTTCCTGCCAATAATCCAAACCGGCCCGCTTGAGATAGCGGTCTTCCAGGCTGAAGCCCAAGGGATGAATCAGATGCAGACGCAATTCGGCCGCCCCGCATAACCGGGCGATATTGCCGGTATTGGCCGGGATCTCAGGTTGATAGAGAACAATATGCAAAGCGGGATTGGAGATTTGGCGATGTGGGCTGCGATTTTTTATCATCTGCACCTTATGCGGAACTGCGGCAAGGGCACCGGAAGGAAACGGATCCCGCAACTTTCACCGGCACCGTCGCATCGCTCCAAAATCATTCAACAAGGATTCGGCGTTAAAAAACCAACTTACGACTTAGTCTGTTAACCTTTATCATTCAATATTCAGTGTTCGATATTCGATATTCAATTTTACAGTTTCAAATTCAACGGCCCTTTAAAGCCTTAGGGCGCTTTATGATAATACGGCATCGCCTCGGGAATAAACGTTTTGATATCCGCGATGCGCGTGTCCGGCGCCGGATGGGTCGAAAGAAATTCCGGCGGCCTTGACCCGGCTTTGGCGTTCATCCGCTCCCAGAAAGTGACGGCCCCGTTGGGGTCATACCCGGCCCGCGCCATAATCATCAAGCCGATATGATCGGCTTCGGTTTCATGCAAACGGCTATAGGGCAGTAAAATACCGACATTGGCGCCCAAACCATAAGCCATCAGATATAAATTTGTGGTTTTTTGGGGTTGGTCTTTCAGGGCCACGGAAAACGCCAAGCCGCCCATCTGCACCAACAAGCCTTGACTCATGCGCTCATTGCCGTGATTGGCAATGGCATGGGCGACTTCATGAGCGATCACAACGGCCAAACCGTTTTCATCCTGGGTATAGGGCAGAATCCCGGTATAAACCGCCACCTTGCCCCCGGGCATGCACCAGGCATTGACGGTTTTGTCGTCTTCGATCAAATTGAAATCCCACTTGTAATTATTAAGATCGGAAGAGAGCCCCGAGTCATTAAGAAATTGTTCCGCCGCCACGGCGACCTTCTGGCCCACGCGCTTGACCGTCTGTGCTTTTTCCGTATGGTTTGAAAGCTTGGACTCTTTTAAAACTTTGTCGTATTGTTGAAAACTCATTTGCAGAAGTTCCGACTGCGGCACCAGGCGCAACCCTTGCCTTTTGGTCAAGGGCACCTCGGCGCAGGCTGTAAGCAAAACGGATAGAAAAAAGCCAGCCAATAAAATTCGCAATCCGGTATTAGTTCGAATGGCGTTGTTCATAGGTCTATTCCTTTTCTTTTTATCTTACACCGCTGTGGCCGAACCCGCCCGGTCCGCGCCGGGTGTCGTCCAGGCAACCGGTTTCGACTAATTCAGCTTGATAAACCCGCGCGATAATCATCTGGGCAATGCGGTCTCCGCGCTTGATCTGAAAAGGCGCCGGCCCCCAATTGGTCATGATAATGCCGACCTCCCCCCGATAATCGGAATCGATCGTACCGGGCGCATTGACCATGCCGATGCCGTGTTTCAAGGCCAATCCGCTGCGGGGCCGGATCTGGGCTTCAAAGCCCGCGGGAATGGAGAAAACCATGCCGGTGGGAATGAGTTTTATGTCGCCGGGATGCAGGGTAATATCTTCCCGAACCGCCGCCCGCAAATCCAGGCCTGAGGCCCCCGCGGTTTCATAGCGGGGCAAGGGTAAATCTTCGGCATGCTCCAGACGTTTGATTTGAATTTCAATCCGCTCCAGGGTCATTTCACGCTCAAAAGGGCCAAGATATTTTCACCACGAAGACGCTAAGACACGAAGTAAAAAAAATAAATAAAAATTTTTGGTGCTTTTGTGCCACTGGAGTAATTTCAGAATCTGCTGAAATTACGTCCTTCGTGGTGAATGATTTCTCAAAACCTATCCATGTCTACTGAGTTTATTTTTGGTTCCGGCTCGGCCGGGTTAAGCTAAAAATGAATATGGTTTGGGTCCAGATCCCGGTCCTTAATGGCGCCCAAGGTGACCAGGGAAATACCTTCTTTTTGAAAAGTGTCATGGGCGACCGCGACCACTTCATCGAGGGTCGCTTTTTCAAGGCTTTCGACTATTTCATCATACCCCATATAGCGGCCAAAGACAAACTCATTCTTGGTGATGCGCATCATGCGGCTGTCCGTGCTTTCCGATCCCAGTAAAATGCTGCCGATCAGATAGTTTTTCGCCGCGGCCAGCTCTTCAGGGGTGATCGCGCCCTGCTTGATCTTGATGACTTCTCTTTGAATGATTTCCAGGGCTTCGTTCGCTTTGGCCGGATCGATGCCGACATAAATTCCCAACATGCCGGCATCGATATGGGCGGATAAAAAAGAGTACACATTATAAGCCAAACCGCGCTTTTCCCGGATTTCCTGGAACAGGCGCGAGGACATGCCGCCGCCGAGCGCGGTCGCGAAGATCTGCGAGGTGTAGACGTCGGGGTCGCGGTAGCCGGGCGTCTCGAAGGCGAGCGCGAAATGCGCCTGTTCGAGCTTCTTCTGGCGGCGGAAC
>Ga0209287_10001716_pt1 | contig 10574 bp, 8 predicted proteins | sample PPLLak3cmMay2015_2_FD_187255 | JGI IMG/M metagenome (GOLD analysis project Ga0209287, IMG submission 187255) | Freshwater sediment microbial communities from Prairie Pothole Lake near Jamestown, North Dakota, USA - PPLs Lake P8 Core (1) Depth... | ecosystem: Environmental > Aquatic > Freshwater... | reverse complement strand
TTGAAATTTGGATTATGCTGATTTTCGGCGTATTCGGATATGTCATGCGAAAACTCGGCTACGAAATGGCGCCGCTGGTGCTTGCTCTCATCCTGGGACCAATGTTTGAAAGCTCTCTGAGGCAGTCATTGATTATTTTCGACGGCAATCTGATGGTTTTTTTCACGCGCCCTATTTCGGCCACGTTTCTAATAGTCTCTATGCTGCTTTTGCTTTCCAACTTAATCCCATGGATGCGAAGCCGGAAAAGCCTGCTTGCCGAACCGGAATGAGCAAGTCGTCGCCGATATAAGTACGCCCGCCGATATTCCTGTTGACGGGCCGGGAGGAGAAAGGAGCGCTGTTAAAATATTTTTCCACAAACATAAAGAAAGGAGAAAATCATGGAAATGAAGAAGAGTGTTAGTTGTCTTGTTATTATTCTTATGGCGATGTTGTTCAGTGTAACAAACTCTTTCGCCGCCGGTTACCCGGAAAAACCGGTCAACCTTGTAGTATGCTTTGCGGCCGGGGGGGAAACAGACATAGTGGTTCGCGCACTGAATGACAAATTGACAGCCAACCTGGGAGGCCCGACTGTTGTGCTCAACAAACCGGGCGCCGGAGGCTTATTGGGCGCACAGTTTGTGGCCAACTCCCCGCCGGATGGCTACACGGTTTTAGTTCTCAGTCTTTCCCATGTGTTGCGTCAGGCTGCGGACGCGAAAACCCCCTTCAATGTTCTTAATGATTTTGAACCCATCAGCCGCTTCGTGACTCAACCCCTTGTGCTTGCAGTCAAAGGCGACTCCCCTTTTAAGACGATTGATCAGCTGATCCAATTCGCCAAGAATAATCCCAACAAGCTTAATTACGGGTCGCCCGGTGTCGGCAGTCTGGGACATTTTTCCGCAGAGTTGTTCAAAGGCGCGTGCCAGGTTACTTCAAAGCACGTGCCGTTCGCAGGATCCGCTCCTAGTGTAACCGCCTTGATGGGAGGGCATATCGACTATTTGGTAACAGCTCTGCCGGCGCTTTCCGGCAAGGTCGCATCCGGAGATCTCCGTGTACTGGCATCTTTTGAAGATAAGCGGTTGCCTGAAATGAAAGATGCGCCTACCTTCAGCGAAAAGGGATACCCCAACGTGGTGATGTCGGGCTGGTTTGCTTTTGTGGCTCCGGCCAAAACGCCTTCTGATGTCATTCTTAAACTTAACAAGGCTGTCGCAGACACTCTCAAGGATTCCGCCATGACGGAAACGTTAAATAAACTGGGATTTAATTCAGCCTATATACCCTCGTCAGAGCTTAAAAAGTTCGTTTCGGATGAACTTAAACGGGGATCGGAAATCGCCAAAAAAGAGAGCATCGTCATAAATTAAGTCCGGTAAAGACCTCGGATTTACAAATGATCGTTTTCAGATCTGGTTGTAAGCCTATGAGTTCTTCCTCCGCCAATGATAGGCATAAACAGCGAAGGAAGAACTCAATATCATGTTCGGGAGGTATATTGACTTCCGATTCTAATCGCTCCATGTGAAGACGCGCCGTCGTTGTCCAACAACTTGAAAGGCTCGGAAAAATAAGTTTGTATTATGATCGACAGGTCGCACAGAAAACTGCAAATCTATAGCAAAACTGCCGAAAACCGTGTTCCTGAAAAAACGGTTCCTCAATATTTCCTTGTCCAAAGCAGCGTTTTAAACCGAATCGAAAATGGAGAATGGGGACCCGGAGACATGATCCCGACAGAGAAGGAGCTGGCTAACATCTTCGGTGTAAGCATCGGAACGGTTAAAACCGCCTTGCTTAACCTTGTCAACACAGGCTTGTTATTCAGGGTCCAGGGAAAGGGAACTTTTGTGTCCGGTTCCATGATTGGCCGCGACAAGATCCGTCTATATCATTTCGTTTCGGATTTTGAAAACGAAGACACACCTCTCAAAGTCCAATTTAAAAATATAAAGTGTATCAAGGGATTCCAGCCGGCTGGAAGATACCTTAAAATAAAACCCGACATCGAGTTGTTTCAAATCGACCGGGTTTTTACATTGAAAATAAAACCCGTTGTTTTCTCTGTATCTTTTCTGCCCGGCAACCTATTCAGGGATATCGATAAATTCCCGCGGGAATTATTTGAAGGCAAACCCTTATACCAGCTGTTTGAAGATGTTTATAAGCTGCCGACAGTGCGCTATAAGGAAATGTTTGCCGTCACTTGCGCAACAGAAGAAATGAGCGCGAGACTCAAAGTATCCGAGGGATCTCCGCTGCTCCAGGTTGAAATGCTGGCTTTGACATTCAAAAACCGCCCTCTCGAATACCGCATCAGTTATTGCCGGACCGACCACGTGAAGCTTTTTCGCATGCCGATGAAAATGATGCATGCAAGATAAGCACTCAGGATGTTGAACCTGTTTTTCTCGCATAACCAAGGCCTGCCTCTTGCCATTCGCTGAACGTCATATATTTTACTCACTCGCCGTTTCGGTTTCAGTTTTTTTTACAACCTGTAAATAATACCGACATCTTTCCTTCCAAAAATAGCCGCAGAATTCACTCCTGCCGGATAATTCCCTTTGTTTTCAGCACCAACGCACAGTTGTTTATACCTGCACAAACTCTGGCATATTAGTTGCTATTTACAGGCTGTTATTAAAGATCCCCGCCGCAGAGCGGGCGGGGATCTTCGAGCGTAAGGAATATAATCTGTTTTTAATTTGCTCGCTGTTTCAGCTGGACCGTAAAAACCATATAATTGGAGGTAACTAATGAATTTCTTCAGGCAGTGGGGTGCGTTTATGATGATGGGCGCAAGAGCCCATGCACAGTGGGAAATTGATGTTTCAAAAACCATTCTGGGCAGCAAGAAAAGGCTGGGAGTTCTCGGCCTCTTTATCATCCCGATAATACTGGGAGGATTCGCCTTTGCGGATCAGCTCGGGGTAACTCTTCCTGAATTTCTGGGAGGCAAATCAGCTTACAGTCCCGCCTTTTTTACGCCGGGTATTTTCATTGCCTCCATTCTTATCGGTATAGGCGCCGGACTTATAACAGGTTGCATCGGAGCAGGCGGAGGCTTCATAATTGCCCCAGCTCTCATGAGCGCCGGAATAAAAGGCATTCTGGCCGTCGGAACAGATCTTTTTCATATTTTTGCAAAAGCTATCATGGGTTCCGTTATTCACAGAAAACTCGGAAATATTTCAGTGGCGCTGGCTCTTATATTTTTAATCGGCGCCATGGTAGGAGCAACAACCGGAGGGGTGATAAACCGTGTCATCTATGATATAAATCCTCTATTAAGCGATACATTCATAACCGTAATATATGTTATCATGCTTGGCTTTCTGGGCGCTTACTCTCTTTATGATTTTCTCAAAGCCAGAAAATTGCCTGATGCCGGAGGAGGAGCCCATGGAGGAAAATCGGAAGGGGCTGACCTTGGAAATCTCCCCAAAAAGCTTCAGTCAATGAATATCCCGCCAATGATCACCTTTGATCAGGGGCTTGTGCCCGGAGGTCGTAAGATATCGGCTCTTTTTCTTGTTTTAAGCGGAGCGCTTGTCGGCTTTTGCGCCTCCATTATGGGCGTTGGGGGCGGATTCGTAACCTTTCCGGTATTCGTATATGTTCTCGGCGTTTCTTCCCTTACCACCGTCGGCACAGATATTTTCCAGATTGTTTTTACCGCCGGTTACGCAGCAATATCCCAGTATGCAATTTATGGTTTTATTTTTTACACACTTGCGATGGGAATGCTTCTAGGTTCACTGATGGGAATACAGGTGGGAGCGATGGCGACAAAAGTAGTAAAAGGCATAACAATAAGAGGCTTCTACGCAATGGCGGTACTTGCCGGGTTTACCAACAGGTTCTTTGCCCTTCCGTCAAAGCTTGCCAGCATCGATCTCATTCCACTCTCCAAGGAGACCGGCAAATGGCTTGACCTGATCGGAATCTGGTCTTTCTTCATAGTAATAAGCATCTTTGCGATTTGGGTAATCAGCACCTTCCTTATGAATATAAAAAAGCTTAAGGGAGAGGAGGTAATATCATGATATCGGATAAAAAGGAATTTTTCGGCGGCTTTGCATTGCTGGTCGGATTTTTCGCGGTTCTGGGTATAATGTTTTCTCCTGTTTTTGAAGGGAAAAATGCCCTGGATTATCTCGACTCGTTATATAATACCATTTCCAAAGGTTCGGCATATTATATTCCGAAACTTAAAAAAGATGTTGCTGATTTTAAAGCAGAACCGGTTTCAATAACAATCACCATGAAAGATCAGCAGCAGGCTGAGAAAACAGCTCTTCTTTTTACAAAGAGCGGAGCTTCCGCCGAAGTATCGGGCTCCGGAATAAAGATCAACGGAGATTTTATTAAAATTCTGGAAAACTGCCTTGAGGATTCTGATAACATGTTTAATAATAACGGCGGCATTGTATCCGGAAAATACGGTTATCCTGAAAAAGAAGTTTTGTTCAACTGGTGGCAGGCAATTAAGGTCATGGACAAAGAATTCGGCAAACAGGGGAAATTCAGGGAGATGAAGCTTCTCAGCTCGATTTCGAAAAAGGGAGTCGAATGTTCTTATAATTACTACAAAATCATTCCGAAAAAGATCACCGAAAAGCTTGGTATAGTTGTTTTTTCTCTCGTGTTCTACGTCATTTATACGTTGTGGTACGGCTTTGCCATCCTCTTCATGTTCGAAGGATGGGGGCTGAAGCTTTCGCATTAATGATTCTTGATTCTTTCAGTCAATAAGGGCTATAGGAAAGATAAAAACTTTCCCGTAGCCCTTAATTTTCAAATAGATATGACTGACTTGTAAAAAGTCGATTTTCACACGAAGCCATAAAGACACGAAGAATGGCCTATTGAAAACATTGAAGATCCCCGCTGCAGAGCGGGCGGTGAATCTTCGACCGTAGGGAATAGCGTCTATTTTTTAATTTGCCCGCTAACCCCGCTGCAAGCTGCGATGAATGCGCTCGCTGTTTCGGTTCGGTTTTTTCTTTGAGCCTTCAGTTAACTTTGTGTGAGAATGATTTTTTACGAAGGCGCCAAACATGACAAGCTTTTCGGAAATTATAAATTATCTCCTGAAAAGAAGATCTCCGGAAGCATCTTACGATCCGGAAAATCTCCGCACTGATTTCAAGGCCAGGTATCACAGCTTCAAACTACTCCTGAATTCCAACAACAAGGCTCTGGACATTATGGCGGATATAGAAAAGCTCCTCGACGGCACCCGCCTTTTCGGCATGTCCCATGTAAAAGCCGATTCTACCGCAGTATCTGTAAATGTCTATAAAATGATAAAAAACCTTGAAGTGCTTGCCCCCGGAAAATACAGCGAGCTTTCTTTGCGATTCAACGATATTCAACAACAGATAGATAAAATCCTTTCGTTTAAAAAACCGGAGACAGCTGGACCTCTCGTGATACCGATAGATTCCGTCAATAAAGAGATGTCCGATATCATCGGAAGCAAGATGGCAAACATCGGAGAGATGAAAAACAGGCTGAATTTAAATGTTCCGGCCGGGTTTATTATTACATCTGCAGCATACAGAATTTTTTTTTCACGAAATGACCTTCAAACCGAAATAGACCGGCTTTTTCAAACCGCCGACACCGGGGATATTGAGCAGCTTTACACCTTAAGCGCAAAAATCCGGCAGACAATTATCAGGGCGAGCGTACCTGAAGAGCTTGAAAATGCAATATCAGAATCATATGCAAAACTCGAGCGGGATTCCGGGAAAAAGATCCGGTTTGCTTTAAGAAGCAGCGCCATAGGAGAGGATACCGCAGGAAGTTCTTTTGCAGGGTTGTATCATTCTGAATTGAACGTAAGTTCTGATAACATTCTTGAAGCTTATAAAAATGTAGTTGCGGGAAAATATTCACTTCCGGCAATAACATACAGATTTGAAAGAGGGTTCAGGGATGAAGATGTACATATGTCTGTAGGATGCATGGAGATGGTGGATGCCGTTGCAGGCGGGGTTATGTATTCAAAAAGCCCTGTTGATCTCAGTAATGATTTTATCTTCATCAACTCGGCCTGGGGTCTCCCGAAGTCGGTTGTGGACGGGAGTGTAGACTGCGATGTTTTTGTCGTATCAAGGGATGCACCCATGTCCATCGTACATAAAGAAATTAATATTAAAAACAAAATATTCCTTTGTTTTCCGCAGGAAGGCGTTTGCCGCATGGAGGTAACAGGAGCCTTACAGGATCAGCCGTCTTTGAGCCCCGAACAGGCTAACGCCCTTGCCGGGCTGGCGGTTAAAATTGAAAAGCATTATGGTATTCCTCAGGATATTGAATGGGCAATTACCGATGACGGAATTTGTTATATGCTTCAATGCCGTCCTCTGCAAATAGTCGACACCGGCAGAAAAAGCATACCTGCTGATATCATGAAAAATGATACGACCGCGCTTGCAAGAGGCGGAGTCACGGCAAGCCCCGGAGCGGCCTGCGGTAAAATTTTTCATGTGGACAGGGCCATCGATATTTTAAGATTTCCTGAAGGCTCCGTTCTTGTGGCAAGGCAGGCTCTCCCAATGTGGGCGCCTCTTATCAGCAGGGCATCAGCCGTTATTACCGAGCAGGGTGGTTTTGCGGGACATCTTGCAAATGTTGCGCGGGAATTTGGCGTCCCTGCTCTTTTCGGTCTTCCAAAAATTTATGACGCACTGAAGGAAGACGACCTCGTCACAGTGGACGCAAGCGGACTTGCTGTTCATAAAGGAAAAATGGAATCCATCGCCTTTGATCTGAAAAAAACGGGAAATCTCATGAAAGACAGCCCTGTTTACGGTATCCTGAAAGAGATCAGCGGACATATAGTTACATTAAATCTTCTGGATCCGGATTCCAGAGAGTTTAAGCCTTCAGGCTGCAAAACTTTTCATGATATCACCCGTTTTATTCATGAAAAATCGGTGCAGGAGATGTTTAATTTCGGGAAGGAGCACAATTTTTCCGAACGGTCCGGAAAACAGCTTGTTTATAATATCCCGATGCAGTGGTGGGTGTTGAACTTAGACGACGGTTTCAAGGAAGAAGTGGAGGGGAGATACGTTAACCTTGACAACATAGTATCGATTCCAATGCTTGCAATATGGGATGGAATTACCGCAATTCCGTGGGACGGACCGCCTCCTGTCGACGGCAGGGGGTTTATGAACGTCATGTTCGAGGCTACGCGAAACCCTGAGTTGAGCACGGGCTTGCGCTCCAGATATGCCGAACGCAACTACTTCATAATTTCGAAATATTTCTGCAGCCTGAATTCAAGGCTTGGTTTTCACTTCTCAATAATCGAAAGTATCGTATGCGACAGAACGGGAGAAAACTACATCAGCTTTCAGTACAAGGGAGGAGCTGCAGATCACAATAGAAGATTAAAAAGAGTTCTCTTTCTTGCTGAAATACTTGAAGAGTACGGATTTAAGGTAACCGTAAAAAAAGACAGCCTCTTTTCAAGGATTGACAACAGAGAGAGCGACTTCATGAAAAAGAGACTGAACGCTCTCGGCTATCTTACAATACACACAAGACAAATAGACATGATAATGTCAAGGGAATCCACTGTAAATTATTACAAATCAAAATTTAAAAAGGATATCGACCTGATTATAGGGGCTGACGGAGGCAAGCTCTGACGTGAGTTCTGCAACTGGCTTTCCTGAAGAGCTTTTCACCTTTCGACATACGCCTCACGCCCTTCGCCTCACGCTTTCTTTTGCCTTTCGCCTCACGCCTCATGCCTTTTCAAAAAGCATCGACCTGCTTAACCCGATTTTCTCTTCCGAACATTTCTCCAGCCCGGCTTTTATCGCAATATCCGTAATCTTTCTGAAATAAGTTTCCGTTACATGCATTCTGGGCTCAACAAGAAGAAAATGTGCTCCCGGTTTTAAAAAGGAGATCATCTCATTAAAAAACCCATCTTTATCTCGAACTTCATGGACCATCCAGAACCCGAGCGCGAAATCCGCCTGTTCATTTACCCCTAATTTGTCAGAACTGCATTTATGAAGAGTGATCCTGGACAAGAGATCTTTTTGCTGTGCCCGGAAGCGAACCCTCTCGAGCATTTTTTCCTGCAAATCAACAGAAATAACCCGCCCCTTTTCTCCGACCAGCTTTGCCATCCCGATTGAAAAAAAGCCCATCCCGCACCCTATATCGACGACAGTATCCCCTTGCTTCATGAATTTTCGGAGCATCTTCTCCGGATTATGCACCAACCGCCTGAGTGGATTGTCGAAAGTATAGGCAAACCACCAGGGACATACATGGTCTCCTGCCAGAAAAATTCTGTTTATCATATTCAGTTATCCTTATCTTTTTATATCTGCCGGTACTTTATTGTTCCGCCCAATAATCCGCCAAAACTTCAGCCTGTTTGAGCGCTGTATCAACTGCTTTCTGCTGTTTGTCCGGTGTATATCCGTATTTAGGGGACTATACGTTCATCAATATATAAGTTGTTTAGGCGTATTTAGGGGACGTTCATCAATATATAAGTTGTTTAGGTTTCAAGATTCAACTCCAGTTCTTCTGCCATTATACAGCCTCGCCCGGCAGACATGCTCACCGCCGCTTGAGTTATACTCAATAACCCGGCCAGCTCCCGCTGCTTTACATTCAGATATTCGACAGCCCAGTAGCAGAGCAGATCCCGTGCGCCGGATACACTGCGCTTTCTTCCGGTACGGATAATCTCATCGGATGTTATCCCCGAAACCTCCACGACCCTTTCAATCAAATCCTTTAAATCATATCCCCTGGCTTTAAAATCATATTTGCGGGCCATTGACTCATTCGCCCTGGATAATACAGACATCACAAAGTCGCCGTCTCCCAATATCCTCTCATCGCCTTTCTGATAATCTCCGCTTCTCCTTAGAGCCTTAACGCCGGTCCATCCTCCCTGACTTCGTAAAAGACCTCCTCCAGCAAGCTCTGGTCGACTGCCCTGATCAGCAGCTTTCCGTACAAATTCGGAATAACCTCTCCTGCCTGATCTTGTATCCTTGCCAAACAGTTTCAGTACGTATTCCGTATCCTGCCAATCATTTTTAAAATGCCCCAATATGACTCCGTGGCCGCAATAACAATAGCGGCCCAATGACCGGTAATCCGACACTATATCGGCCCGCAGCGGATTCAGGTGAATGTAGCGCACCAGTTCTTTTAAATAGAGATCTTCCTGACACAGAATCGATTTATACCTGTTCTGAAAAAGATGGCCGAAGCGTTTGTGCTTTCGGTTGAAGTTGACGGCATAACCGGTAAGAAGTCTGCGCATGACATCAGAGACCGGTGTGTTCCCGGTACGGAGCAGCAGATGAAAATGATTCGACATCAATGCCCATGCATAACAGGAGGTCTTTGTGCTGTTTAATATAGCCCCAAGCCTGTTTAAAAAGCTTTTGTAATCCGCATCGTCTAAAAATATATCGGCTTTGTTTATTCCCCGCGCGATCACATGGTGAACTGCGCCTGCGGCATCTATCCTGGATTTTCTCGGCATATTCACCACCTATCAGCCTTCAATTCCGCTGTCAACTTATATATTGATGAACGTCCCCTATTTGTCCCCCTTATAATATGATGCCCCTTTGTCAGATTTTCACTAAAGGTAATTGCTCCGGCCCAGCACGCATTACCTTTGCTGGGACAAAGGTCATTTGAAAAACGACTTCTACATTCTGATCTATTCAACTTCAGTTGTGCCCAACCTATATAGTTAGGGGGCAGTGCATCACTACGGAGGTATTCTACTAAAGCAGCAAGAAACCCTCTTCTTAAATTGACAGCATTTGTTTTTTCTATTGTGCCAAGAATTGAAATTGTCAGAATAAAGTATGGGAATGATGAACCAATTAAAACCCAGAGTGAAGGTTGAACTTTGTTGACTAAGCCAATCCCAACTGTAGCTATAATCCATGCACTCATTGCTGCTATTGATCCTATGAACATTTGAGTCCGGCAGCTTTGAATACCTGAAACTTCTTCATTAACCAGTTTATAGTCTTCCATTGCAAGTTCTAGAGAGCCACAAACATGAGGTACTTCTGCCAATTCAGCAAGTTCTCTGTTGGTTAGGGGTGTATAAAATTTAATTGCGCATCCCCCGCTTCTGCCACTGCGGTTTGGGTACACATAGCAATCTCTTGCGATTTCCAATGGATTGCATGATAAGGCATCAGGTATTTGAAAATGAATTTTTGCATTCCCAACGTTCGTAGAAATACCAGCAATATATGCACCTGCAGAACTAATATCAATGGGCGAACCTTGAATTATGCCGTTTTGTTCGCTGGATAGTATAGCTTGAACACCTTGTCGTACACTAAACCGTGTAAACCACCTTTTATTCTGTCGCATTTTCATTCATCCCTTTCATATGGGCTCATGGGAACGCCCATGATTTTAGGGGCGAATAGGGGACATTCTATAGTCCTCATGTCAAGTGGTTTTTTAAAGCATTCAAAATCAACAAGTTACAATCTTTGCCAAAACACGGGCATACCTCTCCTGTGTTACTGATTTTACTTCCGGCG